>LNFM01004158.1_pt1 | contig 27182 bp, 33 predicted proteins | sample 596031 | NCBI WGS metagenome assembly LNFM01 (sample SAMN04254537, study PRJNA301005) | activated carbon metagenome | isolation source: dual media filters at the Ann Arbor, Michigan drinking water treatment plant | place: USA: Ann Arbor | reverse complement strand
TCTGTCTTTGGTGCGCAGCCGCGCGCTGCTCGGTCTGGACGCGCGGCCGGTGCAGGTCGAAGTCCATCTGGCCAATGGCCTGCCCAGCTTCACCATGGTTGGGCGATAATAGCACCACTAAACAAGGACATTCCATGACCGAAGAAGCGACACAAGACAAAGAGCCGCGCGGGGTCGCTTACTCATACGTGCGCTTCTCCACTGCGAAGCAAGAACTTGGTGACTCGCTGCGCCGCCAGGTTGAGATGGCCGAGAAGTACTGCCTGAAGCACAACCTTGAATTGCACCCCGTCAGCTACCGCGACCTAGGCGTGAGCGCGTTCAAGCGCAAGAACCTGGAGAAGGGCGCGCTGAGCGCCTTCATCGACGCCGTCACCACGGGGAAGGTGCCCAAGGGCAGCTATCTGGTCATCGAGCAGTTCGACCGTATGAGCCGCGCCGAGACCTCCACAGCGTTGCAGTTACTGCTCAACCTTGTCAAGGCCGGAATTAAGGTCGTGACCCTCTCAGACGAGAAGGTATGGGACTCCGACACCATCAACGACACCGGCAACCTCGTGCTCGCAATCGTGTACATGAGCAGGGCGAACAACGAGTCCCAGGCCAAGGCCGACCGGCTCTCCGCCATCTGGGGCCGAAAAATGCTGGCAGCCTCCAAGGGTACGGCCAACCGAATCGTGACGAGCGAGTGCCCTCGTTGGCTCAAGCCGAATGCCGACAAGACCGGCTTCGTGGTGCTGGAAGACAAGGTCGAGAGCATCCGCAAGGTGTTCGAGATGCGCATCAACGGGAATGGAGTCACTCGTATCGTGAGCCGTGCAAACGAAGAGCAGTGGCCGTGCCCAGGAAAGCCACCGGTCCAGAAGTCCGGCGAGACCCCTGCTGAGTTTGAAGTTCGCCGGCGCAGCGATGCCGTGACCTGGCACACGTCCACTGTCGGCCGGCTGCTAAAGAACCGCGCGCTCTTGGGCGAGTACCAGCCGTTCGTGGACGACCCCGAGCACGAGGGCAAGCGCAAACCGCACGACAAAATCACCCCGGTGCTTGGCTACTACCCGGCAGTTCTGGACGAAGTCACGTTCCTGCGTGCGCAGGCCAAGGCGAACCGTAGCGGGCGCTTCCCCGGGCGCCGAGATGCATCACTGAAGAACTGGCTGCAGGGGCTCCTGCGGTGCACTTGCGGGCACTCATTCGTGCGCAAGAACAAAGACTCAAAGGCTCAGCCAGAGTACGCGCGCTACTACTGCACTGCACGCAACCGGCAGGTGCGTAGACTGGATGGAACGCTTTGCCCGGGCGTGGATGCAAAGCAGCTGGAAGGAGCGGTGCTCACCGTCGTCAGCACGGTGGCGCCGCAGTTCTTTGAGGGAACCGCCAAGATGGACGAACTGTCCTCGCGCGCCGACCTGATTGAAGTCGACCTCGACACCGCGAAGCTTTCGCTGAATCGACTCATGGAAGCCCTGGAAGACGGGAAGGGGGCTTCGAAGAGCATCAGCGCGCGAGTGCGAGACAAGGAAGCTGAGATTGAGCGCCTGGAAAAGGAGTTGGCCGCGGTTCGTGCGGAGGTTGCCGACCTCAGCGGGGACTTCGACGACGTGTTCGAAAACATCGTGCGCCAAGTGAAAAGCATCGACAGTCTCGACGCTCGTGCAAAGCTTCGTGAGGAACTCTCGCGGGTAGTGGACCGGGTCATCGTCCACGAACCCCAAGGCTTCATCGAAGTGTTTCTGCGGGGTGAGGACGTGCCCGTTGTTCAGCCGTTGCGAATAGTGAGCAGCTTGCCAGGCCTCACGTTCACAACGATGACGGAAGAAGAACACAAGCACATGCTGGACTCGCTCAAAGGGGGCTTCTAAAGCGCCAAATATGGACGGCTAGAAAAGAGAAAAGACCCCACCAAAAGGTCCTTGAAGCCGCGGCCCGCCTAGCGGTTTTCGCTTCAGTGAATAGATAGCCGCTCTGCATTTTTCGGGAGTGTCCGTTTTTGCAGTTTCAGGACCCGATGGCGGGTGCTTGGTATGGGTGAGGAATACTCGTTTTTTGGTGGGAGGCGTCGCCATGTACAGAAGGAGCGCAACTGTGCAATGGAGAACCGATGGCCACTACTGCCTGGGCATGGCGGTCCTTGGCAGCGCCAGCTGCTCTTGCACAGCCGGACGAGGGCAAGTTGAAAGACAAAACGCGGCATAGCCGCCCTCTGCCTTCACACCCTGTATTGCTCAACTCATAGGGGCTACACGCACGCCTCCACGGCTCCGGGTTTCTCCCTGATTTCTAAATCCCTGAAATCCGGGGGTGGTTGCTATACGAAGCACACCCCACCGTACAGCCCAACCATGGAGCCTTCACCATGAGCCACACCCCTACCCCCGCGCCCACTCGCACCCGCAGCACCCTCGCCCCCACTGCATTCAGAAACGCTGCCATCTACAGTTACGGCGTCCCCGCCTTCCCCCGGCGCGTCCAGCCCCTTGCTGCCGTCAAAACCGGCTACCCCCTCAGCCAAGTCTCCCACCACTTCTCGCCCGGGACTCACCGCTATCAGCACGTCGTCCCGACGGAGTTTTCTGAGTTGCTCGCAAAAATCGACCGAGAGCACGCCCCTGGCGAGCGCTTCTTTGTTGTGAGCCGTCAGACCAAAAGCAAGAACGGCGCGTACCAGACAACAGTGATGCACGAGAACACCAGAATCTTCTACAGGGCCTTCCATTTGACCGGCATCTCTACGATGTTGAAGGGCGTCGAACGCCGCCGCGCGCCGTACGTTACTGTGTTGCGGTCAGGTGGCTCGTACCACCGCCCCGTGGGCCGGCGCGCAGCAGCTGGTGAAGGCGCCGCCGAGTAGTCCAGCAGGACCACGCCAACTCGAAGCCCCGCACGCCGAGGCTTTTTCAGACCTGGCGGGCGTACTAGGGTTTCTACCCGAGAAATACTTGCTCAACCCCTGATTTTTAGGGGGTCGTGTTGCTACACGGTAGTGAGACGCAGGGTTTTCTGCTCTCGCTAAACCACTCATCACCGAAAGCACACCATGAACCGCCTCACCACACCCGCCAGTACTGCTGACTACAACGCAAAGCTGTTCGCAGTCCTGTATCCCCACGGCTACGCCCCTCCGCCGGCCGACCCTCTCGAAGCCCTCTCCGGCCTGACGATTGAGTCCTGGTCAGTCCTTGACCAAGACCTTGACGACGCCGCTTGCAAACTTGCGTATCTCTCGATTCGAGGCCGGCGCTACGTCCCTTCCCTCGACTGCGAGCATGAGCGCTCTGACCTCTACTGGACGGCGGTTGCCGAGACAGCCTCCGGGGGCTCCTCCGTCGCAGAGAGCCTCGTCGAACAAGAGCCAGTAGTCGCCGCCCTGGTGGTTGAAATCTTCTTCCGCGCATCCACTCGTTTCAACCTGGCGCCGGCAAACCTCCGCGCTCAAGTCGAGATGCAGATGGCTGCAGTTGACGCCGCACGCTCATTGCAACGCCTGGTGCCAACCGCCGAGCAGGTCAAGCTGCTGTCACTCAAGCAAGCGAGCCTGCTGCACTGAACAACTTCACACCCTCGCCCCGCTGCGGGGGCTTCCTAAATCCAGTTCGCAGAGACAGTACACACACAGCACAAAAGAGGCGCCCAAGGCCGCGACAGAAGAGCCCAGCGAAAGCCAGCCTTGGAGACATCACAACTTAAAGCCCGCACCTTCCTCGCAATCGGAGACAAAGAAGACGGAAGCCTCGCTGCGCATGCCCTGGTCATCAAACTAAAGTCCGGAACTATCCCGGAACATTGCTTTAGCCCGAGTGTCACGCCGCGCGACTGGTCAGCTGCCCACGCGGTAGAGACCAACGCGCAGCGCGAGTCTGGTGCTAGCAAAGCCCTCTGGGCCCTGGCCACCCTGCCCACCGCGGGCTTGCTCCTCGCTGTGGCCAAAGGCTGGCTCTGATGCCACGCACGCCTCCACCAACTGCACCCCCGTCAGGGGCTCTGGTGCTCGTGCTCGACATGCCCGAGGCTACGCCATCAAACAACACGGTGAAAGGTATGCACTACCGGGTCTACGGCAAAACGCGCCAGGCCTGGAGGGCTCGCGTCGCTGACGCCATCCTCGCCGCGGGCTATGACTTGACGGCAACGCCCCTCACTCGCAGCCACCTTGAAATCGAACGCTACTCCGCCGGCGGGGGGCTGGATTGGGACAACGCGTACGGTGGGCTCAAGCCCCTGCTCGACTGCCTGGTTTCAGCGAGCGCACGAAATCCAGACGGGCTCGGTCTCATCGAGGATGACAACCCTCGCGCAATGCCGCTGCCGCCTGCTCTCACGCAGCACTCGGCAAAGCCGGGTCACGGCCGAACCGTGGTGCGGGTTTACGCCGCTTAAGCAAAGCGCTTCATTTTTCGAAGTGCCTGCCGATATCAAATTGCTAGCAAGTAGTTCGCTTCGGCCTCTTCACTCTCCCCAAAAATGCAAAACTTCCCTGAAGTACGGCGGGCTCTCTACGACCATGAGGGCAAGCTGAGACCTTTTTCTGAAAGGCTCTTTGAATCCAATTTGGACTTGATGCTGAGCGCCATCGTTCGCGAAATTCACCAGTTCAGATTGACCACCCCCAAGCAGCTTCCCCAGATGTTCGAAACGCGCAAGTTGTATGAGCGCTTTGTCGACATTTTGGAATTTCAGAGGGGCCACCTGGAGCGCGAATCGGCTTGGCACTTCGCCTTCGTACAGCTAGCTGGCACCCGTACAGGCTATGCAGCGGCTATTCGAAAAGCAGCGTTGGGCACCGTTTAGATAACGGTTGCTATACGAAGCAGGACATCTTTAATACCCGTCAATCAAGGACACCCCATGGCAACCAAAGCCCCCATTGAGTTTATCCCTGGCTATCAACACCCTCCGCGCCAGCTTGACATCCACACGGAGTACTGGAGTGCAGACAGGAAAGTCTTCACCCCACTGAACAAAGTCAAGCTTGCAAAAAACCATCATCACGAGATTCACAAGGTGCTCGACAGCATTGCGCTGGCTGTTGAAGCTGGCGTGGTACCAAAGAACGGCTGGCTCAAGTTCTTTTTCGGCACACCCAAGGCCTTTGAAGCGTTTATGGACCAGTTCAGAAGCTACGACGAGTGCTTTCGCATAAACGACCGCTGGTGGGATGCACTCCAAACGCTTGTCGATACGGGTGAAGAGTACGGCTTCATAACCTGCGAAGAGATTGCCAACACCTTGCGTGAAGACGCAGAGTTAAGCGGCCAGATGAAACCCTCATCAGTCATCTGATTCCAGACAAAACATGGCCAAAAAGCTCAAGTTCCCTTCTTTCGCTGGTTACAAGCCTCTTCCACTGGTACCGACTGCGAACCCTGCCTACTTCAACCCTGAAACGGCCAAGTTGACCCCTCTTTCAAAAGTCAAACTCGAAAAAGGCCACACACACGAAACGCACGAGGTTCTCGACAACTTGACTCTGGCCATTGAAGCTGGTGTCGTCGAAGAGAAAAAGTGGCTCAAGCAAATCTTTGGCACTCCCAAGGCTTTCGAGGATTTTTTGGAAGAGTTTGAGTGCTACGACGATTGCTATCGAATAGGTGACCGGTGGCACGTGGCGCTGTCGGTCCTCGGCAAAAGCGTCATGGTTGAGGAAGGCTTCATCACTTGCGCAGACATTGCAGACGAACTCCGCAAAGAAGCACGAGAGTCGGGCCAGCTGTAACCAACCTCATCAGTATTTGATTCCAAACGCCTCCTTCCCAGGGAGGCGTTTTTCTTTCAGCGGTCGGCCTTCTGGAGCACCGTGCGGGCCTGCAGGTCCACCAGCCAAACGGACACGATGCGTCCGAACAGCACGCGGTCGTTGGTCGAAATTTGGATGGGACTGGAAAGAGTCGGCCGCCTAGTGTCGTTTGACAAGAAGTAAAACGGTGCCAGCGGCTCAAAGATGACTAGGCAGCCTAGCCGGTCGTACAACGCACGCGCCCTCTCAGGAGCAATGCTGAGTGAGCCCCCGGTGCCGGACGCACCGCCTCTGGGTTCAGCGACGGAAATTTCGGTGTACTGCACTCGGCTGACCTCTACCTGCGCACCGTACGCGTTTGTGCCGGCATAACCGTCGTTGTCCTTTACCGAGGACTTCACTGTCACCTTCCGGTGGTTGGCGGTTGGCTGCTCCACGTGCTTGTATTGGGGGTAGTCAAGGTAGGGTAGGTTGAAGCTCAAAAGTTCGCGGTCTGCGTCATAGGCGAGACGGCATGTATCACGCTCTCTCACCACTCCGTCTGGGTCACGCCGCAGATAGAACCCCAAAGGGCCTGACGCCGACATCCGTGCCTCCATCGCCTGCTGGTCCGCAGACACGTCTGATGATTTCGTGAACTTGTCAGCAGGTGCACTCACTCGCGCAGTTCGCTCTATCCAGTCGGCGAGGCGCGACGGGTCGCTGGCTACAAAAGTTGCTGGCAATTGCTCCCAAGTACGGTCGATTGCTGTCGGTTGGAATGCGACTGCTGGCTTGCCTTTGGGCTGTGCATTGGCACCGGCAATTACGGCCACGGCAAGCAAAAGGAGGACGCTTTTTCTCATTTACTGCTCCACGGTTGAGCCTCGCGTCACTGCGCAGGCCGACGGAGTCACTTTACAGTGGGTGAACGAGCCAACCTTGTAGCACCCACGTGTCGCCGTCGCGCGTGGAAAGGCGCTCGAGCCCGCGCAGGTGGAAGGTCTCGACGCCGATGCAGTAAAGGCTCGCTTCGTACAGTTCGGCCAGGGGCGCCGACATCACTGCGGCCGGGCATAGCTTCACCACCTGGTGGATACCACGCTGCGTCGTCAGCAGGTGTGAGGCCAGCTCCCCTTCAAGGGGCTCTCGAACGCGGTTCCCCCTCGCTGCCAGCTGGCCACGGTTGTGAGTGAAGGCGACGCGTACTTTCACGACAAAACTGGATAAAACAACAGTATTCTACGGGCCGGCCATTCGCTACACAGGCGTTGGCCACCTACCCAAAAACTCCCTCAGCTGCAAAGAGAAAGCCCCCCCGTGTAAGGGTTGGGGCCACTACTGCGCGCGTCGAATCGATGCGTCGGGAGGCCTTTCGCCTGCTCAACGAGGGTATGTCTTGCCCGCAAATCGGAGACGTCATCGGGGTGTTGCGTGAGCGCGTCTGGCAGCTGGCAAACGAAGAGACGAACGCTGTCAGAACGGAGACTCGTCAAAAGGCCCTGGACTGGCGCCTCACCTCGACCGCACGGCACAACTCTCGCATCCGAAAGCTGCGTTCCGTTGTGGACAAGGCGACGGACCCCCGGTTGTGGTCAATGCGGTTGCCAAGATGACCGCAATCGACGTTGAACTGGGCAAGCTGAGGTGTGCGAAAGGTCTAGGACGATGCGAGACAGCGGGGTGCGCGACTCCCATCGCGCGCTCGCTGGCCTGGCTTTGCCAAAGGCGGACCTCGCCTGGAACACGCCAAGCCGCTGGATGTACGCCTCAGGGTGGTGCCAGCCTTGGGTCTTCGTCAATGCGCTTGAGCAGGAGTGCAAATTTGGGTGCGTCTCGAAGTGATTCCTCCACCTCTTGCACAGTCCCAAGGGAAAGGTTTTCAAGGCCTTGAAACAGCATCTCGCTACGGTTTGTGATGCAAACCTCTCCGCGCTCGAGCACAAGAATTTCGAGGTCAGCCAAGGCCGCAATGCCTTTTCGCAGCTTCACTCGTTCGGGAGTTGTGCAGCCGGCAATCATAGGCTCGAGCGGCGCTCGTCCAACCTTCTGGGCAACCATCGTTGAGAAGACAACACCAAGAAGAGCCTGAGTCCAGGTCTGATTGGCTGAAAGCTGATGCCGCATTTTTCCTCCCGTGGTAAGTCGAGCGAATAGTGCCATAGGGCGAGGCGCGAATGTACAGGGACCCAGCGGGAGAGCAAACCCTGGTGACCTTACAAGACATTGCAGCAAAGAACCGCTGCCCCCAACGGTGATGAGGGTAGAAACTCCAGACCAACAGTGAAGCCCCCGCAAGCGCAATGCCCCGCGGGCTTTCTCTTTATGCGTTTACGCGCATGAACCATCGTGCACAGCCTTTTCATGCGACCAAACGCATCTGTAGTGTCGTTATCGAAATTGTGCTTATACGTAGTAAGCGAGGCTTCTCTCGCCCGGCTGAAAAGCCTTCCCTCTTCTGGTTTCACCGCCAGAGGCGGACACCAGGAAATTGAAGATAGACCATGAACTTCATCACCTCGCACAAGTCTCCGTCCTTCTCGCAGCTGCCGCTCTGGCTCATTACCTGACGGCAGGAAGCCTGGCGTACGCAGCACGCTGCAAGGCGAATTGCAGCAGGCAAGCGCTTCGAAAGGGCAAATTGAGTTTTTGGAACCCGTGTGCGAAGTACTTCGCATTGGAGACCAGCAGAGAGCAAGGGACCTGCGTCGCGCCGTTGACCAGCACGAACAGGACCACCTGAAAAGCCTTTGATTCAACCTGACTCACAGCCTCCCCCTAACCCGGTGGCTTTCTTTTGCTCGGAAGGTTCTGGCCTTAACTTTCCGACGAAGGCAGGCTTTTTCGATAACTGATGAAACGGCGGTTACTACACGAACCACAACACTTATCACCGGAAGATTCAATGCACACCGCCGCCCCATACTTCCTAGAGAAGCCCATCCCCCTCGCAGAACAGCGCCAAATCGCCGAGCACGCCATCACCGCTGCCCAAAGCTTCGTCCCGCGCGCAACCACCGGCGCCGTGCCCCAGGCTCAGCGCTTTGTTCAGAAGCTGCTGCCGCAATACAGCCTCATGCCTCCACAACTGCTCAGGGGCATCTTCGCGTTGAGCGCAAAAACTGCGAGCTCGCACAAGAAGACCGTCTTGCACGACGACGTTTCGTACTCCAAAGGCGCGAGTGTTGAGTACAAGGGCGCGCCCCTGGTGCAGGCGGACCTGCGCGTGCTGCTTGGGCTGATTCGTCAGGGAGCCGGACTCCGGTTCGACGACGCCGTGCTCACCTTCAACGCAGCTGATTTCCTGCGCTCCATCGGCAAGCAGAACCCGTGCTCGCGGGCAGTAGCGGCCCTCCGCGACAGCCTCTCTTCGTTGCGCTCAGCGACCTTTGTGGTCAAGGACTTCGCCGGCGACCGCGGTGCGGCCTTTGGCTTTGTCGACAGCGTGGAGTGGTCCGGCCGCGAGGTGACTGTGAACCTGTCTGCAAGGGCCGCCTGGGCGTTTGAGAGCGTGGGTAAGCGCTACGTCCCAGTCGAGAAGCGCTGCTTGCTCACGGACGGCGTGGAGACCGCGCTTGCTGATGTGATTGTGTCGACGTCTGCTGAAAGCTATGACCTTGTCGATTTGGCCGCTATGTGGGGCCGGGCTGACGCCAAGGAACTGGGGCGGGAGGTGCGAGCAGCGCTTGACCGGCTGGTAGCGGTGAAGTTGATTCGTGGGTGGAGCAAGACCCGCGGGCGTGTGCACGTCGACCGCAGCTAAGGGCGCGGATGACGCGGCAAAGGCAGGGGGCTAAGGCTCCCTTTCTTGCGCCTGGCGGTCTTGTAATGTGTGAAATATGGACAAGGCGAAAGAGAAATCGCCCCACCTTCTTTCTCGTTGGTGGGGTGATTTCTCTTTTTTATGCCCATCAAAGTAGGCGAGGGAGGGGCGAAAAGAGAAATCACCCCACCAAACCCTCTCGGAAGCCGCAGCCCTGCTGGGGGTTTTTGCTTCAGTAATACATAGCGCGTCTGCATTTTTCGAGACCGTCGATTTTGCAGCTTTAGGACGCGTCGGCAGGCGGTTGGTTTGGGTTGGGGAGGTTGTTCTGTACAGAGTGGAGCGCAACTGTGCAAAGGAGAAGCGATGGCCAGTCCTGCCTGTAGCTGACGGTCTATCTGCAGCGCCAGCTGCTCTTGCACAGCCAAGACGGTAGGTTCATTGAAAGACAAAAGGCGGCAGGGCCGCACCTTGCCTTCACACCCTTAGGGAGCGTGTTCCTTATCGCTGTACCTATACGAAGCAGGCCCTCCACAACGACAAACATGACCGCCCCAAAATCTTCAAAACCCTTCTTCAAGCTTGTTGACCAAACCACCAAGCAGACAGTCCTGGTGATTCAAGCCGCCAATCTGGGCGAAGCTGACGAACGTCTCTCGCTACTGATTTCGCTTAATGGCACAGCCCGCTGGTTTCCAGTCCAACAGGAATCCGAAAACCTCTGGTTTGAGGAGCACCGACCCACCGAACCCATTTGTGTCCAGGCTTACCTCGACGGCTACTTCGCGGTGCTCGCCGATGCTTTTCTAGGGAAGTGCACGCACTAACCAAGTCTTAGCCCCTTACCCCTCATCCCCTTGATTTAACCGCCTTAACGCGGCCACAGCCCCTCTCACCAGGGGCTGTTTTTATTCCAGTTCAGAAGTCCATCCCGCTCCCGCCAATGCTGTCAAACCCGCCGCCACTGTTCCAGCCGCAACTGTCAACCGTCGAGTACGCGTAATCAACCTCAGCTGGGACCTGGTAGTCGGCAGCCGTGCCGAAACTGTTGTGCCACTCCGCGCCACTGCCAGCCGCGGCATCGCTCGCAGGGTCCTGCGCGCACGACGGCGCCAACGCAGCGTCAAAGATTCCCGTGAGGGTGTCCCAAAAAGAAGACATGTTTTCTCCAGATAAAAAGGGGCTTCCACTCTGCCTGTAGCCGCAAGAATTAGATAGCCCAGCTGGAGAAGCGGTTCTTCAGCCTGACCGCAGTCCCGGCCCTTTCGCCGCTTGAGACGTTGATTGCGGACAACGACGAAGACCAGGCGTCGCTACACGGTGAGATGCCTACCCTTCCTCTCGGCGTCGGGCTCGTTCACCGTTCCCGCGGGCGTCTCGCGCGTCCAGGGCCATCTCTGGGCCGGCGGGGGCTCGGGCGCGTCGCCCACGTACGCACCTGACGGCGGGGGGTCGTCCGGCGGCTACGTGCAGGCTTCGATTCCCGTGCTGCCTGGCCAAGTGCTCACTGGTACCTTGGGCGCCGGGGGCTCTGGCGTTGTCGGCGGCGGTGGCGAGGGCAATCCCGGCGGGGACAATGTCCTGAACGGCCCAGGCTGGCAGCTGATTGCTGGCGGGGGTGGCGGCACCTACAACGCAACAGCTGGCGGCGCGCAGGACACTTCCGGTGTGGCCACCCTTCCCGCAGACAGCGACCGCGTCGTGGCTCAGGGCACCCACTGGGCCTTCGGAGACACCGCGAGCACGTTTGGTGGCGATGGTGCTTCCGCCCGTTTGGCGGCCCTGGGGCGGGCGCTGGGGTAGGCTATGCACGAGGGTTCCCTTGTGGCGGTTCTGGCGGGGGACAGCGCAACGTTGGGGACGCGACAAGCACGCAACCTGGCGGGGCAGGCCTGATTGTGCTGACGTACCTCGAACCGGTAGCCTGACTGTATGCTCCTCGTTCATGGGACGAGGTAGATACACACCTAGGCAACAAGCGGACATCGTCATGGGCATCTTGATGCTGCCCGTGCTGTGGCCAGCCGGCCTCGTCTACTACCTGCTGTCGCTCGAGATGAGCCTACCCCTTAGGCGCAGGGTTCCCGACCGCCTGTACTGGGTTTACGACGTCCTCGCTTGGTCTGCAGCAATCTTGTACCTGTTCATCGTGTTCAACTGGGACAAGCTCACCGCGTGAAGGCCGGCCCGACAATGGCGGGTATGAGCCCCCTTGTCTACAAATACACCGTTGAGCAATGCGACGTAGCTGCAGAGCGCCGAGCCCAGCTGAAAGAGTACCGAGTCTTCCGTGCAAAGTGCATTGAGATGCTTCGCGGCAAAGGGGCAGCGTCCGTCACGACCCAGATGCACGACCTGGCGTGGGATACGGCCGTTTTCCAAACCCTCAACGAAGCGCGTCGGATTGAGCCCGGCCGGCAGGTAAATGGCCCGATGTGGGGTCTGCTGACGAACGGGTATGTCTCCCGGATGGTCTTGGGCATCCGCCGCTTGGTTGACCCTGACGAAACGACCACGGGCCTCGGCTCGATACTTGCCAAGATTCGAAAGAATCACGCGTTGCTCACGCGAGAGAACTACGTTTGCCACGATGGGTTGCCCTTCGACCCCGCACCGGCGCGAGACAAGTTCTACGACAGCAAGCGCTTGGAAATGGGTAGGCACACAGCGTTCTGGCTTGAATCGGAAGGTCCCGGGTCGTTTGCAACATCTGAGCGTGCTCACGAAGACTTCGACAAGCTGTGCGACGCTTCGCCATCAACCGGCAATCGTTACGAGCGCCTGTCCCTCGAGGTGCTTGACCGCTTGGGAGCAGCCCTCAACTCGGACGAGATTAAACGGGTGCGGCGGCTTGCCAACAAGCGATTTGCTCATTCAGAGCACCTGAAGCCTGCGGCGGAGGCTCGCCTGACTCTTACGTTCAACGACCTTGAAGAAGCGCTGCGGCAAATCGCTGTCGTGGCGAACTTTGTGTCCGCGAACGTATTTTTCGACGCGATGTTTGGCTCTCTGGTCCCTGTTTCGCAGGACGACCAGCTGGGGGGCTTGGACCTACCCTGGGTCGCGACGGAGAACCTGCCCGCACTGGCTGAGCACTGGTCAGCGCTAGAGGAGCGCCTCAACCAATGGGCTTACGACGCTGGCCGCGAGTTCTATCCGGCCAGGCCCTGAGCCTCAACTTGCAGGGGCGGGCGCCGTCGCGGTCACCTCAAGCATGTAGACCTTCTTCTTCACGAGGTACAGCGTGAGGTTGTAGCGGTTGTAGCGCAGCACTTTGGATGAGTCACGAAGTACCTCGGCGTCTGGCTTCCCCAGGTGTCCTAGCACTTCCTCTTCGTCGCTTCCGTCGTGTATCCCGAAGACCTGGGGGCACGCGTAGACAGTCTGGGAGTAGCAAGAAATTGAGGAGACGACGCCCCCGGGCTTGTCGAACTCAACGTCGAGTCTGGTGTTCGGCCGACTCGCGTATTGCCAACCCTTCGACTCTGAAATCAGGTGGCCCTCCTTGTCGTCATCGGCCCGAATGACGCGCGGGTACTTGCTCCATGGGTTACCAGGTTCTTCCGCCCCTTGGTGCAGAAACTCTGGGGGGCTTCCTAGCACGTACCTCACCTGCTGCGGCGAGTCGCTCAGCTTGAGTTCTGCGTACTCGGTCAGTAGCCCTGGCTTGTTCCTCTGCCACTTCTCGTAGGCCTCGTACCCCAAGCTTGCCGCGACCACAGCAACCAGCGGGAGCCCTGCGAAGAGTAACCACTTCAAGAGCCGCTTGATGACGATGAGCACCGCCTCTGCTTTTTCGTTTGCCGACATTCATCGCCCCCGTTTCGGAACCAATCCGCAGTCTACCGTCACAGGTGGTGCCCGTTATCGGAGGTGGCTACACGTCTTGTGCACCTTCCACAACACCTCCGGAGCCCACGTTGAACACACCCACTCTCATCACCACCGCCACCCTCGCCTGAACCTTCTCCGGCCAGCGCGAGGACGAACCCTACCAACCTGTAGTCATCGTTTGCTGACACAAAACTCCTTCGGGTGCACTTTCTAATCCCAACCACAAGGTGAAAAATTGACCGTTTTCGAACTGAACGAACTGACAACAAAGGCCATCGCAGAAGGCTTCAGCGACCACCAAGTGCTGGTGTTCTCCAAGGACAAAGCCGGCTACGACATTTGCAGACAAGCCAGGTTCGAGAGAATTTGGTTGGATATGGAGCGGGGCATCGTGCCGGCTGACCCTGGGGTGAATGCTCTGGTGCTGACAGCGAAAGCTGCTGATTGATTACAGGCCCCTTCGGGGGCCTTTTTCACGCCTTTGAGAAGGGTCAGCGTGAGAAACTGTCGGCATGAGAAACACTGTTCCGAACACGCTAAGGGAGGCGCTAGAGCGCCAAGGTTGGTTTTTCATAGAGTGTCGCGACCTGGCCACTCCAACTCGCTTCTGCCTGTACGACCCCTTCAGCACAAAGCTGTACCCCTACGACGGGGTGGTTGTCGTGAATACAGAAACGTCCGAACTGACGGTGTACGCCACCCCTACCAAAGGGCACCACAAAACTGCTCTGCCACCGCAGGCGCACGAGCCCTCTGTCGTCAAGCTGAAGCCAGGGACAGCAGGGCGGGCGCTGACCATCGCTGTGCTCAAGGAGTTGAGGGCGTTGGAGGGGGTGCACCTGGTGAGTGGGTTGAACACGCTGGCGTAGGGCGTCAATCACGGCCCTTGGCCGTCTCTGCACAGTGCCGCCTCCGGGCGGCTTTTTTGTGCGTGCTTATCGAGGTGGTTCCTACACGTTGCAACAGGACTTCTCCTGTGCAAAAAGGACACCACCATTGGACACACCCCCACCACCATGGCGGCCGGACGAGGCGGACTACTCGCGCCTCGACAGGCCCCCCGACGACCTGCTCAGCAACTCTTCGGCTGAAGCAATCGTCGCATCACGCTCAAACGCCTACTTGGCAGTGTCCCTAGGCATTGGCGCTTTCTCCGCAGCAGGCCTGTTCGTGGCCACCAGCCTCGTTCACAGAGCAATGTTCGCATCTGCGCTCATCTCGACGGTCTTGAGCGTGCAGTGGAGCGTGCGGCTTTTGACGGCCACGCTCCGCGACCAATACGAGACCGGCCGTGGCTGGGAGCCATTCATTTACGGCGCCTGGTACGTGCAGAAGTTCAGCTTCTGGAGTGCTGTCGTGCTCACCGTCATCACGGGCATCGCACCGGCGCCATGACCTCATCAAGGAACCCAAACAACATGAATAACACAACGAATCAAGCGGTGAGCGACGAAAAGCTTGAGCAACTGCGCCTAGCCGTGGGCCTCCATTTCTCGTATGGGTACGGAGACCTTGAAGAGAAAGGACTTCGATTCCGACTGAAGCGCTTTCTGCACGTGTTCGGCGTGCCACTGGCAGACACCGTCACGGACCGACAAGCGCTGGCCGCGGCCGCTGCACTCTGGGAGAAGTACGTGCCCGCGGTTCGCGTCGCCGTGTTCGGCACTGGCCCTCAAGTGACCATTGCTTTCAGTCGAAGGCATGACGACCCGGCGGATGCGCTGTATGTGCTTGCCGTCGCGGTGCAAGCAGAGGAAGCGCTGCCCTGCATTGCCAGGGAACGGTTGAAGGATGAGATTTTTCAGCCCATCTGGAAGCCTGCAAAGCCTGATTGATTCGATGATTTGACGAAGCCCACCCCACCAGGTGGGCTTTTTCATTGGCCGGGGGTCTTAAAACGCTGTTGGCCCAACATCTGTAACAGTCGCCAAAGGAGCTTGGGGACGACGATTTTGGGCGAATTCGGTCGCTTCGCAGAGGCATCTCCCCCTGTGAAATCGCCCCACATAAAACAAACCCCCTCCGCCTTGAAGTGGCTCGCCGAGAAGCGAGCGCGCCTGGCCAACGACCTAGAACAGACGCGCAAGATTGCCAGTGAGCTGACGCAGAAAGCGGACGCGCTGCAGTCGGACCTGGCCGCGCTCGACCGGTCGCTGCGGCTGGGATTTTCACATCAAAGCGCTCTGCGGCGTTGCTCTGCTACAAACGGGACTCTCTAAACAAAAAAGAATGTTCAGCGGAGCTTTTTTAAAACGGCTCCGTCCGAGTTATGTCCGTAATAAACACTGCGCCTAAACCTGAAGTCTCTTCACAACTTCAGGTTCACATGGTCAAGTCAAAGCGAAAGAAACTCACTCTTTCCCAGCTCGAATCTTTTCTGCTCAAGGCAGCCGACATCCTCCGCAAGACCGGGATGGACGCCACCGAGTACAAGGAATACCTCTTCGGCATGCTCTTCCTGAAGCGATTGTCAGACCAGTTCGAAGAAGAACTCGAGACCATTCAAACCGAAGCCGAACGCGCGGGTCATCCACAGAAAGTGGTTTCGGCACTCCTGCGCAACAAGAAAGCCTTCACCTTTTGGGTGCCCGAGCGTGCCCGCTGGGAACTGGAGCACCCCCTCACGCTGGAAAACGGCCAACAATTCCGGGGCCTCCTTCACGTCAAGCAACACGTGGGAGACATGCTTAACAAAGCACTTGCGGCAATCGAAGAGGACAACGTTGAGTCCCTTGCAGGCGTGCTCAAGCCCATCAATTACATGGCGACCAAGGGCGACAAGAAGCGCCAGGTCGACGACGCCATCATCCTGGAGCTACTGGACCATTTCTCCACTGTTCACCTTGGTAATGGTTGGTTCGAGTTTCCTGACCTGCTTGGCGCCGGCTATGAATACCTCATCAAGCACTTCGCCGATTCCGCCGGCAAAAAGGGCGGTGAGTTTTACACGCCTTCTCCCGTCGTGCGCTTGCTGGTGCAGTTGATGGAGCCGATTGAACTCATGTCCATCGGCGACCCCACCTGTGGTTCGGGCGGCATGCTCATCCAGACCGGCGGCTATGTCGAAGAGTCCGGTGGTGACCCCCGGCGCGTGGCGCTCTATGGCCAGGAGGTCAACCCGACCACCTGGGCAATCTGCAAGATGAACATGATTCTTCACGGGTACAAGTCGGCAGACATCCGCAACGACGACACCCTGAAAAACCCGAAGCACCTGACCGCCGGAGGCGAGCTCATGCGCTTCGACCGGCAAATTGCAAATCCGCCGTTCTCGCTGAACTACTCCGCAAAGGAGATGCAATTCAAGGAGCGCTTCCACACCTTCCTGCCGGAAACTGGCAAGAAGGCCGACCTGATGTTCGTGCAGCACATCGTGGCGACGCTGACCAACGATGGCAAGGCTGCTGTCGTGATGCCGCATGGCGTGCTGTTCCGTGGCGGCAAGGAGAAGGAGGCTCGCAAGCGGATGCTCCTGGCAGGCCACCTGGAAGCGGTTGTTGGGCTTCCGCCGGGCCTCTTTTACGGCACCGGCATCCCTGCCTGCGTGCTCGTCTTGAACAAGAAGGAGGCCAACAAGCGCAAGCGCGTTTTGTTCATCAATGCCGACCGCGAATTCAAGGAAGGCAAGAACCAAAACACTTTGCGTCCTGAGGACATCGAAAAAATTTCCCACGTCTACCACGAGGGCCTGGAGGTCAAGGGCTACTCCGAGTACATCTCCCTCGAACGCCTTGAAGCAGAAGACTTCAACCTCAATATCCGCCGCTACGTCGACAACTCCCCGCCGCCAGAGCCGCAGGATGTCTACGCCCACATGCATGGAGGGGTGCCGAGCGCCGAAGTCGCGGCGCTCGGCCACTGGCTGGACAACTACAAGGGAGTGGAACGTCAGTTGTTCATTGTGCGAGCGCAGGACGAGGCATATGTGGACTTCATGCCGTCGCTCAAGGCGGACAAGACCCAGGCGAAGGCCATCGTCGAAGCACACCCCTCCGTCCAGGGCAAGCACGCGGCGTTTCACGGCACGTTGGCCAGTTGGTGGCAAACCCATGAGCCAGAGCTGCGCCAGCTGCCGAAGGTTGGGACTTTCTTCAAGCTGAAGATGAGATTCGCGACCAGCCTCGAGGAGCTGCTTGTGCCACTGGGCGTGCTGGACAAGTTTCAGGTGCGCGGTGCCTTCGCCGAGTTTGCGAGTCAACTCTTCGCGGACTTCAAATCGGTAGCGGCTTCGGGTTGGAACGCTGACCTCATCCCGGCTGATGAAATTCTGCAGTCGCAGTTTCCCGAGGTTCTGAGTGAGCTGAACGACACCCACGCCCGCATCGCAGTGCTGCAGGCCCTGTTCGATGCGGCAAAGCCCGGGGACGGGGCCGAAGAGGAAGAATTCGACCTCTCCACCTACGAGTTCTCGGAGGAGCAACCCGTGCTCCCGAAGCCAGTCGTTGACGCGCTAAAGGCACGGAAGAAGGAGGTCGCGACTGAACTGAAGGGCCTGAAAGAGAGCGCAGACAAAGCCTACGTGCAGGAGCTCCAGGGCGAACTCGCGAAAATCGATGAATTGATGGCAAAGCATGCGGATGCAGAGGAAGAACTCAAGCAGGCCAAGGCGACCGTCAGGAGCATCGAGAAGAAGCGCGACGAGTTGGTAGACGCAGCGCGGGCCAAGATTTCTGACTCGGAGGCAGAGCGGCTCATCCTGAACCGATGGATGCGCGCCCTCGCCGCGGTCTACGAAGACCGGCTGAAAGCCTATCGCGACGCACTGGTACAGCGTGTCGAGGCATTGTGGTCAAAGTACGCCGTGACGCTCGACGAGCTCAACGCCGACCGCAAAGTCAAGGCTGACCTAGTTGCAAAGCTGCTGCGGGAGTTCGGGTATGAATGAAAACCAAGCGTTCAGCGCGCGAAAGGGCGGACGGCTCAGCGACCTGGTCGACCTCGTTCGAGACAAATACGCACCGACTGCAAGAGACGTCGACGTTCCTTGCGTCAATTTGGAAGACATTCCAGAAGGTGCCGGTCGCACAGTCAGTTGGTCCAAGGCATCGGAAAACCTCTCCATCAAGACCAAGTTCGAAGCTGGCGACATTCTCTTCGGAAAGCTGCGGCCCTACCTCCGCAAGTATGCGCAGCCCTCATTTGCCGGGCTCTGCACATCCGAGCTGTTGGCGTTCCGTGCCAAGCCAGGAGTGGACCCACGCTACGCGTATCAGGTCGCGGGGTCCCAGCAGTTTATAGACCACTGCGTCGCGGCTTCGTTCGGAACCAAGATGCCCCGAACTGACTGGCGGACCGCGTCAGCGTTTCCTATCCCGATTCCAGGAGAGGCCGAACAGCGCCGCATCGCTGATTTGCTGTCAGCAGTGGATGAGCTTGTAGATATCGGTAGGGGCAAACTGCAGAAGCTCATTAAGCAGCGAGAAGGTTTTGTTCAACAAGAGCTGCTGAGAGCAGCATCAAGTGCACCAGAGGTATCGCTTGGAGCAGTCGCGCCCCTTGTGACGTCCGGCTCGCGCGGATGGGCAAGCTTCTATGCTGACGAAGGTGCCCTCTTCTTGCGCATCGGCAACTTGACGCGTCAGCACCCGAATTTGCGGCTCGAGGACATCGTCCGTGTCAAGGTTCCATCCGGAGGAGAAGGTGCCAGGACGAAGCTGCAAGAAGGTGATGTACTCATCTCTATTACGGCTGACCTTGGCATAGTGGGATGCGTTCCCGCTGGTCTCGGGGAAGCGTACATCAATCAGCACATCGCCCTTGCGAGAGTGACTGACTCCGACATGTGCTCCAGGTGGGTAGCTCACGTGCTGGCCAGCCCATACGGCAAACAGCAAGTCGCAAGGCTGAACGACGGAGGGGCAAAGGCGGGTCTGAACTTGCCAACCATTCGTGCATTAAAGGTTCCCAATGCTCTGCCTGAGAAGCAGCGGCACATCGTCAAAGCCCTCGACGCGATGGACCTCCAGATTGCATCCGAGGATGCGGGAATAGCAAAGCTGACGATGCAGAAGTCGGGACTTCTTAGAGCATTGTTGTGCCCGACTGTGCCGGCTCGTAGAGGAGCGGCCTCGTGAGTTGGACCAAAGACGCGCCTTTCCAGGCGCTCGCGCTAACTGGTGGCGGGTATCGTGGGCTATTCACAGCGAGAGCATTGCAGGTCATCGAGGACCACCTCGGCGTCCCCATCGGCCAGCGCTTTGACCTAACCTGCGGCACCTCGATTGGCGGCATCGTTGCGTTGGCGGTGGCATTCGAGGTACCAATGAGCAAGGTCGTCGAGGTATTCGAGAAGCACGGTGCAGCCATCTTTCCGCCGCACGAACCGCCGACGTCCAGCGTTGGCAAGCTCTCGGACCTTTGGCAACATTCGCGCAAGCCACGCTACTCGACCGCACCTCTTCGCGAGGCCATCACCGAGCTCATCGACAAGGATGCAACCCTGAACGATGCGGTGCATCCGGTCGCCATCCCAGCTGTCAACGTGACCCAGGGCCGCCCGCAGGTCTTCAAGACGCGGCACAAGGCCGAGTGGACACGAGACTGGAACTTCAAGGCTGTCGAAATAGCGCTGGCAACAGCAGCTGCGCCCACCTTCTTCGAGCTCGCAGAGGTGGGTGGAAATCTATACGCTGACGGCGGACTCTTCGCGAACGCTCCTGACCTGGTTGCCATCCACGAAGCGGAGCATTTCTTCGGCGTCGCGTCGGAGGCTATTCGCGTCCTGAGCGTGGGCACCACCACCAAGAGCTACTCAGTTTCGTTCGGTGCTGGGCGCCAGTTCGGCATCGCGGACTGGATGGAGGAGCAGCGCCTGTTCTCGGTCACGATTTCAGCGCAGCAGCAGTTTGTGGACCAGTTGCTTCAACACAAGCTGAAGGACCAATACGTCCGCCTCGACCATGCGCCATCCCAAGAACAAGCCGCTGACCTGGGGCTGGATGTCGCTACCGATGTCGCTCGAAAGACGCTGAAGGCGCTCGCAGACAAAGCGGCGACTGACATCCTCGGCAGCAAGCTGCAACCCTACCTGGCGCATCACCCGCAACTCAAACTCGTGAAAGAAGGCTGATGGGTCAGGCATCAAAACTGTTTAACGGCAACGCCGACCAGACCCTGATTGCCAGGGTCACTCCGACTACAGAGCAGCGCGAGTTCCTGCAGGCTCAGTGGAACAACTTGGCCGAGCACCTAAAGAAGGCGCTCGCAAAGCACGGCTACAGCATTTCAACCTGGCTACAGGGTTCCTACAAGTACGCCACACTCATCAAGCCGGTTCGCCTGGGCGAGGAGTACGACGTCGACGTTGGCGTCTACTTTGAGTGGGACGGGGACCAGGGTGCTGAGCCCACGCCAAAGCAGCTCCGGCAATGGGTTCAAGCCGAGCTTCTCGAATACGAGAAGACCTGCGAAGAGCTGAACGAAGTCGAGGTGCCAGCAAAAGAGCGCTGTTCTCGTGCGTCGTACATCCGCCAGTTCCACATTGACACTCCGGTCTACCACCTCAACCCCGACTCTGACGCACGGCGTCTGGCATGTCTGTCAGACCGATGGGAGGACAGCGACCCTAAGAAGCTCTACAAGTGGTTCAAGGACGCGGTCAGCGGCGACGAACGTGACCAACTTCGTCGCTTGGTTAGGTACCTGAAGGCCTGGGCTGCGGTGTCGTTCGACGATGTCCCAGCGTCGCGGCCATCGTCAATCCTCCTGACGGTCGTAGCGACCGAGGCTTATGAGGCTTTGTGGGCAAAGCGCCTGCTCGGCTTGGTCGATGACGATGCCCTCGTTGCCGTCATCAGCAGGATGCACGACCGACTGTTTGATGAACGCAGGGTCGAAAATCCAGTTGACGGAGGTGAGGACCTCAACCGCATGTCCCAGGAAGCCTGGGATGGGTTCCTACCACGCCTGACTGCGCTGCAAGATATTGCGGAGCGAGCTCACGACGCCGCGGATGAAGCTTCAGCGGCCCTCATTTGGTCGGAAGCTTTTTCGTTTCTCATGCCACTGCCTGAGACAGACCAAGTCGAGATGGTGGATGAGAGTTCTGGTCGCGCCGTCATGCAGCTTCCAGAGGTCGAAATCAAAGTGTTTTCGGGTAAACCGGCACGCCTCGTTTCAACGTACCGGAATGAGGTGCCAGGTGTAGCAAAGGACTGCTCATTGACCTTCACGATTGTCAATCCGCATGTGGTTCCAGAGTTCGCGACTGTCGAGTGGACGGTCCGCAACGAAGGCCAGGAGGCCGACAAGCGAAGTGACCTGGGACATCGACGTGCCGGGATGCGGATGCTTAGTGCTGACGAGCACACGGCCTATGCTGGCCGGCACTTCATGGACTGCATTGTTCGACTGAGTGGGCAGGTGTACGCAGTGAGGCGCGTGCCTGTAACTATCCGAGACGTTCAGCACGTTTCGCGCAATCCACCTAAACCTGCCTATACGAAACTAAGGAGTACGTTCCGCCGGCGTCGCTGACGACCGAGGCGGTACGCCCCACGGAAAGAACACATGTCTGAACGCGCCCTCGTCGAGCTGCCCCTACTGCAGCAACTCAAGAACCTTGATTGGTCCATCATCGACCAGGGTGAGGGCTGCCCGAGCGACCCGGTCAAGAGCCTTCGCAAGACCTTCCGAGAAGTTCTGCTGAAGGCGGTGTTCTTCGACGCGGTCCGCAGCATCAACCGGGACCCTTCGGGCGCTGAATGGCTTGACGACGCAGACCTCGAAGGCATCTACGAGCTCATCGCAAGCGCCAAGGGGACGCTCGTTGAGGCCAACAAGGCGGTCTACGAACTGCTCGTTAAGGGAGTGCCGGTCGACCGAGCCACGGCGAGCGGAATGGACTCGGTGACAGTGCGACTCATCGACTTCGACGACCCGACGGCCAACGCCTTCCACGCCATCAACCAGTTTCGTATCGACACCCCGGGCCAGGTTAAAGACCACATCCGGCCAGACGTGGTGTTGTTCATCAATGGCCTGCCGGTCGTAGTCATAGAGGCGAAGGAGGCCAATCAATTCACCAGCGTGCCCTTGCAGGAAGGCAAAACGCAGCTGATGCGCTACTCAGAGCGCCGGTCGGTTGACACAAAGGGCGGCAAGCTGGAGGGTGAAGAACGTCTCTTCCACGCCAATCTTTTCATGGTGGCAACCACGGGTACCGAAGCCGTATACGGTTCCATCACGACTGACCCGGACGAGTTCCAGAAGTGGAAATCCATCATGCCGGTCAAGTACGCGCAGCTCACACCTCCGCTAGGCGGTACCATGCGCGAGCAGGAAGTCCTCATCCAAGGCATGTTCCCGAAGGAGACGCTGGTCGACCTCCTGCATAACTTCGTCATCTTCGCGACCAAGGGTGACGCCATCGTCAAGGTGGTGCCGCGCTATCAGCAGTACCGCGCCATCTTGAAGTCGCTGGAGCGCATCCGCCAGAACAAGGGTGCGGGCCGTGGCGGTGTGGTCTGGCATACGCAGGGGTCTGGCAAATCTCTGACGATGGTGTTCTTCGTACGCAAGTTGCGCACGAGTAAGGACTTGTACGACCTGAAGGTCGTGATGGTCAACGACCGGACCGACCTGGAAGAACAGCTCGGGGGCACCGCCGCGCTTACAGGCGAGAAGGTAATCTCTATCGAGAACCGGCCTGACCTGCTCGCGCGCCTTCGGGGCAGCGACTCAGGCCTTTACCTTGTGATGGTCCACAAGTTTCAGGAGCGCGTTGAGCAGTTGCCCAGCTCCGTGAAGATGGCTCTTGGCATCCCGGTTGGCGTGCCCGTTCTGAAGCCCTTCCCGGAAGTCAACAAGTCGGAGCGCATCATCGTCTTCATCGACGAGGCGCACCGCACCCAATACGGCGACCTGGGTAACAACCTCGCCATTGCCTTCCCCAACGCTATCAAGATTGCGTTCACAGGTACGCCGCTCATCACCAAGCGGCACAAGCAGACCACGATGGAGCGTTTCGGTTCGCTCATCGACACGTACCGCCTTAAGGAAGCACAGGACGACGAGGCCGTACTTCCCATCGTCTACATCGGTAAAACCACCAACACAGCGCTGTCACACAAGGACGAGTTCGACCAGAAGTTCGAGGACCTCTTTGCCGGCCGCTCCGAAGAGGAGCTCGAGGCCATCAAGAAGAAGTATGGCGGCCGCGACGACGTGCTAGAGGCGGAGGCGCGCATCGCCGACGTAGCCAGGGACATGGTTAAGCACTACGCCGAAAACATCCTGCCTGACGGCTTCAAGGCGCAGGTCGTCTCAAATTCCAAGTTGGCTGCCATCCGCTATCGCGACGCCATCGGCTATGCCCTGGCGGAGTACACGGCCAGGTACGAAAAGAAAGCCAACGCCGACCCTACCATCTTGGAGCGTCTCCGCTTCCTGAAGGCAGCTGCCATCGTGTCTGAGGATGGCACCAACTCCCTGGGCGTCATTGTCGAGGCGCGCAAGGAAGCGAAGGAACTCGATGCGATTTCGAACTTCCTGAAACGCTTCGACATCGCCAAGCCCGAGACGGGAATCGCGTTCTTAAGCGTCTGCGACATGCTCCTGACCGGCTTCGACGCGCCCATTGAGCAAGTGATGTACCTTGACCGGCCGCTGCGTGAGCACACCTTGCTGCAGGCCATAGCTCGGGTGAACCGCAAGGCACCTGGCAAAAAGGTTGGCTACATCGTCGACTACATCGGTCTGACTAAGCACCTGCGCCAGGCCCTTGACATCTATGCCGGGGAGGACATCGAGGAGTTCCTGTCGTGTTTCAGGTCCGTGGAGGACGAATTTGTTCGGGTTCAGGCGACCTTCGAGCGACTGGCCGCCTTCTTCCTGCAGAACAAGGTAGAACACATTTACGACTGGACCTCCCAGAAGCTCTCCACGGAGGACGACTACCTGGTTTTCGAAGTGATGATGGACGTCATCGCACCCCCGAAGGAGCGCGAAACATTCAACGTGTTGCTCACGCTGTTCCTTCAGTCACTCAACACGGTGATGCCGGACCCCCGTGCCGTCCAGTACGAGCAGCCCGCCAAGCGTCTTGCCTGGCTTAAGGCCCAGGCGCGTGAGCGCTTCAAGGACGCCACCCTTGACTTGGGCTCAGCTGGTGAGAAGGTAAAGAGATTGGTCAACGAGCATCTCGTGGGCCTGGGTATTGACCTCAAAGTGCCGCCGGTTGAGCTCCTGCAAGCGAGCTTCACGAAGAAGGTAGAGGAGGAGCGCTCCAGCCGCGCCAAGGCGTCCCAAATGGAGCATGCCCTGCGCAAGCACATCACTGTTCATCTCGACGAAGACCCGGGGTTTTACGGCCCGCTGTCCGAGAAGCTCGAAGCCATCATCCAGCAGTACAGGGACAACTGGGATGAGCAAGCCAAGCAGCTCAGCCTGTTGGTGGAAGAGACGAAGACCAAGAAGCCGGGCGCGGAAGACGGCGTGCAGCCGAAAGCAGCACCGTTCTACAGGACGCTGTTGATGAAGCTGCCGGAGGGCACCCACCTCAGCCCCACCGAGAAGGACAACCTCAAGTCTTTGTGCAACGACTTGGTTCATTACTTCGTCGAAGAGCTGAAGGCACCGGGCTTCTGGAGCAACCCTGTCAAGGTCAGCAGCCTGCAGGGCGAGGTAGCAAACCGGCTGCTCTGCACCGGGGTCGACCTGGCTCTGACTAGCGCTGATGCGTGGGCACGCGACCTTGTCCAGCTTGCCCGCGCTCGCACCAACGACCTGTTGGCCTGACGACTGGACAATCCGGGCTATGCCGGACCTTCCTTTGCAATACGCGGTCGAGCGCTCTGCTCGCCGTACGCTCGGCCTCTACGTCGAGCGCGACGGGAGCGTGCTCGTGCGTGCACCCCAGTCAATCAGTGACGCCCGCATTGAAGCAGCGGTGAAGGCAAAGCTGAAGTGGATTTATAGGGCGCAGGCCCGAGTGACCGAACTCAACCCGCAAAGAGAGGGCAAGGAGTTCGTGTCTGGCGAAACGGTTTACTTTTTGGGCCAGCCTCATCGGCTTGACTTCAGGCCGGACGCCGTACCTGGAGTGCGACGACTTGGTGACGTATTCGTCATGCACAGCGATGACAAAAGGCGCGCGGAGGAATTGCTGAAGGGCTTTTATAGGACCGAAGGATTAATTCGACTGCCACACTTGGTCCGACAGCGCGCGTCATCTATGGGGCTGCAACCCGGCCAGGTCCGCGTTCAAGAGCTCGGCCATCGCTGGGGTTCCTGCTCGCCCAAGGGAAACCTGAACTTCCACTGGAAGTCCCTTGCAGTGCCAGTCGACGTGCTCCATTACCTTGTCGTGCATGAACTGGCGCACATCGTTCATCGAGACCACTCCTCCCAATTTTGGAGGGCAGTCGAGGCGGAGATGCCCGGGTGGAAGGAGCATGCTGTTTGGCTAGCTGCTCATGGAGCACAGATGACGCTCTGAACCCCACCCGTTGGGGTGGCGACTATGCTCCAAAACCGCTGGCGGCCCTTGAGCGAGGCCTTGGCTAGATACGACTCATCCGTGCTTGAAGCGGAGGCTCGTTGGGGAGGCCCTGCGAGCCAACAGACGGACCGACTACGGCGGTGCGCCATCACAGTGTTCGTAGCTACCGAGGCGCCCCTCACGCACGATACGCCAGCTCTCACCCACCACTCGTGCGCGATTGCGCGTTTCCGCCTGATGTGCGCCAAGGCGTCGGGGCGAGTGCAGCTGGACCACCACACTGCGGTCAAATTTTTCGTAGCTGTGCAGGCGGGGAAGTATTCCCTGCCAATTGCGGATGACGGCGGCAACTATTGGGTCGTCGACGGCGACGCCAACCCGGCTTATGCGGTAACGGAGTTGATGGTTGACCGCGTCGCACGCACTGAGAAGGCGCTTCGCGTACTGGGAGGTTGAGGCCGACCCTGTTAAGTCGGGCTTAACACCCCTCCGCGGTGCGAACCGCAGGCGGGCTGCGGCTTCCAGGCCGGTTTTGTTATCGAGCAGACCGTGAAGCGCCCTCACCCTAGTCCACGTCCGCGGTTCGATAAACCTGTGTCTATACGAAGCATCACTTCACTACAGCGTGCCCCTATGTCTGCACACACCTCAACCCCTCCCCAAGTGCAGAAGCACTTCCGCGTTTCTGTACGTCGGAAAGACTCCCACAAGTTCACAACTGTGAGCCTTTCCCCGCGCGAAATGACGCAAGCCCTTAGCTACGTTGGAGACTGCCGTAAGCGCGTGTTCGACACTGTGCGTAACATCGCCAATACCATCCACGCGGCCGACGTTTTGCCGGGCGACTTCTCGATGGTTGTGCGTCGCAAAGCACTCGCCCGGCTGCGGGGTGGGGTGCGCAATCCCGCGATACAGCTGTCGGCAGAAAACAATGACTCCTGGGGTGACTAATGCGTGCAGTCCAACCGCACGCCGAGGTTGGCGTCACCCTGAGCCCCGTGGCGGTGGGTGCAGGTCCTAGTGCAGTCGACTCTACGGTGCAGACTGAGCCCCTGCCCCCGCTACACGAGCGGTACCCGCTGCAGCGCATTCGAGTCCTACGCCAGGGCAAGCCTTCGACGCTTTGCCTCGAGTGGCCTACCTACTTCAAGCTGCTCTCAATGACGCCTGGTCGCCGGCCTCGGGCGTTGTCGCGTGTCTTCCGGGAGGAGGTTGAGCGCCTAGAGCGGGGCGGGCGCGTTAATGGGCTCTCTGCCAAGGCCCGAGAGGCGGTGCGTTTGCGACTGCAGGAGGCGCGGACTGCTCGGCAGGGGGCGTGAGTCTCTACTGCGCAGGAAAGCCGCAGCAAGCGTGCCAAGTCGAGGGACCCGTTTCGGGCCCCTTTTTTGCGCCCTCCGTCAACCCCCGGCGAAAAACTCGTACTCTTGCACCAGCAC
>LNFM01004272.1_pt1 | contig 27188 bp, 31 predicted proteins | sample 596031 | NCBI WGS metagenome assembly LNFM01 (sample SAMN04254537, study PRJNA301005) | activated carbon metagenome | isolation source: dual media filters at the Ann Arbor, Michigan drinking water treatment plant | place: USA: Ann Arbor | reverse complement strand
GGGCTGAGGTTCGCTCGAATAATGCGCTCAAAGTCCGAGCCCGCTGAGGCCTGGGTGATCCGGAGGCCGGACGCCGGAGCGATCCCAGCGGAAGAGACGCTCTGACTCTTGGATGGCAACGTCGTTGATGCTGGCGTGGCGCTCGGCCATGTAGCCAGCGCCGTCGAACAGCCAATTCTCGTTGCCGTGCGCGCGCCACCATTGGCCTGCAGCGTCGTGGTATTCATAGACGAACCGAACGGCTATGCGGTTGCCGCTGGTTGCCCAGAGTTCCTTGATGAGCCGGTATTCGTGCTCGCGCTGCCATTTGTCCGCGAGGAACTTTTCGATCTCTGCGCGACCACTTAGGAAGGTGGATCGGTTGCGCCAACGGCTATCGGGAGTGTAGGCAAGTGCCACCCGAGCGGGATCGCGGCCATTCCAAGCGTCCTCGGCCTTGCGAACTTTGACAACGGCGTCGTCGTGGCTGAACGGGGGCAGTGGTGCGCGAGGTTCCATGTGCTTTTCCGGTCCTATTTTTTGGTGGGCGTTCGGCTTACTCCCACTCAATAATCTCTCAAGTATTTTATTGATATAAATCAGATAGATAGAAACTGTTTGTAACGACTTTGCAACTGACCTGCTGCGTGCCAGCGCATTATTCGATCTAACGCTGCATTTTTTAGACACACAGTTGCGAACTTCGCATTCGCAGACGCGCCGAGCAACGCAGCGTATTGCTGTGCACACTTATACCCTCAGCGATACATCACAAGCGAGGCGGGAATTGCGACAGCGAACCCTGCTCGCGCGCCGCTGATGCGTTCTAAAACATGTTCGCAAAGTCTCTGCTAGCGATGCACATAGCAACGCGTTTATGCGGCACCGCGTCTGCCAGGTCGTCCTTATTGGTTGCAGACGAACCTATCGGTGTCGTTGCTCCACAGTTTGATACCGAGTGAGCAAACGTCTGAGTGTGACACCCAGAAAATGTCCTTCGATGACGTTGAAAATCCGGCGATCAGAAGGTCAACCGGCGCATTGACTGTTTTGCCGTACCGCAACATGTCGGCGACGATGCTCTGCACTTCGTCAGCGTCAATTGCCTTTTCGCTAATGCCCCTAAATGCGTGAAATCCCAGGCGACTGTCTGTCGAACTCGAACGCCATGGTTTGCCGTCATTGTCAGTGCCGCCGAGAAAGGCAAGGGCACATGCACTCGCGCAGTCGTAACCACCTTCGACAACGGTGCGGATCCTGTGCCGGTGAAAGAACACACCTAGTTTCATTCCCTCGTAAAGATTGCCACCAGGACTTGCGAGATAGACCGCAATGTTCTTCTTTAGAGTTTGTTGGCGTAGGAACGCTTGAAGGCGCTCGACATCACCTTGCTCCACGACGCCAGTCGCAAGAATCGCCGTAAGCGTCTTTGACTTGTCGTTCTCATGCATGGAGTACTCCAACGACCTGGCGGCGCTGAAGTCGAGAACAAAACTTAGCAGCGATGCTACCAAAAGTGCCGACTTTCGCATCTTCGTTTCTGTCTATTGAGTTGAAAGTTGCCCTGGAGAGGTCAGTCTAGATGGTGGGGACCTATTACGTCTATGCACTCAAAGACACCTCGATCAATCCCGCACGCCCGTTCTACATTGGGAAGGGTACAGGTACTCGCGCCTACGATCATCTGGTGACCATTGACGCTACTGCGAAAGGTCATCGCATTCGTCAAATACTTGAAAATGGGGCGACGGTGATGGTCGCGATGCTGGCGGAAAATTTAGACGAGCATCAAGCGATCCGCCTTGAAGCAGAGTTGATCTCCGCATTCGGTACCGAGGCGACTGGCGGCATACTGACCAATTCAGTCATTCCATCAGGGAATGCCGTCATCGCGCGGCGCACCTTAAACGTGCCTACAGGCGTTCAGGAAAAGGCGCAGATTGGTGTAACGCTTCTAAAGGATGCGGTTCTTGAACTTGCTAAGGCAAATTCAGACGGGATCACGAACTCTGATGTTTCGAAAGCGCTAGGTCTTCAAAGTGATTATGGCGGGGGTTCGAAAGACTATTTATCCTGGAGTTTGCTGGGTCTATTGATGAGAGAAGGTCGGTTGAAGCGAGACGACAACATCGCCAAGGGTAGGCACGTTGCAACAGTAAATTGAGCAAATGGTCGTTAGTCAGCAAATGCGAGAACTGGATCTTTCAATCTTCCAAGGAAGGCAAGCATCCTCCCCTTGTTGCCTTAGCGAAGTGCTGGGGGCACTACTGCTTTTCTGGGCAGCGACACCAGTCAATGCAGCAGAATTTCCTCAGGAATTTCAAGGAACGTGGCGATTCATGCCACTCTCGAACCCGGTTTGCTCAATCAAGATCACAGCAACCAAAGTGGAGTATAGCGATCTAAATTGTACACTTTTGACGTTGAGAAAGAAGGATGAAAAATACCAGTTGGAATTGAAATGCCGGTTCATAGATGAACAACAATTGTGGAAATCCACTCAAGAGTGGGGACTTTTGAACCGGAACAAGCAGTTCACATTTATGGTCCAGGACAACGGAAAAGAATTTGAACTGCTGCAACGATGCGGTGACTAGGTCGCGCAGCATGAATCAGTTGCGTTCTACCTCACCAGGATAACGTGAACCGTTGTTTTCCGTGCTAGCGCCTTCTTCGCTTCACTAACCACAGTATTCAAAGTCTGACGCTGCACCTCGCTCTTGTGTTTGTGGTCAATCGAGAACACTTGCGGGGTCCCAGACGACACGAGGTCAATGACTTCCTTCTTATTCATCTGTGTCGAACCTCGCCAACTTGATCCCGAGCGGGAATATATCGAGCGATAGCGTCACGCACGACCTCTGAAGCAGGGCAGTTCGTTTGACGGGCGAAGTACTCAAGTGCCTCGTCAAGTTGCCTGCTGCATCTGAATGAGCGCGTGGTGGTGAATGAGGATTTCTTCATGTGATTGGTCTTCCTTCAATGGCATCTGACATATTTATGCACGTGAGAACCGCTGGCGTAATCGCTGCCCCGAGGTCTTGAGCAACGTATCTTGGCAATTCTGCTTCCTGCGCTTTGGTCGACGCTCGAACTTGCCAATTGGGAACTGATTGTAGAGATCGATCTCGTCTATCCGTCGGGCAGCAGCAGGGTTCTCAAGCAACTTTGCTGCATAACTGACTACTCTCTTCGTTGTGCCGGGTTGGATTGGCAGCGCGTGCATCGAAGTTACGGCGCCCATCGAATGGTGCTCAACGATTGATCGAAAATCATCGCGCATCAGGTCTTCAAAGTACTCAAGCGTCTTATGATGAACCAGATACACGCTGTGAATGTGAGGCGTGTTTGGATCAAGCAGATTCACTTTTGCCCCTCGGCGAGTGTCAGGAAGATCCATGAAGTCGAAAGTCAAAGGATGCATGTCAGTTTTTCGCGTGAAGTTGTTCATCAACTTCGATACCAGATGGCGATAGACACGGTGGTACTGCCTTGATGCATGATCTGCTCTCGCCTTAAGGGGATCTTTCGGGAAGTAGATGCTCTGAGTCTTATCGTAGCGGAGATCCACAAAGACGCTGGTTACAAAGAACGGGGATCTATCAGGGTTTGTTGCAAGTATTTTATCGATGTGACCTGAACAGGCATCGACGTACGTTTGATAAACTTGAGTTGGCGCTGTCGTTGAAATGGGTTTGATGTTCATTGGTGTTAGACTCCTTTTGGCAATGACTCACTATTAGCGGCGGTAAAAAACCGGCACTTTGATTGTCGTTCGAGGCGTAGAGTGGTTCGCGAAGGTATCTTCGCGGAACTTAGTTATTTATGAAACATGTAATACGAAGACGGCAGAACCGTCTTCGAGACAGAGCGATGCTCAGCGAGATTTACGTCTCGATGCCCTCTCAGGCAGAGTAACTCCGCGGATGACCGGGTAATGTCCACACGTCATTTTCACCAAATGCATGTTATCTCCGCTTATGTCGATTTGCTGGTTGGAATTCCAGCATAGGATATCAAACCTAAATGGCAGGTCGCTATTTCCCTTCTTACTTACTGCTTTCCACGTGAATCGCGGATGGAGGTATACAAGATCATTATCGCCATAATCGGCGCGGATTTTCGATAGATTACTGTCTATCACAGTTTTATCGAGTGTTCTGCGGTATTCCCGCTTTAGTGAATCGCGATTGATCGATAGTAGGTCGCGAATGCGGACGTGAAAATAAACTACTCGCATATCATAAGTCATGGTCGCTTCTTTCAACAGAGTTTTAGTGCAATAAGAGATTATTCAACTCATTACAGCATTAACAATAGCACGGCATTGCGCGGAAATAAAGCAATTGAGGTCAATGTTATCTTCAGTTTCAATTGGAAATAAGAGTTCAGGTCAAAGTAATCGTCAGTTTTACAGCGTCCACCCGGGTGATTTTGCGGACCCCTCGACTGGGGAGTGGCAACGACCTATTCTTGTCTGATGGCAAAGGTAGGCAAGACAAGTCGATATAGAAAATACAAGCAGGGACTTTGGTTGAGGTCCCGCTATGCGTTGTACATGTGGTGGTTCAAATTCTTGCGATTGGCGGCGCAAGATCCAAATAGGACCATTGATTGGTCGAAGTATGAAGGGTGGGGAGATAAAGACGCCATCCTCAATCAACGTTTTGAGTCGTGGTGGAAGGATCGCTGGCGGGATCTCTTCGCGGTGCAGCGTGAAGGGGACACTGCTAGATTCGAGATCAGCAATCGGAAGGCGCGCGCTGAGGCGATACGGGTCGCTTACCTCGTCTACACCCATCGCAACGTGGGCAAATCCGAAGAGGTTTACGTCTACTTACAGAAGCACTACCCCAACTTGCTCAGTCTTGATGAGGGTAAGGTGCTTGAGACAAAGTACGTAAATCAGCACGTGAAGCGATACATGAGACAGGCGGAGAAGTTGCTCGACGACGTGTGCATCGGCAGGTTCGGGTGACCGTTCAGAAAGTACTGAACTCGCCCTCTTCTATGCATCACGCAACATCAGCGGGTTAGCGGTGCCGCAACAAGGTAGTTTGGGGGGTTCAGAAACCAGATGTTTCTCGCAGGCGCGAGTCTTTGCAAATGTGATCGCAGGTAACTGGCAAATGTGACCACTATACCGTTGCTGTCGAACCGCTCGCACGGATTGGGTACGATCTCTGGCGTCCAGCGGCAGACTAGGCAGATAGAACCCGTGGTACGCGCCGACGTGCCGAGGCACAAAATGTTGCTGCAGTTCGCAAACACTTTATACTCAACGTGTGACTACTAGCGCGCAGGTGACTTTTGCCGTGCTGGACAGCAACTGTCGACAAAAGGCAGGTGCGTTGTTGCGCTTCGCAATGCCCATTGAATTGACGGGGAAGATGGTCATGCTTTGGCGGAAGTTCCAAGCAGTGCTGATGGGTTTTCTTGTTTGGCAGACACAAGCGTTTGCTGACCAAGCAGAATTTGAAAAAACGAATGCTAAAAAGATTGGTGACTGGGAGATCCAAACCTTTTCAGTGCTGGGGTCTGGAGTTTTTACACATTGTTCTGCCGCGATCTATTTTGAACCAAAGAACCAAAAAGAGTTCGAACGCATGCGAACGAAGATTTTGGGGTTCATTATTACGATTGCTTCAGAGGATCGAATGCAAATCGTATTAGCGGGACGGAGTTGGAACCTAGAAGTGGGAAGGAATTACCTAGTTCAATTTAATTTTCCAGATGGGACATTCTCGAATATCGAATCCAAGGCAACTGATAAGTGGGTGATCAAGCAACAGTTTGAAATAGGCAGTGAGTGGTATCAAAGAATGATGGACGCTAAGTCAGTAGAGATTACGATCGATGGTCAATCACTTGGTTGGTTCAATATGAACAAATCCAGAAACGCGCTCACCGAACTTATGCATTGCTATGAAGAAAATAGCAGACCAACATTTGAGGGAAAGGGGCAATGACACTTACGGCACATGGAAATTATTACGGTCGCATTGACGCCGGTGTCGGCGTATATTGGTGTTCCTGAATAGCAAAAAACGTGCGAGTGCCAATAGCGTCATACTTGTATTGCGAACGTCGGAGAGGCGGACCTCCTATGAAGATGATGTTTCTCTCAGTGATTGTTGTCATCGGGGCAATGCACTGCAAAACTGCAGCAGCACAAGAAAAACATGCTTCCGTTTGCGATGGGAACGGTTTTATCAGTTGGGTTGGTGGTGGCGGTATCTTAGATAATTCGACTGAGAGATTTTCTGTCGTCGCCGCGTTTGGGAAAGAAGCAAAGTGTACCTATGACCTGCAATTGCCGGCATGCTTTCGAGCGACGCAGGAGAGATTGGTATCTGTTGTCCAAATGGATCTAGTAGATGAGTCGTGCGGGCAGGAAATCTTCTCTTCAATCATAGAAGGAGAGTCCCAGCGTCTTGTTAGGAGCATTGCAGGGGTAAGGTTGCAGGTTCTATATAGAGTCAAAAGCGGTTGGGCAGCATCATCGTTTGAAGATATCGATGGAGGCGTGGGCGAAACAAGAAAATTTGTTGAGTCGGCAAAACAAGTCTGCGCTCTGGGCAATCTAAGCGACGAAGAGTTTCTCATTGAGGTGCAAAAGAAGTGCGTAGGAGCAAAGGAACGACGTAAGGCGGCGTGCAAACAAGAAGTAGAGAGACAGCGGGGACTGGGAATGGAGAGTTTGGACCCGAATGGTCCTTTTCCGATTCAGTGCGACGAATAGAAAAGCAAAAAGGCGCAATTTGTGCGGTCCGCAGTATAAGTCGCATGCAGATCGTAATAGAGAGACGTGCGAGACCTGTTAAGGTTACGTGCCATCTCTGGCGACAGCGGTAATCTGCGCAGATAGAAGCGTTCCAACGTCTCGATCGATGTGCCTGCTGTCTTGGCGAGGTTCAGAATGTTCACTTCGCCCTCTGACTTCAAAATTCTCATCACGAGAGCGGTATTGCGTAGTGAGTAGACGTATGCGTCTGCTGTGTGACCGGGTCGAACTTCAGTTCGATCGTCGTTCGGATGGCACCCAGACGCGGGCACGGTAGTCCTGTCGAAGCGTTTTCTGCTCGGTCTAGGTCTGCGATCAGGGCGCTCTCAGGACCGCGTAGACGCTTCCCACCCCGATCTGAAGTCGGGAGGCAATGTCTCGTATGCCGACGCCTTTGTCTCGGAGCATCTTCACCGACGTCCTAACTGCGTCATTCAATTGTGAGGGTCTGCCAATCTTTACGCCTTGCGCCCTTGCTCTTTTCTGACCAGCGAGGATTCGTTCGCGAATTAGTTCGCGGTCGTATTCGCCGAGCGCAGCGAAGATGCCGAAGACCATGCGACCTGACGCTGTGGTTGTGTCGATTGCTTGCTGATGAATATATAGGTCAACGCCGATGCCCTGGATTTCATTCATGAACGTGACGAGGTGTTGGATCGACCGCCCCAATCTGTCGATTGCCCAGACCATGATGAGATCGAACTCTCGTCGAGTTGAACGTTTCAGGAGTTCATCAAAGGCGGGTCGTTGCTCTCTACCTTTTGCTCCGCTGATTCCGTTATCGGATAGTTCGGCAACGATCTGCCAACCCTGTCGGTGCGCGATCTCTCTCAATTCTAGGAACTGGTTTTCGACGGTCTGGTTGTTCGTCGACACCCGTGCGTAGATGGCAACACGCTTCGCTTTCATCACGCCTCCTACTCTTATATTTTTTCAATAATGCCTTCCTTGCTGATCGTGAAGTTCTTCAGTGCTACCGATCTTGCCATTGCTTGATCAAAGTGCCCGTAGTGCTTTTGGATATTTGAAACACCTGTTCCCGCGATACTTGCCACATCAAACACACTCGCACCTGCTCTCAATCGACAAGTGATGCCGAAGTGTCTTAGAGAATACCAAGTCAAGTTGCGTTCTTTGTGATTGATGCCGATGCCACCCATCAATTCTGCCCAAGCATCGTAGAACTTGCGTCGCGAGAACCTCTGCGTGCCGGTCTTGCCGCAGAGGATGTAGTCTTCCTTGCCTCTGAACTTTGTGTGTTCGTAGAGTCTTTTGAAATACTCACCACCCCGTGTCGTGATGCGACGAGATTTCCGCGTCTTCGCGATCTCCGGTCTTACATTCAGAGTAATCAGAACCGCAGTTTTTCCGGTCTCATCAACCGCGTTCTCATACTTGACGATATCGCCCCACTTGAGTTGCCAGAGTTCACCAACGCGTAACATCGTGTTGCTTGCGATCAATATCGCGTCGCGGATCGTTTGTCGTTCCAGACGTTGCTGTTCGTCTAGAACATTACCTTTCGCGCACCACTTGCGAAGATACTTCACAAGTTGATCATACTCTTCCAATGAAAACGAGTCGCGTCGCGTTGCTTCTCGGATTTTGATTGGAGCAAACTCAAACTGATCAAAATGCGAGTATCCGTTCCGATACGCGAACTTCATAATGTGATTGATCGTTGCTTGCTCGTTCCTAATCGTCACGTCCTGCGCACCGGCATCAACGCGACGCAACTGCGCGTAGTCAAACAACGAGTTGCGATCTAACTCACTGATGCTCGTATCTGCTCCCTTGTAATCACGCAGATGCTTCAACTGGGAAGTGATTGTAACGAGACGACCTGCTGTGATGCTGCCACCAGCAACGTCCTTTGCTCTCCAATCAAGATAGAGAGCAATCAACTGACCCAGATTGATGCCGAAGAGTTTGCGACCTGCTGCCACGTCACTGTAGAGACGCAAATATTCTTCTTCTGCTCGTTGAACCGCAGTTTTGAAGTCGCGTGTCTTCAATGTCTTCCGCACATACTTCTTCTCTTCAGACACCCACATCCTGAACTGCCACACGTCCCCTGACGCAGCAGTTCGCAGAATGATTGCCTTGCCACCGAGTATGTCGTGCTGCTCAGTTGTATGAGCAGATTTTGCGCGAGATTTATGTTTCAGAGTAGTGACCCGAAGGTTGTAAGAACCTTCGTCACTCTCTCAGAAAACCCCAGCGAAATCAATCAGTGTGCTGGAAGTTTGTAACGAGTTTGTAAAAATATTAGTTAGTTTTATCAAGTAGTTAGTTCCGTGTTTTTACTCCCACTCGATGGTGCCGGGGGGTTTTGAGGTGACGTCGTAGACGACGCGATTGATGCCGCGCACTTCGTTGATGATCCTCGTTGCCACTCTGCCGAGGAAGCCCATGTCGAAAGGGAAGAAGTCGGCGGTCATGCCGTCGACGGAGGTGACGGCGCGTAGGCCGAGCACATTGTCGTAGGTGCGGCCGTCGCCCATGACGCCGACGGTGCGGACGGGCAGCAGCACGGCGAAGGCCTGCCAGATGGCGTCGTAGAGGCCGGCTTTGCGGATTTCGTCGAGATAGATCGCGTCGGCCTTGCGCAGAATTTCGAGCTTCTCGGGCGTGATTTCGCCGGGGATGCGGATGGCGAGGCCGGGTCCGGGGAATGGGTGGCGACCGACGAAGGCGTCGGGGAGGCCGAGTTCTCGTCCAAGAGCCCTGACTTCATCCTTGAAGAGTTCGCGGAGCGGTTCGACGAGCTTCATGTTCATGCGCTCCGGCAAGCCGCCGACATTGTGGTGCGATTTGATCGTGACCGATGGGCCGCCGGTGAAGGACACGCTTTCGATGACGTCGGGATAGAGCGTACCTTGGGCGAGGAAGGCGGCGCCGCCGATTTTTTTGGCTTCCTTTTCGAAGACGTCAATGAAGAGGCGGCCGATGGTTTTGCGTTTGGTTTCGGGGTCGGAGATGCCTTTGAGTTCGCCGAGGAAGAGGCCGGACGCATCGACGTGAACGAGCGGAATGTTGTAGTGGCCGCGAAAGAGGTCGACGACCTCGACGGCTTCCGACTGGCGCATGAGGCCGTGATCGACGAACACACAGGTCAGTTGATCGCCGATGGCTTCGTGGATGAGAACGGCGGCGACCGCGCTGTCGACGCCCCCGGAGAGGCCGCAGATGACGCGATCGGAGCCGACTTGCGCTTTGATCTTGGCGATCATCTCGCGGCGGTAGGCGGCCATGGTCCAATCGGATTTGAGGCCGGCGATCTTGTGGACGAAGTTGGCGATCAGCTTGGCGCCATCGGGGGTGTGGACCACCTCGGGGTGGAACTGCACGGCGTAGAAGCGGCGGGCTTCGTCGGCGACGGCGGCAAAGGGGGCGTTTTCGCTGGTGGCGATCACCTTGAACCCGTCGGGCAGGCGCGTGACGCGGTCGCCGTGGCTCATCCAGACCTGATGGCGCTCGCCCGTGCTCCAGACGCCATCGAAGAGGGCGGAGGGTTCGCGGACGTCGAGAATGGCGCGGCCGAATTCGCGGTGGTGGCCGCTTTCGACTTTGCCGCCCAACTGTTCGGACATGGTTTGCTGGCCGTAGCAGATGCCGAAGACGGGGATCTGAGCGTCAAAGATCGCCTGCGGGGCACGGGGGCTGTTTTCTTCGGTGACGGATGCCGGGCCGCCGGAGAGGATCACGGCCTTCGGGGCGAGGCGCTGGAAGGCGGCGTCGGCGCTCTGGAAGGGGTGGATCTCGCAATAGACGCCCGATTCCCGCACACGGCGCGCGATCAGCTGCGTGACCTGGCTGCCGAAATCGATGATGAGGACGCTTTCGGGGGGCATGGTGCGGGGGTGGCTCCGGCGGAAAATGGGGGCCAGGGACTTATCGTATCTGGCCCGTCTTGGGCGGTAGACCACCCGGACCCCGCAGCGTCAAGGCGGGGCGGCGCCGCAAGCGGGGGTTTCGCACGGGAATGGCGGCACGACGGGCTGTGCGCGTGATCGCGATCACGCACATTCGGCCCGGGGTTGGGTATGCTCAGAACCGACAGAGGGGGCACGGGTGGGGGGGCACGGGTGGCGATTGAAACATCTATTCTGACGGTCTTCACGGCGGCTATGTTGACGGCGCTGGCGACGGGGCTGGGCGCTCTGCCGTTTCTGTTTTTAAAGACGCTCGACCGGTATTGGGTGTCGATCGCCAACGCGATCGCGGGCGGGTTGATGCTTGCCGCGACGCACAGCTTGGTAGCTGAGGGCGTCGCGATCTCGCCGGAGCGGCTCATCCTGGGCATGCTGATCGGGTTGGCGGCGATTGTGGCGGCAAAGTCTTGGCTCGACGAGAAGACTGAATTGGATTTTGCGCAGCTTGGCGGACTGGATGCGCGCAAAGCGTTTCTGATTGTCGCGGTGATGACGGCGCATTCGTTTGCGGAGGGTGTCGGCGTCGGGGTGTCGTTCGGGGGGGCGGGGGAGTTGGCGACATTCATCACGGCGGCAATTGCCGTGCACAATATTCCGGAAGGGCTGGCCATTGCGCTGGTGCTCGTGCCAAGGGGCACACCGGTTCTTGTCGCGGCGGCGTGGGCTGTCTTTTCAAGCCTGCCGCAGCCGATTGCGGCTGTGCCGGCCTATCTGGCAGTTGAGCACTTCGCGCCGTTTTTGCCGGTCGGATTTGGCATCGCGGCGGGGGCGATGATCTGGATGGTGTTTTCCGAACTCATTCCCGATGCGAACAAGAACGCGCCAACCGGAACGGTGGGTATCGTGGTGACACTCTCGTTCACGGCGATGATCGGGTTTCAGTATCTCGTGCTCAAGGGTTGAGACGCCAAACCGAGAAATTCAGTGCGCCGGCGATGGAGACCCAGGCGAGATAGGGAATGAACAGATAGGTGGCGGTTTGGCTGACAGGCCAAGCGAGGACCATGAAGGCGACAATCGAGATCCAAAGCAGAATGAGATCGACAAGTGCGAGGCCGATCTCCTTGCGTTCGAACATAATATAGGACCAGGACATGTTGATCAGGAGGCTAATGCCCCAGACGATGAGGGCGGCCTTGACTCCCTCGACCTGCCAGACCTTCCAGCCGGCAATTGCGATCAACAGATAGAGCACCGACCAGGCGACGGGAAAAAGCCAGTTCGGGGGCGTCCAGGACGGCTTGTTGAGGCTGGCGTACCACGCGCCGGGTTGGAAGAGGGCCCCTGAGGAGGCTGCGGCGAACACGAGGGCGAGAAAAACGCCCAGGGGGAGATAGTTGCTCACGACCCGTCCTTCATCCGAAATTGCGTTGACGTTGAAAGTCTACGATGCCGGCGCGCGTTTGGATGGATCGTCATCACCCTCAAACGTGCGCTGACCGCTGTCCGTTCTGCGACATGAGCGCATCGAGGGTCTGGATGATGTCATCCACGTGCTCGAAAACCCAAAAATGGCCAGCGCCGTGGAGACTGTGCAACGTGCAGTTGGGCAGTTGGCGGGCGAGCCAGCGGGCGGCCTGCGGTGGGACGACATGATCGTCCGTGCCTTGCCAGACAACGGCGGGCGCGGTGACGCGGCTAAAGTTGACACCCCACGGACGGCCGAAGATTTCCAGATCCGCTGTGCCGCCCGAGCCGCCTTGCCGAAAGGCTTCCAGTGTCATGGTGCGCATCGTCTGGGCCACGTCGGGCTTGGACAGGATGCGGGCATCGGTGGAGGTGGCAATCTTGGGCAGGAGGCTCGTGAACATTTCCGGGCCGTGGCGGAACATCCAGGCGCTGAGGTCGCCGAGAGGATGGGTTAGCCAGCTCTGATAGGGCATATGCATGAAGAAGCGGTCGTGCATAAACGACACGGGTTCGAGTTTGCCTTCGGCGCTTTCGGCATAGTCGGCAACCGGGCCCATCGGTGAGACGAGGGCCAGAGCGGTGACGCGATCTTTGAGGCTTTCAGCCAGGGCGACGGCGAAGGGACTGCCACCGGAGATGCCGAGAATGGCAAAGCGATCCAATGCGAGCGCATCAACCACTGTTGTGAGCCAAAGCGTGCGTTCAGCGAGGGAGGCGCCCACGTTCGATGGTGTGAGGCCGTAACCGGGGCGATCAGGGGCGAGGATGCGCAGTCCTTGCGCTGTGGCGGCCGCGCCGGCGGCGGCGAACATGAGGCGAGAGGCGGGCGCTCCGTGCAGCGCAACGACGGGACGGCCATCGGGCGCGCCATATTCGGCGAAGCCCACGGTGCCACCATCGGCCAACGCCAGAACCTGACTATCGCGCAGCATCTTACCCCCCGGCGCCATCGCCTCGACTTCGATCAGCTTGCGGCCTATCACGCTCGGACGCCGCGCCGCCACCCCCGGAGATGCCACACCCATGCTGTTGGTCAAAACACGCTTAGGACAAAGTTAGATCGTCGGTGCGGGAGTGTTCGCGGCGGAACCGATCATGGGAGGGACCGTGACGTCGCGATTTGGAATGGGTTTTGATCAGATCTCCACGGCGGCGCAGATCGCGGCGTTGCCCGAAGTGGCTCGGCTCACGATCGAGACTTCTACACAGGTGGATCAGGCAAGTGGACTATATGCCTACTGTGTGGACAACGCGCGTGTCATGAATCACGGGATGACCCGAATGATGCGGGCGTGGATGTCCATCGTGCGTTCGAGGGCTTTGATGCCACCATTCGCGATGTTGCCGAGGGAGAAGAGTTGAAGTGCGATTATCGCGCCTTGGATGCGAGTTATATGCAGAAATTCGTTGACTGAGCTGATCGGTGTCAGTGGGGCATGTGAGACGTTCGTGGCGAAACGCGCAACTCATCCTGTTGATCGGCGCGGCGACGGGCTTCCTCCATGCGTTGATGGCGGGCGCGCAGGCGAGGCGCTAATGTGTAAGCAATTGGCACTGCCAACAGGAAACTCATGGCCACCACGACCCATATGAGAGTTGAGGCTTCAGAAGCCAGCGAGGGGATGGAAAGAACCGCAATCGCGCCGATGCCGAATATGACGGCGTTGACCAACATATAAATGACTGCGGTGATGATCCAGCGGCGGGACATGGCGCTTCTCCGGTTCGCGTTGCAGGTTCCCACCAGATCAACCGTTGGCGTTGGTGTTTGGTTCCCCGTTGGGTGCGCAGAGCACGGGCGCGCCGGTGTCTCAGCCCTTGGCGCGGTCCAGGATGGCGATGAAAAATCCATCCGTGCCGTGGGACGCCGGCGTCAACTGGAGCGTGTCCGTGCGGCCATCGGCGGAGAGAGGCGGTTCGGTGCCGATGCGTTCCTGCCAGACGGGGCCGTAGGGTACGACAGAGAACTCCGGCGCGGAGGCGAGGAAGCTTTCCAGAGTGCCGCGATTTTCTTCCGGCAACAGCGAGCAGGTGACGTAGACGAGGCGGCCACCGGGTTTGGTCAGCTTGCGGGCGGTGGCGAGAATGGCTGCCTGTTCGACTTGGCGCTCTTCGATGTTGCGCGGTTTTAACTTCCACTTGCTCTCGGGGCGGCGGCGCCAAACGCCGGTGCCGGTGCAGGGGGCATCGACGAGCACGAGATCGAACTTGGGGCCCAGCGCTTCTAGCGCCTTCTGATCGCCGCCTTTGAGAATCTGGACGTTACGAACGCCAGCGCGCTTGACGCGATCGAAGATCGGTTTCAGGCGGTTGCGGTCGTCGTCGTAGGCGAAAATCTGACCGGTGTTCTGCATCCCGGCTGCCATCGCCAAGGTCTTGCCGCCAGCGCCTGCGCACATATCAAGCACCTGCTGGCGGGGTCCGGCGCCGGCGAGGAGGGCTGCCAACTGGGAGCCTTCGTCCTGGATTTCGCACCAGCCGGCCTGGAAGGCTGCTTCGGCTTCAAGGTTGGGCGTGCGACCGGTGCCGACGGGTGGGGGCACGCGAACGCCGACGGGAGAATGCGCGCAGGGCTCGGCACCGAATTCGGCCAGTGCTTTCAGAACTTTTTCATGCGTTGCTTTCAGCGCGTTGACGCGCAGGTCGGCAGGGGCACGTTCGGTCAGCTTGAGGCCTTGCTCGATGGCCGTGTCGCCGAAGGCTGCAATAAAACTTGGCCAGAGCCACTCAGGAATGTCGGCCTGGATGTGGGGGGGCGCATCGGCGAGCGGGCGGGTTAGGCCGGCGCGTTCGGTTTCGTTGAGCGGTTTGGGGGCGTGGGTCTCGCCGTCACAAACAGCGGCGACCGCGTCGGGCACCATGCGGAAGGCGGCGGGGGCGGCGCCAATGGCTAGGGCACGCGCGGTATCCGACTGCATGGCCCAAGCGATGGAGGCGCGGCGGCGGAGTGCGTCATACACAAGGCCGCCGATGGCATTGCGATCGCCGGAGCCTGCAAACCGGTGCGCCTTGCCCCAGTCGGCAAGCGCGATACCGACCGGCTGGTGACGCGTGATAATCGTATCGAGGATCTCGATGGCAGCCGCGATGCGCGCGCCGGGTTTCATGGGTTTAGCCTGCTGTGAAAACGTGCACGGCGAGCTTCACCCACATGGCGAGCAGCACGAGGTTGCTGAGGAGGTAGGCGACGAAACGGTGCGCGATCTTGTTGTACGTTGTGTGGATGGCGGCATGGACGATGCGGAGGATCACATAAACCCATGCGAGCGCGGTCATGGGGTAGTCGGCCGAGCCGGTCAGGATGGCGAGAATGACGGCCACGAAGAAGAGTATCGGCATTTCAAGCTGATTGTGAAATGCATTCGAAACCGTGCCAGCCCGGCCGACCCACGTCGGGCGCACGCCTGCTTCGTTGCGAATAACGGTGCCGGCGCGGATTGCGCCCACGCGCTCCTTGGCCATCCAGAAGAGCAAGAAAAATGTCAGCCCCGCCTGCACGAGCAGGGGTTGGACAATCGACAGATTGGGGTTCATCAGCGGTTCCTTACAGTCCGCCCGGGTAGTTCGGGCTTTCGCGCGTGATCGCGACGCCGTGGGCGTGACTTTCGCGCATGGCGGCGGGGGAGATGCGGACGAACTCGGCGTTGGTGCGCAGGGCGTCGAGGGTGGCCGATCCGGTGTAGCCCATGCCGGCGCGCAAACCGCCGACGAGTTGATGGAGGACGCCTTCGGCGGGGCCCTTGTAGGGAACCTGGCCTTCGATGCCTTCGGGCACGAGCTTCAGCGTATCTTTGACTTCCTGCTGGAAGTAGCGGTCGGCCGAGCCCCGCGCCATGGCGCCAACGGAGCCCATGCCGCGATAGGACTTATATGTGCGGCCTTGGTAGAGATAGGTGTCGCCGGGGGCTTCGTCGGTGCCAGCGAGCAGCGACCCGATCATGACGCAATCGGCGCCGGCAGCCAGCGCTTTCACGATGTCGCCCGAGAAGCGGATGCCGCCGTCGGCAATGATCGGAATGCCATGCTTTCTGGCTTCCGCCGAGCAGTTCAGGATCGCTGTGAATTGTGGGACGCCAACGCCCGCCACGATGCGCGTTGTGCAGATGGAGCCTGGGCCGATGCCGACCTTTACCGCGTCGGCGCCAGCGTCGATCAGGGCGCGGGTTGCGGCGGCGGTTGCGACATTGCCGGCGGCGACCTGCACGGCGTTCGACATTTTCTTGATGCGTGTGACCATTTCCAGGACGCGGATGGAATGTCCATGCGCGGTGTCGACAACGATGAGATCACAGCCGGCGGCAATGAGCGCTTCGGCGCGAGCGAAGCCGTCGTCACCGACGGTGGTGGCGGCGGCGACGCGGAGGCGGCCGGCCTCATCTTTGCAAGCGTTGGGATGCTTTTGCGCCTTTTCGATATCCTTCACCGTAATCAGGCCGATGCAATGGAAGTCGTCATTGACCACAACGAGTTTTTCGATGCGGTGCTGATGGAGGAGGCGGCGCGCGTCGGCCTGGCTGACCGAGCGCTTGACGGTGATGAGCCGATCTTTGGTCATCAGTTCTGAGACCGGCGTCTCCATGTTGGTGGCGAAACGGACGTCGCGGTTGGTGAGGATGCCGACGAGTTTGCCCTTGCCATCGGGCCTCTCAACCACGGGGATGCCGGAGATGGCGTTGTCGGCCATGAGCTTGAGTGCTTCGGCCAGCTTTGCGTCCGGCGTGATGGTTACCGGGTTGAGGACAATCCCGCTTTCATATTTTTTGACTTGGATCGTATGGGCCGCTTGGTCCTTTGGCTCGAGATTGCGATGCAGCACACCGATGCCGCCCTCCTGGGCCATGGCAATGGCAAGGCGGCCTTCGGTGACCGTGTCCATGGCCGCCGAGATGATAGGGATATTGACCTTAATCGACTTGGTCACCTGCGAGGCGACGCTGACCTGTCCCGGCATGACTTCGGAGGCAGCCGGGACGAGCAGCACGTCGTCAAACGTCAGCGCCAACGCCAAATCATTGACGATCGGGCTTTTCGCCATGGGTTTCTCCTTGTCGGATGAGTGACAGAGCGGCCGTGTACCGGCCTGCAAATCGTGTCGGAAGCGCTATATCACCCGAGCTATGACAGGGGAAGTGCGGCTCACCGCGCGACCAGAATTCTCCAAAATTCTGGCGGCTCGCCCCTTGAAAGCGCGGGACACGTGCCCGTGTTGCAGAGCGATCCATCCGGGATAAACTGTTACAGAATACTGTTACATATCAGTCCGACTGATCCCCGGGACAGGAAAATTCGATTGGACCTGAGGATTGATCTTGGGTATCCAACGCCTGCTAGACACGTGCTTAGCAAAAAAATCGTTGGAGGAAACACCATGAAGACCTGGACCAAGCCCGCCGTTCGCGAGCAGGAAATCGGCCTCGAAGTTACGTCGTACCTGCCGGCCGAAATCGACGTCATCTAAGACGTCGACCGGCTCACTCTCTTAGAGAGTGGTCAATCGAACGGCGATCGCCTCCGCGATCGCCGTTTTTATTTTGCCTGATCGCTGACTTTGCCGCGAAAACCTGTTGCCACGACGTAGAGTTCAGCCGAGTCGCTCCGGCTCGCCGGGGGCTTGACGTGGCGGACGACGCTGAATGATTTTTTCAACATCTCGAGCAGGTCCTTTTCGGTGCCACCCTGGAAGACCTTGCAGATGAAAGCGCCGCCGGGCGAGAGTACGTCGCAGGCGAAATAGGCGGCGGCTTCGGCAAGTCCCATGATGCGCAAGTGATCGGTGTTGGTGTGGCCGACGGTGGGGGCGGCCATGTCGGAGAGCACCACATCGGCGCCGCCATCGCGCAAGAGCGCTTTTAATTTCGGTTCGGCGGTTTGGTCGGTGAAATCGAGTTCAAGGATTACGACGCCGGGGATCGGTTCGACGCCCAGATAGTCGATGGCGATGACCTGACCGCGCCCCTCGAGCGATTTGACTCGCTCGGCTGCAACTTGCGACCAGCCGCCAGGGGCTGCGCCGAGATCGATGACGCGTTGGCCGGGTTTGAGGATGCGATATTTGTCGTCGAGTTCGGACAGCTTGTAGGCTGCGCGGGAGCGGAAGCCGTCGCGCTTGGCTGCAACGACGTAGGGGTCGTTCAACTGCCGTTCGAGCCAGCGGACCGATGAGGTGGATCGCTTCGCGGCCGTTTTCACGCGGACGCGCAGCATGCGCTGTCCGCCGCCCGGGCCCTTGGGCGGAGACTTGCCTTTGCTTTTATTTGCCATCTGTCCAATCGCCTCTCCGGCGGCGGCGGCCGCTACGGAATGTATTATCTTCCATCATCAGCGAGGACAGGATGCCTTCGCGCAGACCCCGGTCAGCGACGCGCAAGCGTTCGCAGGGCCAAGCCCGGATGACCGCTTCCAGGATCGCGCAGCCGGCGAGAACTAGATCAGCGCGGTCGTGGCCGATGCAGGGTTCGGCGACGCGCTGCTGATAGGTGCGCGCCAAGAGATCGTAGGTGACCCGGTTGACGTCTGCGACGCGCAACCAACAACCATCGACTTTGCTGCGATCATAGCGCGGCAGACCGAGCTGGATGCCGGCGACCGTGGTGACGGTGCCCGACGTTCCCAAGAAGTGGACGGCACTGCCCTCGATGCGGCGGCGGAAATTGTGGCGCTGTTCGAAGGGCGCGATCAGCTCTGAGACGTAGGTGACCATGGCTTCGAAAACTTCGGAGGTGACCTCGCAGCCGCCGAAGCGTTCGGCGAGTGTCACGACGCCGACAGGAAGCGAGGTCCAGACAGATTGGCCGTTGCCACGGCGGACGCTCTCGATGATGCGTGCGGCGGCGTGGGGGCCGGTGCCGGAGATGCGGCGCAGGTCGATCCAGATGAGTTCGGATGAGCCGCCGCCAATATCGAATACGAGCGCATAGTCGACGGTGGTGTCGATCAAGGTCGCGCAGCCGGCGACCGCAAGGATCGCTTCTTCTTCCGGAGATAGCACCTCGATGTCGAGCCCGACTTCGCCTTTGACGCGGGACAGAAATTCGCCGGAGTTGGCGGCCGAACGGCAGGCTTCGGTGGCGACGAGGCGGGCGCGGTGGGTGCCCGCGCGGCCCAGCTTCTGGGCGCAGACGCGCAGCGCGTCGATGGTGCGTGACATGGCGGCGTCGGACAGACGGCCCGATTGCGACACGCCTTCACCCAGACGGATGATGCGAGAGAAGGCGTCGACGACGCGGAAGCCGCGGCGGGACGGGCGGGCGAGTAGGAGACGGCAGTTGTTGGTGCCGAGATCGAGGGCGCCATAAACGGGAGGCAAGTGGTCGAGGGACGGGTGTGCGCTTACCGGACCGGAACTGGGCGCTTTGGGCGGATTTTCAGCCTTTTCCGGCTCGTCGGCGTAACCGCTCACGGTCTTGATCCCCAGAACCTGGTCCAGACCGCGGACTGCCGGGACCGGCGCGCGGACTTCTCATCAGGCTTCGACTGGCTGCTGCTTGAGGGCACTGTAGCAGGTGTTCTTTTCGGGTAAAGGGAAAGGGGTGGGAAACTTTGCAGATTGGGAAACAAGCATTTGCGAAGATCTATCAAGGGGATGGTTGCGACAATGGCGTTGGGCGCGGTGGGTGCCCAGGCGGGGGCGGCCGGTGAGATCGCGCCCGACGAGGCCGGGCGGCGGCTGAAAGAGGCCTATCCGGAGCATATTGCGGCGGTCGAGGACGGCGCCGTTGTGTGGCGCGATGGTACGAGGCTGGTCATCGACGACGGACGGGGGGCGAAATCCTTCGACGCCCTTGTTGGTGCGCCCGACTTGCAAGATATCTTCGCGATACCCTACCCCACGGGGCCATTGGGGCCGCCGGCGGTCAATGCTGATCCCGGGCGGGCGCGACCGGAGGCGTTCTTTGACCGGATGTATGGCAACTGCCGCGCGGGGGAGGTGGCTAAGACCCTCGTGGAAGTTCCGTGGATGCCATCGCGAGGGCGGACGCGGTTGAAGGTGACGTGGATCAACGGCGTGGCGGAAAAGCTGAAGGCCGTCTCGGACGAACTGGAAACGTTGCCGCGATCGTTCGACCGCTATCTCAATCCGGTGGCGGGGACGTATGCGTGCCGAGCGATTGCGGGGACTGAGCGTCTTTCAACGCATGGGCACGGGATTGCGATCGACCTCGCATTGGAGCACTCGCACTACTGGCGATGGTCGAAGCCGGACGCGGCGGGGCGGTATGCGTGGCAGAACAAAATTCCCGAAGACATCGTGCGCATCTTTGAAAAGCACGGGTTTATCTGGGGTGGGCGCTGGTATCATTACGATACCATGCATTTTGAGTACCGGCCGGAACTGCTCGTGAAATGAAAAAGGGCGCCGCTCAAATGCGACGCCCTATTCATTTGGCTATGTTGGCTGGCGATCAGTCAACCATCGACAAGAATTCCTGACGCGTGATCGCGTTGTCGCGGAAAATGCCAAGCATACGGCTCGTCACGAGATCGGTGCCGGGTTTCATAACGCCGCGAGCGGTCATGCACTGGTGCTCGGCTTTGATGACCACGGCGACGCCCTGAGGCTTCAAGACGGAGTCGATGGCGTTGGCGATCTGTGCGGTCATCTTCTCCTGGATCTGAAGACGCTTGGCGTAGGCTTCGACGACGCGAGCAAGCTTCGAAATACCGACAACACGCCCTTTGGGAATGTACCCCACCCAGGCGTGGCCAATGATGGGCGCCATGTGATGCTCGCAGTGGCTTTCGAAGCGGATTGAGCGCAGAACGATCATCTCGTCGTAACCTTCAATTTCCTCGAAGGTTTTGTTGAGAATTTCTTCCGGGTCCTGATCGTAACCGCGATAGTATTCTTCGTAGGCGCGGACGACGCGCGAGGGTGTTTCGTGCAGGCCGTCGCGGGTGACGTCGTCACCTGCCCACGAAATGAGTGTGCGGACGGCGGCTTCTGCTTCGGCACGAGAGGGGCGAGCGATCGAAGGAGCAGGGGGTGTTATCAATTTGGTCGATTTACTCGTCATGGATGTCCAGAGTCCGCGATGAAGGAAGCTCAGTTAGCGTCGATTTTTTCTACGATGATATCTTATTGGCGGATTGCTTTGCCTGACTTGCGACGAGCGAGGTCCCAACGCCTGCGGCATGAAAGCAGGACTTTTAGCATGACAGCAACCGCCCGCGGAGATGCGCGTTTATCGCGGTAACCGCAGCATCCTTTGGTGGGATGGCCATGGGACGACAATTCCCATTGCAGGGGCTCCCCCATTCAAAGTCAAGCAAAGCTGTTTTTTGGCTTTAAATCAATGATTAAGGCCTAGCGTTGTCGCTTCCGGCGCTGCCTTGCGCCGTCTCACCCCACCCGGTCGCTTGGGCAAAACCGATCTTCCGAAACGGGGGGCGAATATGCGCGGCACGCGAGTTGACCCCAGTCATTGCGCAACGCAATCTCCCATATCAGAACTATCAATTTCGGCCAGCCCAATCGTTTCGTTAGCACCGAGCTCATTCAACACCAACAGGACGGGAAAAATGATGCTCTGGTCAGAGCTCCGGGATCTCAAGGACGATATCGACTACGGCACGCCACCGCGAGGTGGCTCGCTGGTGAGCGTGACTATTGATGGCGTGAGCGTGAGCGTACCGGAGGGGAGCTCGGTTATGTTCGCTGCCGCCCAATCACGCCAGAACATTCCAAAGCTGTGTGCGACGGACACGCTTGAGGCATGGGGCAGTTGCCGGCTTTGTCTTGTGGAGATTGAGGGGCGCAGCGGATATCCGGCAAGCTGCACGACGATCGTGTCCGAGGGTATGATTGTCCGGACCCAGTCTGAGCAAATTCAGCGGTTGCGCAAAGGTGTGCTCGAACTTTACTTGTCGGACTTTCCCGCCGAAGACGTGGAAGGCGGCTGGAGCGAATTCCACGATGCGATGGCCCAATGCGGGGTCAGTTCCCATCCGTATGAGCCGACCGAAACACATCTCTCAAGCGCGATCGACACCTCAAACCCGTATTTCCTATTCGATCCCGCCAAGTGCATCGTGTGCAACCGCTGCGTCCGCGCATGCGAAGAGATCCAGGGAACCTTCGCTCTGACGATTCAGGGACGCGGCTTCGACTCCAAGGTTGCGGCTGGCCAAGATCAGCCGTTTTTTGAGTCCGAATGCGTGAGCTGCGGCGCATGCGTGCAAACGTGCCCGACGCAAGCGCTCGTTGAAAAGTCTCTGTTTGAAGGAGAATACAGCCGTGGCTAATCCGACAAAACCAGACAAGCAGGTTATCACGACCTGCGCTTATTGCGGCGTTGGTTGCGGGTTCAAGGCCGAGACACACCAGGGTCGCATCGTCCGTATGATTCCTTGGAAGGAAGGCAAGGCTAACCACGGCCACAGCTGCATCAAAGGCCGTTTTGCCTTCGACTACTATCAGAGCAACGACCGGATCACGACGCCGATGATCCGCGCGTCCATCGATGATGCATGGACGCCGGTCAGCTGGGAAAAAGCTATTCAACATGCCGCGAGTGAACTGCGGCGCGTCCAGGCCAAGTACGGAACGAAATCTGTTGGTGCGATTTCGAGTTCTCGCTGCACGAACGAAGAGATCTTCCTCGTTCAGAAGTTTGCGCGCGCCGTTCTTGGCAACAACAATATCGACAATTGCGCGCGGATCTGCCATTCGCCGACACAGTTCGGTTTGTCTGCGACGGTCGGCTGGGGTGCGGCGAGCCAGCATTTCGATTCAATCTTGCAAGCCGACGTGATCATGATCGTTGGTGCCAACCCGACAGAGGGGCATCCCGTCTTCGGTTCGTTGATGAAGCGGCGCTTGCGCCAAGGTGCCAAGCTCATTGTCATCGATCCGCGCAGGACCGAGTCGGTCAACTCGCCCCACATCAAGGCTGATGTGCACCTCAATTTGAGGCCCGGCACGAACGTTGCCGTTCTCGACAGCATTGCTCATGTGATCATTAGCGAGAAGCTCTACAACGAGGAGTTCGTGCGCAGCCGTTGCGAATGGGACGAGTTCGAACGGTGGGCCGCGTTTGTGTCATCTGAGCGTTACGCCCCTGAATCGATCGGGCCCCAAGCTGGTCTGTCGCCTGAGTTGATCCGTCAAGCTGCCCGGCTGTATGCGTCCGGCCCCAACAGCGCAATCTACTATGGCCTCGGCGTTACAGAGCATTCGCAAGGCTCTACCGGCGTCATGTGCCTTGGCAATCTCACGCTGTCGTGCGGGATGCTGGGGCGCGAAGGTGTGGGCGTGAACCCGCTACGTGGGCAGGGCAATGTACAGGGCGGGAGCTGCCTTGGAAGTTGGCCCCACGTCTTCAGCGGCTACCGCTTTGTTACCGACGACGAGGTGCGCGCGTCGTTCGAAAAGGATTGGGGCGTTACTCTGGACGCGGAGCCGGGTCTTAGGCTCCCGAACATGTTTGATGCGGCCATCGCCGGCAACTTCCGCGGGATGTTCATAATGGGTGAAGATCCCGTACAGAGCGACCCGAACCAGGGCCACATCATCCAGGCGATGCGGCAAATGGAATGCGTTGTTATTCAGGATCTCTTCCTCAACGAAACCGCGAAATATGCTCACGTCTTTCTACCGGGCAGTTCGTCATTGGAAAAAGACGGCACCTTTACCAGTGCGGAGCGGCGTGTGAACCGCGTCCGCAAGGTGGTTGAGCCATTGGCTGGCTACCAGGATTGGGAGATCGTTGTGTTGCTCATGAATGCCATGGGTTATCCAGCGCAGTACGCTGATGCTGGCGAGATCCTCAATGAGGTTGCACGCCTCTCGCCCGCATACAAAGGTATCAGCTTCGAACTCCTCGATCGCATCGGGTCGGCGCAGTGGCCGTGCGATGAAAATGCGCCGGAAGGCACAGAGGTCTTGCATCGCAAGACGTTTCCCCGTGCCAATGGACGTGGCACGTTCATGCTCACCGAGTATGTCCCGACCGCGGAGCGGACCAACGACACGTTCCCCCTGCTGTTGACGACCGGCCGAATTCTTACGCAGTACAATGTGGGCACCCAGACCCGCCGGACGGAGAACAATCGCTGGCATGCAGAGGACGTGCTGGAAATCTGCGAACACGATGCGAGCGTGCGCGGCATCAAGGACGGAGACCGGGTAAGGATCGCCAGCCGCTTTGGTTCAACCGAACTACGGGCGAAATACTCCGAGCGGGTCAGCGGCGGCGTCGTTTACACGACCTTCCATCATGCTGAGACGCGGGTTAACGTCGTGACGTCCGATCTTTCCGATTGGGCGACCAACTGCCCTGAGTACAAGGTCACGGCCGTCGAGGTCGTCAAGGTTGAGATTGGCAGCAGTGCCAAGAAGGCCAAGAAAAAGAAGCGTGATGAGGTGGTGACCGCATGAGCCAGTCGGTAGCGCATCCCGAAGAGACGACATCAGCCCGGGCCGTCCCGCTCGAACGGCTGATCGTGATGGCGAACCAAATCGCGGATTTCTTCTCGCCCTATCCCGGACCGCGCCGGGCGGAGGGAATCCGCAATCATTTGCGGACCTACTGGGACCCGCGGATGCGGCAGGATCTTATCGATCACATTGCAGCCAGTGGAGACGGGGTCAGCCCGTCCATCATTGAAGGCGCCCGGCTGCTCACGACTGGGGACGACCGGAAAGGCTATTACGGTCCTCCGAAGGCGTGAGACATCAGACGTGGGCTTCAGCCGGCGGCTTCGGTCTGCTGGCCATAGCCCATAGCCGTGATCTTCCTGTCGTTGACACCCGTGCGTCGCGAGGTTTGGCCGCTTGAGGTGGGACGCGCAAATTTAAAAATTTCTGAGGTGTTGGGGATTTTAATGGTGCTGCCGGAGGGGATTGAACTCTCGACCTCTCCCTTACCAAGGGAGTGCTCTACCACTGAGCTACGGCAGCTAACACTATGATAAGGTTCCGCTCAAGGTGAGCAGGAGCTTCTCGGGAGGCAGTTCGCGTCTCCATTCGCCGGATCATACTGTCCGATGGTTAGGAAAGCGAGAAGGCCTGTCTTCGCGGGCACCGTTTAGCCCAGGCGGCGGGGGGCCGCAACCGTCAATCTGGCGGGGAGATTTTGGCGGACGGGATTGGACGGCTCACGCCGCCCGGTTGGGCGTGGCGCGGGCGAGGATGGCTTTGAGGTCAAAGCTGTCGAGACCCTGGCCGTAGGTGGAGCGGGCGGCGCCGCTAATGCGGGAGGCAATGAAGGCGTCGGCGATGGCGGCGTTGCCTTGGGACCGGAGGATGGCGCCGGCTGCGAGTTTGGCGAAGGCTTCGACGAGTTGCCGGGCCCGCCCATCGAGAAGGCGGGGTTCATGGAGGACGGCTTCGAGGCGTTCGAACCCAGCGGCGAGTGCGGGGTCGCCGGCGCAGGCGGCACGCAATTCGTCGGTCACCTGTTCGGCGACATCGGGCTCTTTCTGCAAGACGCGCAGGACATCGAGCGCCATGACATTGCCGGAACCCTCCCAGATCGCGTTGACGGGCGCTTCGCGGTAAAGGAGCGCGACCGGCCAATCCTCGACGTAGCCATTGCCGCCCAGACATTCCATAGCTTCGGCGATAAGCGGTGGGGCGATCTTGGTCACCCAGTATTTGGTGACCGGCGTCATCAGGCGGCGCCAAGCAGCCGCGCGCGGGTCGCGGGCGCGGTCGAAGGAGCGGGCGAGGCGGAAGGAGAGTGCAACGGCGGCTTCCACGTCGAGTGTCAGATCGGCGAGGACCTGCTGCATCAGGGGTTCGGCGATGAGGGCGCGGCCGCCAACATGGCGGTGTTCGGCGTGATGGACGGCGTGGGCCAGGGCCGAGCGCATGAGGCCGGCCGAGGAGATCGCGCAGTCGAGGCGGCAATAGGTGAGCATGTCGACGATTGATGCGACGCCGCGGCCTTCCTCGCCGATGAGCCAGCCGGTGGCGCCGTGCAGTTCGACTTCGCAGGACGCATTGGCGCGGTTGCCGAGCTTGTTCTTGAGGCGCTGAAAGTGGAGCGCGTTGACTCGCTCGTTAGGCAGAAAGCGCGGGACCAGAAAGAGCGACAGGCCGGCATCGGTTTGCGCCAGGATCAGAAAAGCATCTGACATCGGTGCGGAGAGGAACCACTTGTGGCCGGTGAGCGTGTAGAGGCCATCGGAGTCACGCGTGGCGCGGGTGGTGTTGGCGCGGACGTCGGTGCCGCCCTGTTTTTCCGTCATTCCCATGCCGAGAGTGACACCGACCTTGCCAGCGGCAGCTTCGAAGCTCGGATCGTAGGTTCGGGACAGCACGAGGGGCAGCCAATCGCGGGCGAGGCTTTCGTTTTTTAAGAGCACGGGGACGGCGGCGTTGGTCATGGTCAGTGGGCAGCAGTGGCCGGGTTCCATCTGGGCGGCGAGATAGAGGTTGGCTGAGCGCGTGACGTGGGCTGCCTTGTCAGGGGCGCCGCCGGCTGGCGAGGCCTTCGGCGCAGGAGAGGCGCATGAGGTCATGATAGGCGGGATGGTAGGTGACGACGTCGAGGCGGCGGCCGTGGCGGTCGTGGGTCGCCAATTCGGGCGTGTGGCGGTTGGCGAGGGCCGCCAATTCTCGGGCTTCCTCGGAGCCCGCCGTCAAGCCGAAGGCGTTCAGCGTGCGGGCAGATGCGGCGGCGCCTTCCCGGGTCACCGCGTCGGTCAGGGCCACATCGGTGGCAAACAGGTTTACATCCGTCAGGGGTGGAACCTGGTTGGACACGGCGTCAGTCGCGAAGCGGTCGCTCATGCTTCAACTGTCTCCTGGACGGGCACTTTTAAGCACATTGCAACCATCCCGTCGCGTCAATTGGGGAGAGTTGTGGCGAGGTGCTTGCCGGGGCGCATTTTTGCGCGTAGAGACACCGCTTTGATGGCCATACCCGCACAGAAGCAAACAAAGAGCTTCTCACATCGCCACCTTCTCTCGACAGAGAAGCTGACGGTGTCCGAAATCGATTTCCTTCTCGACCTCGCTGATAAGAACGCCGATTCGCCGCCTCAAGCGGAGAAAAAGCGGCAGGTTCTGCGTGGGCGAACGCATATCAATCTGTTCTTCGAGAGTTCAACGCGGACGCAAGCGTCGTTCGAGTTGG
>LNFM01004274.1_pt1 | contig 27189 bp, 28 predicted proteins | sample 596031 | NCBI WGS metagenome assembly LNFM01 (sample SAMN04254537, study PRJNA301005) | activated carbon metagenome | isolation source: dual media filters at the Ann Arbor, Michigan drinking water treatment plant | place: USA: Ann Arbor | reverse complement strand
TCACGATCACGGGAAGCGACGGCGAAGGAAGCGGGAAGGGTGATTTCGATTTTCAACATTTGGTCAGTCTCCATATGATGCGGGATTGCATCGCGCTTCTGCCCGCACGGGGCAGAAGTCCGATATTATCCCGTGATGCCAAACTCGGCGCGAAGCTTGGCAAGCTCAGCGCGCTTGCTGGTCAATCCGTAATTGAGGCACTGGACAATGGCCATGCGGCGATAGTGGTCAATCTGGGTAAGTAGGAAGTCGAAGGCTGCGCGGTCTTGCTTGGTCATGTTCTGTCTCCGTTGGTTGTGTTGGTCGCACTTCGTATAAGCACTCCAATTGTGGCAAAATTAAGGCACGAGTCCGATGTTTCAAAAGAGTTTACCCCGGACCGATCACATTATGTTTCAAGCTTCTGCCTCGCCCCGCACCCCCACCCCCTCGAGTTTCGGACCCCACCCGCCGGGGGGTTCGCCGGTCCACCACCCCCCCTCCCCCCTACCCACCACCTTCTCCAAATTTTTAGCCCCAAAAACACATATGGCTCTTTTCTCCTTCCTCTTACGAGGGTGATATGGCACCCGATCACGAGCCGCTTGCCATACCCCCGCCGCCTGTGCTATAGTGGAGGCAGAAAGGGGAAAGCCATATGGACCTCGGAATAGACCTCACCGCGATGGCGAAACCCGGCCGACGCCCCGGCCCTGTCGACGCGACGTTTGTTCGTGAGCTCACAGGGGCCGACCTTCACGCCATTGCCAACCTCCCCCGCGGAACCGAACCGATCGCCGTCAAGCGGATGACCGAGCGGCACCATGCACTCGCGCGGATGCTGGCCTCGGGCCTGCGGGATGGCGAAGCGGCGGCACTCGTCGGCTACGAACAGGCCTGGGTCTCGTCGATCAAGAAGAGCCCGGCCTTCCAAGAACTGATGGACCTCTACCGCGAGCAGAAGGACCTCGAGTTCGCCGAGTTCGCGGGCCGCATGTCGGGGCTCGGCAAGGACGCCATCAACGAACTCCAGACCCGGCTCGAGACCGAACCCGAGAAGTTCACCAACGGGACGTTGCTGGAACTCGTCAAGACCCTCGCCGACCGCACCGGCTTCGGCCCGCAGACGACCTCGGTCAACGTGCAGGTAAACCTCGGCGACAGGCTGGCCGCGGCCCGGGCGCGCGCTCGCGCAGCAATGACGGATGTAACCCCACCGGACGACGCGGTGAGCGGACGAGACTTGTCCCATATCCCGGAGGCGAAAATTGGCTGACGAAAAGAAGAAGTCCCTCGCAGATCGCATCTACCGGCTCCCCGAGGTCCCCGGCATGAAACCCGGTGCGCCCTCTCTTTCGGCTGAAGGAGCGAAGCGCATCCGGCCGGGCGACGGCAACTCGACCTCGGCCCGGACCGTCAGCGCCTACGAGACAAAGATGATGTCGATGGACAAGGACCGAAAGAATGGCCTCGTCGATCCGCAGAAGCTCGGCGACATGAAACGCTTCATGAAGCAGAAGAATATCTGATGAACCTCGACGAAGAACTCATCGACGAGCTCGGCTCCTACGCCAGCGACCCATACGGTTTCGTCATGTGGGCTTTCCCCTGGGGCGAACCGGGGACGGAACTCGAGAAGTTCCCCGGCCCGAACGGCTGGCAGACCCGCTTGCTGAAAGCCATCCGCGACAAGATGCTCACGATGGAGCAGGCAATCATGATCGCGACGACCTCCGGCCACGGGGTCGGCAAGTCGGCTCTCGTCGGGATGCTGTGCTGGTGGGCCTTCAGCACTCGCGCCAACACCCGCGGCGTCGTCACAGCCAACACCGAGAACCAGCTTCGCACCAAGACCTGGGTCGAAATCTCGAAGTGGCACCGGCTCTTCATCGCCAAGCACCTCTTCAAATGCACCGCCACCGCAATCTTCTCGACCGACGAAACCCTCTACCGCGAGTGGCGCATCGACATCGTTCCGTGGTCGGAGCGAAACACCGAAGCCTTCGCCGGTCTGCACAACCAAGGCAACCGCATCTTGCTGATCTTCGACGAGGCTTCCGCCATCCCGGATGTGATCTGGGAAACATCCGAGGGCGCGCTGACTGACAGCGACACTGAAATCCTCTGGCTCGTCTTTGGAAACCCCACGAGGAACAAGGGCCGATTCCGCGAGTGCTTCAAGGGCGGCAAGTTCGCCCACCGCTGGCTGCAGTTCAAGGTCGACTCCCGCGAGGTCCCCTTCACCGACAAGGACCAGATCGCCCGCTGGATCGCCGACTACGGCCTCGACAGCGACTTCGTCCGCGTCCGCATCCTCGGCGAGTTCCCGTCGATCGACAGCGAGTCCTTCATCAGCCGCGACCTCGCAATCGGCGCGGTTGGCCGGGTGATCGAGAACCAGTCCCACGCCGCGGTAATCCTCGGCGTCGACGTGGCTCGCTACGGCAAGGACTGGTCAGTCATCGCCATCCGCAAAGGCCGCGATTGCTCCTCCCACCTCCCCAAGTTCTTCGAGAAGAACTCCGTCACCCAGCTCGTCCACACAGTCGCCGCGCTCGCCAACGCCATCGACGCTGACGCAATCATGGTCGACGGCGGCGGAGTCGGCGGCGGGGTTGTCGACGGTCTGATCGACCTGGGCTTCAACGTCTACGACATCCAGTTCGGCTCGAAGCCCGACGGCTTCCACAGCGGCGTTGCCTACGCTGACAAACGCAGCGAGATGTGGGGGCTGCTACGCGAAGCCCTCCCCGGCCTCTCAATCCTCGACAAACCCCCCGGCTTCGCTGGCTCCCTCGTCGACGAGTTGACCTCCCCCGGCTACAAAATGAACGGGGACAAGATCAAACTCGAAAGCAAGGACGAGATGCGCCGCCGGGGAATTGACAGCCCCGACTACGCAGACGCCCTCGCCCTCACCTTCGCCATGCCGATCCAGAAGAACGAGGGCCGCTTCCAGCCGACCTCGAAACCCTATGACCCATACAGCAAGGAGTCGATCTATGAAAGGGCCTAAAATCCCGAAGGTGATCCCGCCCGCCTTCACCCCCCAGCAACCTTCTGGTTCGGGCGGCGGAACGAGTTCATCCCAGTCCATGCTCGGCTTCAACTCCGCTGTCGGCGGCGGGGCAATGCAGTCCGTCGCATCGACGAAAAAGAAAACCCTCATCGGAGGTGCCGCCTGATGCTTACGATGCCGCAGAAAGAGCTACAGTCCCTTACTGCGGTTCTCGCCCGCATGGAGGACGACTATCAACCGTGGAAGTCTTTCCACAAAGACCTCGCCGACTTCATACTTCCGATGCGCTACAGCTGGCTCAACGAGACCTCGGGCATCAGCCAAACCCGCATCCGCGCCAACATCACTTCGAACCGGAACAAGCTGATCCTCGACTCGACAGGAACGAAAGCTGCTCGCGACCTCGCCGCCGGGATGCTCAACGGAGTAACCAGCCCGGCCCGGCCTTGGTTCAACCTCCGCTTCCGGCAGTTCTTCGCCGAGGGCCAAACTCCGATCGAACTCCAGCGCTGGATCGAAGAGGTCCGCCGCCGGATGTTCATCATCCTCGCCGAGTCCAACTTCTACAACAGCATGGCCGGGCTCCTCCTCGACCTCTGCGTGTTCGGGACCGCCGGAATGCTCGTCTACGAGGACTTCGACGATGTTATCCGCTGCTACAACCTCCCGGTTGGCGAGTTCCGGCTCGCACAGGACGCTCGTCGGCATGTCTCGACAATCTCCCGGCTCGAAGTCTTGACCGTCGAGCAGGTCGTGCAGCAGTTCGGCCTCGAAAACTGCACCTACCACACGCAGGAAAAATACAAGAAGGGCGGCGCCGAGCTCTACCACGGCATCCGCGTCGGACACCTGATCGAGCCGAACCGCGAGGACGGCCGGTTCATCAAGGGCGGCACAGCCTACCGCGAGTTCTACTGGGAACTCGGGCAGAACCCGAAGAACCAAATTCTCCAGCGCGCCATCTACAACGAGAAGCCCGGTTGCTTCCCCCGGTGGGAGGTTGTCGGCAACGACACCTACGGCCTCTCGCCCGGAATGGACGCTCTGCCGGACATCATCCAACTCCAGCACGAGACCGTCCGCAAGGCCGAGGGCATCGACATGATGACCAATCCGCCGATGGTCCTCGACGCCGCGCTTCGCAACAAGGGCGGCGGAACTCAGCCCGGTGCTCGCATCTACGTTCCGTCCTACTCCCAGGTCGGGGCCAAGGCTGCATTCCAGACCAACTTGAACCTCGGCGAACTTACGGCGGACATCCGCGAAGTCCAGCAACGCATTCGCGACGCCTTCTTCAATGACCTGTTCCGGATGATTTCCCAGCTTCAGACCGTTCGCTCCGCGACCGAAATTGACGCTCGCCGCGAAGAGAAACTCGTCCTGATGGGCGCGGTTCTCGAGCGCCTGGAAAACGAGGCCCTCGACCCAGTGATGGCTCGCATCTTCGGCATCATGAAGCGGAAGGGGCAAATCCCTGAGCTGCCAGAAGGCTTCGAAGAAATCGAGGTTGAAATCCAATACGTTTCGATCCTCTCGGACGCTCAGCGTTCCGTAGGAACGGGCGTCATCGAGCGCTTCATGCAAGCCGTGGGCCAAACCGTTGCCCTCGTTCCTTCCGTGAAGAACGTCGTCAACTGGGACGGCATCATGCGCGAGTATGCGAACCGCCTCAACGTCCCGCCCTCTGGCATCAACTCGCTCGAAGAGGCTGCCGCGATTGCCGAAGGCGAACGCCAGATGCTCGAAGCCCAGCAAGCAGCCCAGGTCGGCCAGCAGCTTACATCTGCTGCGAAGAACCTCGGCGACACGGACATCGGCGGGGGCCGCAATGCCTTCCAAGAACTACTTGGAGGATAAGATATGGGTATTGCACAGAGCCGGAAAAGGTGGTAGGCTCCAATCATGGAACAGAACACGCCAGAAAGAAGCCATATCCAACTCGAAATGGATCAGTTGCTGGCCACTCGGTTTGGCCGCAGCTTCCTTCGGCGGCTCTTGTTCGACCACACTTTGGTGTTCTCGAACGCCCACACTCTCGACCGCGAGGCCACCAGCTACAACCTCGGCCGGCAGGCCATCGGCCAGCTGATCCTCGCGGAAGTCCTCGACGCAGACCCCTCTGCGCTAACTTCCCTACTGAAAACGGAGAACTCAGATGAACAAGTATAATTTTCATCACCGGCTGACCTTGGCGGCAGTAGGTGATGGGGGAGCCGGGGTCGATCCTTCCTCCCTGTCGGCAACCCCGGCTCCAGCTGATCCCCCACCCGCGGACCCGCAGACCCTTCTTGGGCAGGCGCCAGCCAGCGAGCCTCCGGTCGATCCGAACGCACCTCCGCCCGAACCCCCGGCGGAACTCGCCGCGATCACCGACGAGACCTTCGCAAGCGTCCTGCCCGAGGGGTTCGTGATCGACCCCGAGCAGCAAGGCGCTGTGATGGAGGCCATCAACTCCGGCGGCTCGCGGGCGGAAATCGCAAAGAACCTCCTCACTCTCTACCAGAGCGAGGTGACGAAATTTCAGACCGCCCAAACGGAGGTCTGGGATAAGACGCAAGAAGCGTGGCAGAACGAAATCAAAGCGGACCCGATGTTCGCTGGAGACAAGCTCGCCCCGTCGCTTGCTGCTGCAAAGGAAATGGCAATCCAGCTCGGGGGCCAGGGTCTCGTTGATATGCTCGACATCACAGGTGCCGGCAACAATGTCAACGTCCTGAAGGCTTTGCTGAAAGCGAGAGAACTTATTCCGCAGGAAGGTAAACCAGTCACCGGAACCCCGGCGGCTCAACCCAAATCTCTCGCCGACAAAATCTTCACGGCGAAAACGTAAGGAACCGCAGAAATGCCTGCACGCTACCCCGGTCTTATCGACCTGGCCAACGCTATCGACCCAGATGGGAAGGTAGCAGCGGTCATTGAAATCCTGAACCAGACGAACGAGATGCTCGCGGACATGTCCTTCATGGAAGGCAACCTGCCCACCGGCCATCGCTCTGTCGTCCGGATCGCTCTGCCCGTCGCTACTTGGCGGAAACTCTACGGCCGCGTTCAGCCCGACAAGTCCGGCCGTCAGGCCGTCACGGACTCGTGCGGGATGCTGGAAGCCTACGCGGAAGTCGATTGCGAAATCGCCGACCTCAACGGCAACACCAACGAGTTCCGCCTGTCGGAAGCCAAGTCGTTCCTCGAGTCCATGAACCAGGACCTCCAAGAAACGGCGATCTACGGCAACACCGACATCCACCCTGAGCGCTTCATGGGCCTCGCCCCGCGCTATTCGTCGCTGGCGGCCTCCAACGCCGAAAACATCATCGACGCAGGCGGGACCGGCTCCGACAACGCTTCGATCTGGCTGATCATGTGGTCGCCCGAAACCTGCTACGGGATTATCCCGAAAGGCTCGCAGGCCGGCATCACGGTCAACGACAAAGGCCAGGTGACTTCCGAAAGCACCGACGGCCTGATGGAAGTCTACCGGACCCACTTCCAGCTCAAGGCTGGTCTGTCCGTCAAAGACTGGCGCTACGTTGTCCGCATTTGCAACATCGACCGCAGCTTGCTGACCGCGGACGCCGCCACCGGCCCGAACCTGCCCAATCTGATGTTCGAGGCAATGGAGCGCCTGCCGAACGCCACGAACGGCAACCTGGCCTTCTACATGGACCGCACCATCCGGACGTTCTGGCGTCAGCAGATGGCGGCGCTCGTGAAGAACTCGACGCTGACTTTCGCCGATGTCGGGGGCCTGCGGTCGCCGATGTTCCAAGACACCCCTGTGCGCCGCGTTGACCAACTTCAGGTCAACGAAGCTCGCGTGGTCTAAGGAGGACCGCACATGTATATCGACAAGAACCTCGAAATCGCAGACGCCGTTGCCGTCAATACTGCTATCGGCGCGAACGTCTGCGGCGTTGCGGTGCCGCACGAATACACAGGCTACGAACCCAACTCGGGCCGGAACCTGTTCCTCGTCGTCACCGTCGCAGTCGCCTTCACCTCGGGCGGCGCTGCAACTGTTTCGTTCGGCCTCGTGTCGGACGCACAGACCCCGGCTGTCGCTGCCACGGCGACGGTCCACGCAACCAGCGGCCCGATCCCCGTTGCCGCACTCACCGTAGGCAAGCGGATCATCATCCCGATCCCCGAGGGAGCGCTGGCTTACGAAGGCTATCTCGGTCTCGTCACCACGGTCGCAACTGCGATCCTGACTGCCGGAACCGTCAACGCCTTCATCACAATGGACGCAGAGCGGTGGCGCGCGTTCCCTGAAGGAGTTCCGTGATGCCTAAATACGTGCTGACGAAGAAATACTTTGATGGAGCAGTGCTCTACAACAAAGGAAAAATTCTCAGCTTCGAAGAAGGGATGGAGCCGAAAGGCTCCGTTCTCTACAAGAAGCCGAAGGAGGACGAGCCTGATGAAGTCTCCGAAGAGGAGCGCATCGAGGCCGAGGAAAAGGCCAAGGCCGCTGAACGGGCGGCAAAGTCGAAACCGACCGCGCTGAGCCAGATCAAGCCCGGCGACACTCCGACCTGAGGAAAAGAAGATGGCCCAACTCGACATTTGGAACCAAGCACTGACGCTGGCCCGTGCTCGAGGGCGGCTATCTTCCCTCTCTGAACTCAGCCCTGAGCAGGAAGTTCTTGCTCAGGTCTGGCCCTTTGTATTAAAGACAGTGCAGAGCGCCGTGTGGTGGCCCTCGTGCAAAACCCAGGCCCGGCTTGCAGAAGTTGCGGAAGCGGAAGAGACGTGGACCAACCTCCTGCCCGAGGTCGGCTACGAATGGGCCTTCGCACTTCCCGCCCAGATGCTTCGTCCGTGGCATCTTTCCGACTACTCCCGGTTTTCCCTTTCCTACAGCACCGGGCTTGCGCGCATGATTATCTCCACCTCGACCGAGGAACCAATCCTCACCTACGGGGTGTTGCAGGAAAATCCAGCGCTGTGGAGCCCGCTGCAGGAAGATGCAACTGTGCACGCACTCGCCGGCCTCATCACCGGCCCGTTGACCGGCAAGAACTCGCTGGCTCGGCAGAACCTTGAGCTCGCCAACAATGCCCTCATGACCGCACAGGCCGCGGCGGCGAATGATGGCGGGGCTGAGATCAAGGCCGCCCCACCGTGGCTCCGAGCCCGCGGTTACGGCCCCAACTCTATGACAACTTATCTCTACCCAACGGGGGAGCTCTTCAGCTATGCCAACTAAGCTGATCCAGTTCTCCTTTTCCGGTGGTGTCTTTTCGCCCTCGATCCACGGTCGAGCGGACCTTGAGAAATACTCCCTCGGACTCCGGGACGCCCTCAACTTCTTCGTCGACTACCGCGGCGGGATTGTCTCCCGGCCGGGCTCGGAGTTCGGCGACCGTATCCCCGGCGCAACCGATGGTCTCCTCTTCAAACGCTTCCGCTTCAACAACCGACTCGCCAACACCTTCCTGATGATCTTCACAGCGGGCAAACTTCGCTTCGCACAGAACAACGCCTATGTACTTGAGGCCGTCAAGGTTGTCACCTCGATCGTCGGCACCACCGTCAACATCACCGCGCACGGCTACAGCGCGGGCGACCTCGTTCTAGTCGGATCAACCCTCGTTCTCGTGAGTGCCCCGGCCGCCAACAGCTTTACCTCGACCGACTTCGACGGGAACCCGGTAGCACTTCCGGCCGCGACTGAGGCTTACCGCGTCTACACAGTCGCCACTCCTTTCACCGCGGCGGACCTGCAAGAACTCGTCTTTCAACAGCGCCGGAACGAAGTCCTCATCACGCACCCCGACTACGCCCCCCAGCTTCTTACGAGGATTGCCTCGACGAACTGGACCCTCGGAGACGCCCCGATCGGGGACACTGCGATAGCGAGCCCGACCGGCCTTGCTGCTTCCGCTTCCGCCGCTGCTGCGGCCTCAATCCTCTGGACAGTCACCGCAGTTGGCGAGGACGGAAAAGAGTCCACACAGGCAAATGTCAGCTCGCTCAGCTCAATCGTCAACTACACCACCACGGCCGGAAGCGTCACCTTTACCTGGAACCCAGTTGTCGGCGCTCGCTACTACAAGGTCTATCGCTCGATCGTTTTCCCTGCTGCGTTCACTGCAGGGCAGGAACTTGGCTACATCGGCAAGACGACAACGCCGAGGTTTGTCGACAACAACATCATTCCAGACTTCACACAGAACCCACCGCTCTTCAACGACCCATTCGCACCGGGCCGGATTGAGCACATTGAGGTCACAGCGGGCGGCGCGGCCTATGTGATGGGAACCGCGACGGTGAGCATCGCTGATCCGGACGGCACTGGTTTTGTCGGCTTTCCCCTCGTCCAGTCCGGCGCAATCGTCGGCGTTGTTATTCTGAACCACGGCAGCGGCTACACAGCCCCGGTCGTCAGCTTCAGCGCTGGCGGTGCAACTGCCACCGCCGAGCTCGGTGCGGCGGATGGAACCTACCCTTCAGCCTCCGTCGTCTACAACCAGCGCCTCTGGCTCATGGGCTCCAACAACTTCCCCATGCGGCTCTCGTCATCCCGGCTCGAGGGCGATCTGCTGAACTTCAACCAAGGCACCTTCCCGACCGCGACCGACCCGATCATCCTCGACATCGACAGCGGCGAAGTCACTCCAATCCGCTACGGGGAAATCGTCAATGACAGCATCTTCGTTTTCACGGATCAGTCGATCTGGCAAGTCTCCCTCGTCGAAGGAGACTATCGTGCAACCCTGCGAACTGAGAATGGCGTCGGGCAAGTTGCTCCGCTCCTCGTCAACCGTGACATCCTTTTCGCCCTCGCCGAAGGAACCGGGGTTTGGGCTCTACGTCCTTCGAACCTCCCGAACTACTATGTCGACGTTGATCTGACGACTTTCGCGGGCCACCTCTTCACAGCGGACGACCCAATCATCGCATGGGCCTTTGCTCGCGAACCCTACCGAGTTGTGTGGGCTGCAACCCGGCGCGGCCGCCTTCTCTCGATGACCTACCTGAGCGAGCAGAACGTCTACGCTTGGATGCCCCACGACACCCTCGGCAAAGTAAAGGCGCTGGAAGTCCTGCGCGAGGACGGCGTTGACCGCGTTTACATCGGCGTTGAGCGAGAAAATGGTATTTTCTTCGAGCGGCTGCAGGTCCGGCAATACGCCACCCCCGAGGACGTGTGGTCGGTTGACAGCGGCTTGCGGACTGAAAAAACATACCCGGCGGCAGACCTTACTGTCACTTTGGTCTCCGCCTACCAGCATACCTGCACAGCATCAGCGGCGGTTTTTTCTCCGACCGACGTAGGGGCTCATGTTCGTGCAGGGGGTGGACGAGGTGAGGTCACAGCCTATACCTCGTCCACTCAAGTAACCGTTGAGTTCGACATGCCGATCACGGCGCGCGAGTTCCAAACCGACGACTACCCGCTCTTCGTCGAGGGGGAATGGAGCCTCGACCCGGTTGTCTCGAGCGTCAGCGGCCTCTCTCATCTCGCCGGACAAACCGTCGAAATCTTCGCGGACGGCTCGGACTTCGGAACCGCAGAAGTCTCGGCCGGGGGTGTCGTCAACCTCGATCAGCCCGCATCGCACATCCTCATTGGCCTCGGCTTCGACGGTTTTGCGGAAGCCCTGCCGCTTTCTGTTTCCGATGGCATCATCGAGGACCGCGCAAAACGCATCGTCGGCCTGTCAATCCGGATCGAGGACACCCGGGGGCTCTACTACGGCGTCAACGACATTCAGTATCCGGTGAAGGAGCGCACCGACGAGGCTGCTCGCGCTCCGACCCGCTTCCAGAACGGCATCAGAAAGCTGACCGCCCGTGCAGACTGGAGCCTCGACGACACAATCCGGTTCGAGAAGCGTGGGCCTTCGGTCTCTTCGATCCTCTCTCTCATCGCAGATGTGGAGATTGGCGACGATGATGATTGACGTGCAGGAAGTTGCGGCGAACAAATACGAAGTCCGGCTGGGCGACAAGTGCCTCATCCACATGTCGCTGCTATCGCTTCTCTCGAAGTCCGTGCTGATCCAGTTCGAGCTTCTCGGAGCGTTGACGCGCTCGGAACTCCGCTGGATGAAATCCCACTTCGGCGAACTCGTCGACGGCACCACTGCAATCTGCAACGTGTTCGTCAACGACCCAGTTGCGCTGCGCTTCGCCGAGGCTTTCGGCTTCAAGATCACTGAAACAATAGACGAAGTCTACCTGTTGAAAAGGGAAAGCTGATGGCCTTCATTGCACCAGTCTTAGCGTCGTTGGGTGGGGCAGGGGCTGCCGCCGGGGCCACCGCTGCATCGGCTGCATCTGCCGCCAGCATTTGGGGAACGGTCGGCACCATCGCCTCAACCGTCGCGGGGCTGGCCCAAATCTCCTATCAGAACAAGGTCGCAACGCAGGCCGCAGCGACAGCGCAGAAGAACTCTAACACGGCAATCCAAGAGGGCCAGACTGCGCAGAAGGACCAAGACGAGGCGGCTGCGGCACAGATCGCTCAGCAGACCGCGGAACAAGCATCGTCCGGCTTCTCGCTGGCCTCCCCGACCTTCAAGCGCATCAACGCTCGGAACCGAGTCCTCGCTCGCCGGGACGCCGAACGCATCCGGCAAAGCTCGATCGACACCGCGCAGAACTTCCAGACGCAGAAGGCCGAGGCGCTCTCGCAAAAACAGAGCCTTCTTCTCCCCGCTGTCATGGGCGCAATCGACATCAAGTCGAGCATGATCTCCGGCGCGAACCTCGTGCGGAAGGTGAAGTCGCGCAATACTAACTCGCAAGCACAGTGGGAGCAAGCCTGATGGCGACTATCGGTTCGGTTCAATCTCAGCGCGTCGCACAGCAGCCTTTCAGCCCAGCGCAGAAACCCTCCGCCCTCGGCGGGCTGGGCGACAGCCTTCTCCGCCTCTCAAACGTCAAGGCTGAGCAAAGCGAAAGCCTGCTGCAATTCGGTGAGGCCGAACAAAACCTGCAAGAGAAGTTCCGGTCCCGCGCACAGAACCTCGAGAAGGCAAAGTCGCTCGTTGAGTTCAACCGGCTGCAAGGCGAGTGGACTCGCGAGGCTGTTGAGATTGAAACCGCTGCGGCCGCGGACGGCTCCGACCTCGAGCAAAAACTCGCCGAAGGGTTTCAGAACAAATTCGGCGGCTACATTGCGGGCCTGCCGGAACATATGCAGAACCAAATGCTGCCTGCGTTCGAGACTTACAAGCAGTCGGAACAATCCACGGCCTTCGGCAAGCGCCTCGGCATGGAAGGCAAAGCCTACATCGGTGGGCTGCAGGAACTCCAGACCTCGATGATGGACGGGATTTTTACGGGGGAAAAGACTGCGGCCGACTACGATCAGGTGATCGACGAATACTTAGCCGCTAGTCCGCTGCCGCAAGCAGAGACTGACGCACTACGAACCGCGGCCCGAAAGCAGCTGCAGGAACTGGAGTTCCTCACACGCGCCACGGACGAATTTGTTGCTCCGGTGCAAAGCCGCGGTGGCAGCACTGCCGGTGGGATGCCCGCTGTCGCCAACAAACTCGGGAATGCGATTGCCGGGGTCGAGTCCGGCGGCGACTACAACATCATGTATTCACCTAACGGACGCCGGGAGTTCACGGACTTCTCGAAGCACCCGAACCAGCCAGCAACAATCGCCTCCGGCCCCAACGCCGGGCAAAGCTCAACTGCGGCTGGCAAATACCAGTTCATCAACGGAACTTGGGAATACGTTGCTGCGGAAATCGGCGCGGAGGATTTCGGCCCAGCGAACCAAGAGCGGGGGATGTGGTTCCTCGCCCAAACCGACTATAAGAAGCGCACCGGCCGCGACCTGCAAAGCGATCTTGAAAGCGGTTCCCCACTGTTGCTCGCCGCGGTTCGAAAGAACCTCGCCGGGACGTGGGAGGGCCTCAAGCACATGACGGACTCGGAGTTCATCGCAGCGATGGGAGCCCCGGTTACGGCTACCCCGCCCTCGGTGATGGACGACCCCGCCTTTGATGCTCTGTCGGAAATGGAAAAGTTCGATCTCGCTTCGAAGGCACAGGAAAACGCAGCTGCGCAGCGGGCGGCGGAATTGAAAGCGGCCTCGGATCGCAACTCCGCCCTCATGCAGACCATGCTGCAAGACATCCAAGCCGGGAACATGACGGCGCAACTTCTCGAACAGACCGCGCTCGAGAACAACTTCACCTACGAGGAAACGGAAAAGCTTCGCACTGCGCGCGGGAAACACCAAGCGGGCCAGGTCGCAATCGAGGACCTCTCGAAAGCCCTTGTCACCCCCGGCGCGCTCTTCGGGGAGAAAGAGAAAGAGGGCATGGAAGCTCTCTACGGACAAGAGGGAAAGGCAGAGATTGCGAACAAGAGCGCTGAGTATGTCGCACAGACCGTCTATCCCCTCGTCGACAAGACCGGGATCATTCCGAAAGGACTCGCCGAGGACCTGTCGAACATGCGGGCCTCGTCCGATCCGACTGCACAGAAATACGCCTTCGACACCATGTCGGGCCTCTACGCAATCAACCCCGGCTTGTTCGGCCGGACGTTCTCCGAGGACGCAGCATCCGACATGCTCTTCTATCAGAGCACTGCCAACTACCTCCCCGAGGAAGAGCGAATTGCCGAGCTTCGCAGAAGGAACTCTCCCGAGTTCAAGGCCGGGCAGGCGCAACTTCGGCAGGCGATCCAAACGGAGTTTGCCTCAAACCCCAAGGACTTCTCGCCACTCGGAATTGCGGCGGAGCTCAACTACGAAGGAGAGATGGACAGCATGACCGCTTCGTCCCTCTCTCGCGACTTCAACGCCCTCTACGAGCGGGAGTATCTGAAAACCGGAAATCACAAGCTGGCGAAGGAAGCGACGAACGCACTGCTCGCAACCCGGTGGGGCACAGTGGAACTCGGCGGACAAAGCTACCTGATGGAAAACCCGCCGGACAAAAGCGGGGTAATGCCGATTGCCGGAAGCATGGACTGGCTTGACACAGTTGTCCGGCAGACCTTGCCGGAATTGGCCGACAAACCCTATCGGCTCGGTTCCGACGCACAGACCGAAGCCGAACGTAACGCCGGGAAGCCTCCATCGTATCTCGTCCAGAACGAGCTCTTTCCTAATATCTTCGTGCCGATGCTCGGGCCGGACAACCTCCCCCTCCGGATCAACTTCGACGAACCTGAGTTGCAAATGCAACTCTCGACCGACAGCAGCCTCTGGAACCGGAAGGACCAAGCCAACACTGCGCTGATGGAAAGCTTTGTCGGCGTTGCCCTGCTGCGTGATGATCCGGTTGCAAAGGAGCTCGCCGGGCTTCTCGTCGGGGTCGATCAGACGCTTCGTTCCTCGCGGCCCTCGATTGTCAAAGAGAAGCCCCCGGTTGGCTGGGACGGCATCGCAGTTCCGACCCCCGAGCGGCAGAAGCAACTCCTCGACCAGATGGGCTACCCCAGCCTCGAGGACTTTATCGACGATCTGCCGATGATGGACTACACCACGATGCGCTCGATGTTGGAGGAATAAATGGGCCTTGTTGCATACGACGAGAATATAATTCCGACGACGTTCTACCAGCCACCGGCCCGCCCCCCAGCGGACGACGGGGGTTTTCTTTCCGCCTTCGGAAGCTCCTTCGCGCGGGAGAACGACATTTGGGCTCTGACGCGGCTGGCCGGGCGCGAGGACTTCCCGGCCGATCCCAACTTCGACTTTGACACTGCGGCGCGGGGAAGCCGCGCTTTCGGCTACAATCCGGAACCTTTCTTGAAAGCGCGCTCGGCCGGGGAGTTTAACCAGATCGAGGCGCGGGTTGCCGAGGAAGAAGAACTGCTCCGGAAAACGCAATCGTCCGGTCTCGGCGGTTTCCTCGGGGGACTTGCTGGCGCGCTTGTCAGCCCGACCACATTCCTCCCCGGCGGTGCTATCTATCGCGGCGCGAAGATGGCGAGCATTCTGAAAAGCACAGCTGCCGTTGGTGCTGCCGCGGCCGGTGCAACTGTTGTGCAGGAAGCAGTGCTGCAGGCTGATCAAGTCACGCGGACCGGGGAGGAGTCGGCAATCAACGTCGCCTTCGCCCTTGCCCTCGGCGGGATGATCGGCGGCGCTGTTTCAGCTATGTCACGGAAAGAGATTGGAAAGTTGGCCTCTGATATGGCAAACGATCCGGGATCGACAGCCATACATATACCTGGAGAAAGCCCTGTCCTCGGCGATGGGAGCCTTTCCGCGGCGATCAACCCCAATCCAGAGAACCTCGGCCTCGGACAGGTCGCCGGTATCGCCCCCGGCCTTACCAACCTCGGTATCATGAACCGGCTCAACCCGGTCTCGCGGGGCTTGTCGAATGAGTTCAGCGGAACCGCCCGCGCTATGACAGCCTCGCTCGACACCGGCGGACTAGCCGTCAGCGGACAAGCCAACATCGGCGGGGACGTTGCGAGCCTTGCGAAGCAGTGGGACTCTCTCACCTTCAAGGCCCTGCAGAAGCGGGCGGAACTGATGGGAGGAAACTTCGTGGCCCGGTTCATGGGGGCAAGGAAGTTCTCGGAAGAAACCGCGATGGCACTCCGCCGCGGTGGCGAGTCTGACAACCCAGCCGTTGCTGCCTATGCCTCGTTTCTCCGCACCGAGGTCTACGGGAAGATTTTGTCCGAGGCCCGGCGGATCGGTCTCAAGGGTTTCGAGGACCTTGACGAGGAATACGTCGCCAAGTATGTCAACCGGATGGCGCGGAAAGGCCTCATCGCTAAGGACCACGACCAGTTTACCGAGGTTCTGCAAGAACACTTCTCGGACGCAATGAAGGCGCAGTGGTCGGCTGCGATCGAGCGCGTCGACACCTTTAATGCTCGGGACATCGAGGCCGCGGACGATCTGGTTCTTGACAAGGACGGAGTGCAGCGGCTGCGGAACGATCTTGAAATTCAGATCGCTGCGCTGCCCCAGCAGTTCGCCGAGGAAATTCGGACCCTTGCCGAGGACATTCGCGGACTTCGGGCTGAGGCGCAGTCCGCTCCTCGTGACGAAGCGAAACTCCTGCGTGCCGAGGCCAAGTTCCTCGAGGAGCAGAACAAGCAGATGCTTCAGCCTTTCCGGGTCGCAGAGAAGAAACTGAAAGGGAGGTTTGCCCGGCTTGGTCGGACCGCTTCCGGGCTCCAGCGCAAGCAGCAAATGGCCCTTGCTCAGATCGAAGCGATCCGCGAAGCCGCCGAGGCAACGCGGGGCCGTCTCGTCCGGCAGGTCCAAAAGATCATGAACAACCTCGAGAAATGGGACGACGCTCGGCTCGACGGGGAGATTGAGAAACTTCAGGCCCAGATCGAAAAGACATTCGCCGTGTGGCAGAAAGGAGACGAACGCCTCGCGAAGATGCAGGAAGTTCCGGCCGAGTTCCGGGAACTTGAGTTCTCCGATGTCCGGCCGACCGAGAAAATCTCAATCGAAGAAGCACGTCAATTGCAGCGGCAGGAGAAACTGGATGACCTCTTGGAGACCTTGGACATCGCGAAATCCCTCGACCGGGAGGCCAAACGGGCGGCGATTGAAAAGGTTGCAAAAACAGCTGTGGAAGAAGCCGAGGCTGTCAACTTCAAGCGAATGAAGCAGGAGGAGAAGCTGAACGAACGCATCCGGGATGCTTCGCCTGCAAACGCGGCGGACGAGGCAGCGGCACTGCGAGCAAAAGCTGAAAGCCGCCGGATGAAGCTGCTTGAGGACCTGGCATCGAAGAACATCCGGGGAGCAACCGCCGACACCCTCGATGTCTCGGACGCCGCGAAAGACCTCTCCCTCTACGTTGCCGGGCACTACATGGGGGCCTCGCATCGGATGCCTTTCATCAGCGTGTTGGAGGAACGGGGGCCGGAACTGGCTCGCATGTTGAATATCGACGAAACGAAAACCTGGTCGAATGGCCGCCGGTTCGAGGAGTTTCTCGAGAACGATGTTGAGTTCCTGATGCGCAGCTACGTCCGGACGATGGGGCCGGACCTCGAACTGTTCCGGAAATTCGGCAACGTCAACCCGCTGGCACAGAACAGCCCGCACTTGCGAAAGATGGTCGACGAGTTCGATGCTTCGCGGATCGCCGCCCGACAGGAAGCGGACAAGCAGCGGGCCAAGGGCGCGGACGAAGCAAAGGTGAAGGCGGCGCTGGAAAAGAAGCTGGAGAAGATTGCGGCCGCGCAACAGCAGTCCATCGCCGATCTCCACGTCCTGACCGACCGCATTCGACACACTCGAGGAATACCGGAAGATGCAGAGGGCATCGGCTACCGGCTGGGCAAGACCGCCCGAAACCTCAACGTCGTTCGTCTCATGGGCAACATGATGCTGACAAGTGTCGCCGACATGGCAGCTATTGTGATGAAGCACGGCTTCACCGCAGCTTTCCGCGACGGGTTTGTCCCGCTTGTTCGTGACCTCAAAAGTTGGAAGCTTTCCGCCCGCGAGGCACAGGACGCCGGGACCGCACTTGACCTGATCCTGCACGGCCGGGCCTCGGCACTGTTCGACGTGATGGATGAGGTTCGGGGTGGGACGATGGCCGAGCGGGGGCTGCAATTCGCCACCAACCAGATGGGCGCGGTTACGTTGATGAACCGCTGGAACTCCGGCATTAAGCAGATGGAGGGGGTGATTACGATCACGAAACTTTCCCGCCAGCTTGAGGCACTGTCCACTGCCGCGCCGGGCTCCCGGCAGGAAGCGAAGGCGTTGCGCTACCTCGGCGGTCTCGGCATCGACCGGACCTATGCGAAGTTGATGTGGAAGGAGTTCCAGCGCACCGGGGACAACGTGAACGGACTGACGCTGCCGAACACGCAGAACTGGGGCCGGGTGTCGGACGCCGAGATTGCAGTTGCAGAGAAGAAACTCTTCGACGCCGAGGAAGAATTGAAGATAACCCGCGGGCAGCTGAAGATTGCTGAACGTCGTTTGCGGACTGCACAGCTTGCCCGCGATCGAGCAGCACCTGGGGCCAAGCCGGAAACGATCGAAAGCCTCGACACGGCTATCGCCACCGCACAGGCCGAGCTCGTCCCGCTCCGCGAGGCTTCGCAGAAGGAGGCCGAGAAAGTCTCGAAGGCCGGGGTCGAGGCCCAGGGTCTGACGACTTCCGCCAACGTCGCCGACGATCTGCGGCGGGTGTTCCGCGGGGCAGTCGCTCGCGCGGTCGATGACACAATCGTCACCCCCGGCGGCGAGCGTCCGGCCTGGATGGACGGCAGCGAGATGGGCCGGATCATCGCGCAATTCCGCAGCTTCACTTTCTCCTCGACGCAGAAAATCCTCTACGCGGGGGCGCAAGACTTGCGGGCAGGGGAGCTGGCACCTTTGGGCGGCCTTGTGTTTTCGGTTGCCTTGGGGGCGCTTTCATACTATACTATCCAAATAGCGAAGGGTGGAGAGGCCGCGGAGAAAGTGCAAAATGCAGACTGGGAGAAGTTCTTGATCGAAGGGATTAAGCGCTCGCTGGTTCTCGGTGTTCTTGCCGAGGCACAAAGTTTTGCTGAGGACGTTCCCGGCAAGGCTTCGGAAATTGCATCACTCGGCACAGGCCCCTCGAAGCGCAATCCTTTCGCCGGCCCAGTCACCAACTTGTTCGGCCCGACCGTTGGCCTCCTTCGGGATGTGGACTCGGTTGTCAGCGGCGCTCTTTCCGGCGATATGAAAGATCAGGACATCAACAGCCTTCGCCGCCTCATGCCCTACAACAACGTCTTTTGGGCCAGCCGGGCCTTCAACGCAGTAGCCGATGGAGCAAAGCAATGATTACGACTGACAACGTTGAGGACAGCTTCAACGGCAATGGCGTTACGACAGTCTTTCCAAGCGATGTTTACGGAATTACCTCAGATCAGTTCAAGGTCTACCTTGGCGACGTCGCGCTGACCGGAACGCTGCTGACAGAGACAACCGACTACACAGTTGGGAACCTCGCTGCGACCGATGAGTCCGGGGTGACGATCACGATGGTTGTTCCGCCTGCGAACGGGGAGGTTCTTCGCGTCTATCGTGACACACTTCCGCTGCAAACGCTGAACGTCACCGAGGCCCGGGCCTACGATCCGCGGGGGATCGAGAACATCCTCGATCTTCTAACGATGGCGGCGCAGGAAATCCTTGCGCGGTCGCAGAACGCAGTGCAGGTTCGGACGCCGACGCTTCCCTTCACTCCGACCACGGATGCAACAATTGTCTGGGATGGAACTACGTTTATTCCGGGGCCGACGATTGCTGATCTCGCAAATGGAGCCGCGGTTGCAGCGGCGGCGGCTCAGTCGGCGCAGGATGCAGAAGATGCTGCAGTGTTGGCAGCTACCTTCGATCCGGCGCTCTATTTGCCGAAGTCCGGGAACCTTGCTGATCTGGCAAATTACACCACGGCCAGAACCAATCTTGGCCTTGGCCAGCTTGCGGAACTTAGTTTTATCGAACAGCAAAACCTCGCGGCCGACATGATCCAGCTCGAAAGCGTCTGGCGTCAGGGATTAGGGACAGACGACACCGCAGTTTCCCCCTTGAAGGTGGCTGCGGCTGCGCGTATGCGCGGGCGTGATCTTTGGCTGGAAGATTGGTTCAGCGGGTCTGCAATTACCAATGGAAACACACTGACTGCGGCGGTTCTTAACAGCGGCACGATCAATGCTATGGGGCTAGCAAACCTGGGCAAGGATACCGCCTGGGGACCGATGGGTGTTGCTATTCTTGCCTCGGCTTCCGCAAACAGCGGGGCCTATATTCATCACCCGCAGATGCCAGTCGAACAGGATGGAATACGGCACTTCCGTGCTCGAATTAGAAATCAGATAGATATTGCAAACGAAGTTGCGTATCTCGGGTTTCACAATAGTCTTACCGTTGCCCCCTCCATCGGCCTCTGCTTCCGTATCCAAAGCACTGGGATCGAGGCAGTTTCTTTTGGAACGAGTCCAGCTAATGTGGGGCTAGTTGCAGCTTCGGGGGAACTTTTGCTGGATATTTTCGTCACACGATCTGGCAGCACTATGACGGGCCGCTTTATTGTTCGGCAGTTGTCCCGAGTCTCCGGGGTAATTGAGGAAACTATTGTCCTTGATGAAACGCTGCCGTGGACCGGCGCACTTCCTGTCGGCTGGCGCCCTAACATTTTGGCTATCAATACCGCGGGTGGGGCCTTTGAGCGACTACTAACGGTTTACTCCATCGGTTCAGGCGTGAGCCACGGATAACGCGGAGACTACACTATGACAATACCTGGAGCAAGCATCGGAATGAATATCAATACCTGGATTACGGTTATGGCGTTTATCTTGACGCTGATCGCCGGGGGCATGGCCTACGGGGCGTTCAAAAGCTACACCGAGACAACGATCAACGAGATGAAAGTTTCCTCGGCGGCGGAGAACGTGCGTGTCCAGGCAAAGATGACCACGATGGAAACCAGCATCGCCGGGATGCAGTCCAGCATCAACCTGCTGAACATCCAAGACGCCCGGCGGACTGAGCAGATCGCAAGTATGTTGTCCTACCTGCAGCGGATCGAGCGGACGCTTGATGAGCTGGTGAAAGAAAACCGGGTTCCGTGATGCACCTTTCATTCTCCGTGGGACTGAAATATCACGACACCGACGAAGGAGTAGTCCTCGGCGGATTGTTCGTCGCCGGGGTTCTGCAAGGAGCTGGCGTGCTTGAGACAACTACAATCTTAGGAGTTCCGTAATGGCTTGGACACCCGGCGTCACTACTGGCGCGACAATGGCAACCGAGTTCAATGATCTAGACGGTGACTTCGACGCACTGGTGCTCGGCTTCAACGCGAGTGTCGATGCCCGGATCGCGCTGGGGGTCCTAGACGTTTTCGCCGATGTCGAGATTACCGCTGTTGCAGACAATGATGTGCTGACTTGGGAAAGCGCCACGTCGAGGTGGAAGAACAAACCCGCCAGCGGCGGCGGCGATGTGGGAGGCCCCGGTTCAGCTACCGACAACGCGATTGCGCGCTTTGACACCACCACCGGCAAGCTGATCCAGAACAGCGCCTTGATTATTGATGATGCGGGCGCAGTGACCCTGCCATCCATTGCCACGCCTTCATCGCCCGCGACTGACCGCATGGCGATGTTCGCGCGCAAGGTGGCTGGCGTGTCGATGCCTGCCTTCCTCAGTGAAACCGGCGTTGCGGCGCGCTTGCAGCGCAACCTTGGCGAAGGGCAGATTTCGCAGTTTGTCCCGGCAGGCGGCACCACCGTCAACGCCTTCGGCATAAACGCCACGGCGCAAGGAACTGCAACAGCCGCCAACCTCAGCGGCGGATCAAGGCGCGGCAGGCTGCGGCGTATTGAATGCCTCGTCACCGTCGCGGCGACCACTGCGGTGGCAGGGCTTCGCGGCGGGAACACGCAATTCACAGTCGGCGGCGCGAGCGCATGGGAAGGCGGCTTTCATTTCCAAGGCTATTGGGGGCCGTCAACCGGCGTTGCAACAGCGGTCGCCACGCACCGGGCGATCTTCGGGCTGTTCACAGGCGTAGCCGCAGCAGGCGACGCGAACCCATCGGCGCAGAACAACATTCTTGGCATGGGCTGGGACAGCGGCGATACCAACATCAGCTTTATGCACAACGACGGCAGCGGCACGGCGACGAAGATCGACCTCGGGGCAAGCTTTCCCAAGCCAAGCGCCGACCGGGCAGATACCTACCGGCTGGAGATGTTTTCCCCGCCCGGACCCACGCAAAGCGTCACCTATCTGGTGGAAAACCTTGAAACCGGGGCCACGGCCACAGGGACGGTCACGACCGACCTTCCAACCAACAGCACCGGGCTTGCGTTCCGCAACTGGTTTTCCGTGGGCGGCACGTCGAGCGTAATCGGCGTGGCGATTGGCCCTGTCCTGATCACATCGGATTTCTGACATGCTCTATGCAAAATTCACACCCGAAGGCATCCCCGGCCACATCATCGACAGGCCGCAGGATGGTTACGACGCCCTGCCCAAAGGCATGACGGTTCTACAGGCTGCGGCCTTGATGCTGGTCAATGGCGAGTGGGTCAAGCGCCCACCGCCGCCACCGCCAACCGTCGAAGAACTGGCAGCAATGGCCGAAGCGCAGCGGCTGGCTGACATCGAAGCCGCCGCCGTTGCAGCCGCGGAGCGCGAAGAGCGAATTGAACGCCGCTGCATTCGCCTGCTGATCCAGCGCCAGTTGGGTCAGCTTACTCAAACCCAGTTCGCCGCCGCAGTCGCCGCTATCCGAGCTGAAATGTAAGGAACCTCGATGTCCGTATTCTCCGCCATCAAGAGACTGTTTGTCCGGAAGAAGGTGGAAGCGCCGCTCCAGCCTATCCTCCTCATGTCTGCCATCGATCCGAACGCTGTCAGCGTTATCGACGACTTGATCGAAACTCGGCGCAAGCGTCGGGAAGCACAAACCGGCGAGTCTGCTCAAACGACAGGGGACTGAAATGCTGGGAATGGATTTGAGTCTTAAATATAGATATGGGGAAAGTGGGCCTTCCGGTTCTGACCCATTCTTTTCCAACGTAGTCCTGCTGTCTCATTTCGACGGGGTAGATGCATCTACTACATTCGTTGATGTAACCGGCAAGGCTATGACAGCGGTTGGTAACGCACAGATCGACACGGCGCAATCCGTGTTCGGCGGGGCCTCTGTGTTGTTTGACGGCACAACTGACCGGATTGACGTTGCCGACAGTGAGGACTGGAACTTCGGAACAGGCGCGTTTACGATTGAGTTTCTTGCGCGGTTCGCTGTTAAACAGACAAACCAAGCCTTCCTCGGGCAGTGGGGGTCGTCGGGCGTCCGGTCATGGTATTTCTTCCTCGACGGTAGTGCCCTCAAGTTTCAGCTTTATTCGGGCGTCACGACGCACGTTGTTTCTGTCTCGGCCGTGCCAATCCTCGGCCAGTGGTATCACATCTGCGCGGAGCGAAACGCCAGCGGGCAGACACGCCTTTACGTTAACGGGAACCCGGTTGCGAGCAGTGCAGCCCTTAACGGTATCGCCGCAAACAACTCCACAACGCCCCTGTCGATCGGAGGGATTGGTAACTCTGGCGGCTTTCCGACATTCGACTTCAACGGCCATATGGACGAACTGCGGATCACGAAGGGCGTGGCGCGGTATGACACGGATAGTGGATTTATTGTGCAGTCCTCGGCGCATCCAGATGGTTGAGGAATACCACTGTGTACAAACTGATTTAAATGAGAGGGAAAAGGAAATGTGGCCTACTCAAGCTGAAGTGCTGTCAAACAAATCCGTCTATGGGAACCCGCGAGGGAAAGGGGGCGGCGTTGTTTCGATTAAGTGGTATAACGAAAATATTGTGATGCTGCGGGCTCCGTGGGCAATGACTATGGGGCCAATTAAGATCACCCGGCTTGCTGTGCACCGGCTTGTCGCAGACTCGCTCGAGCGGGTATTCGCCGACATCTTCCGTGCGGCTGATGAAGATTATAAAATCCTGCAGGGCTGGGGCGTGACCAAGTTCGGCGGGACTTTCAACTATCGGCCAATGAGGGGGCTCTCCTCGTTGTCGATGCACAGCTACGGTTGTGCAATAGACCTCGACCCGGAGAACAACGGGCTTGGGGATCGCACTCCGCGCTTCGAGAAAATCCTCCCAGTGAGGGACGCTTTCATGCGAGAGGGTTGGAAGTGGGGCGGGGACTGGAACGGAAACGGATCGGTTGCCGATGAGCGGCGGCCGGACGGTATGCACTGGCAAGCAACGAGGTAAAGGGAATGGATATCAACTGGGTCAAACTGCGCATCATCACCTATGTCGTCGGACTCGCATTCGGCATCGTCGGTGTCTGGCTCGCATCGAAGGGACTGGCCACCTACGATCAACTCACCGGGACGATCGACATCGCGCCGATCAGCGTTGACGTGATTGTGTCGTTCATCGGTCAGGTGCTGCCGTCCGGGGTTGCCCTCACGGCGATTTTGAAAGGCTGGCGGACATGAGCTGGAGTTGGATACTGCTTGGCGTAAGCTGGGCTGTGTTCGCCTATGTGATGTATCGGATCATGCAGCACAGTTGGCAAATCAGCAATGAACTGCACGACGCGGAAATGCGGGCAGCCTCTGACGCGGCGAAGAAGAAGAAGGCTGAGAAGGCGCTTGAAACGACAAAGGTGGTTCTCGATGAAATACGCAGCACTGATCCTGAGCTCACTGTTCGTGAGCGGATGCGTCGAAGAGCCGATGGTGCCCCGGCCCCCGACTAGCCTCGACGGCTATTGCATTGCCAGCGCGGAGGCGGTTCGTAAACATGCTTCCGCGCTGGCGAACACGAATGATATCGAGGTCCTCTACACAGGGGACCTCGTTTTAACGCAGCGGGAAGCTGCCTGTCAGGAGGACAGACGATGACTGCAAAATCGAAACCGGCGGTTGGGGCGTATCCGATCACGCCGAACGACTCGACTGTGTTTACGCCGCCCTATCGCAGTTTGATGATTGCCGTGGCGGGCGACATCAGGGTGCGAACCCCGGTTGGTGGGGTGCAGACTTTGACGGTTCCGGCCGGGGTCTTTCCCTGTGAAGTGGATCAAGTTCACTCCACCGGGACGACCGCGACCGGCATCACTGGGTTCGTTTAATCAGACTTCCCGAGGGGACGGTAGGCGTTGCCGTCCTTCTCGAGAACCCGCTGGATCAGCTTCCCGCTTTCCATCACTTCGAGAACCCGCTGGACGTTGTGCGCCGGAACCCTTTGACTGACGAAGTTAAGAACACGAGAGGCCGCAACCGGCCTCTTGTTGTCTTTGTTGTAGTTCTTGAAGATGAAGTGCCAAGTCTCCTCGATGATCTTCGCATGGCTTGTCGAGTTCATCGCCTTGAAAATCTCCGGCATGTAGAGTTCGACCTCGACCATCGTGTTGATGGCGGCCTCTACATGGTCGACTGTGATAAGTAGAGACCGACTTTGGCTGATGCTCATGCACATCATAACCTTGAGAGTGTGGGCGATCCGGCGGACGTTGTAGGATGAAAGTCGGGGGTGATCCGGCACGGGCTGACAGCCGCTCTTGTGCCAATTGCTGATCATCTGTTTCGCCTCGGGGGTGAAGGACATCTCGCCGTAGAAGTCGGCGATGCCTTTTAATTCCTCGACAAGGGCCTCGGTGTCCTCGGTGTTGTCCTCTGGCTCATCGAAGATGTCGACGAACGAGGCCTCGCCGCTGTAGGCAAAGATCGCCCGCGAGGTAAAGCCTTGGTCCCACGCACCCTCGGGCAGGGCGTTCATCAGATAAGCTGGTTGGCAAGCCGCGAGCATGTTAAGCTGCGGCTTCTTTATCTCAACCATCCGGTCCTTTGTGCGGCGCTTCTCGGAGTAGGCCTCGCAATCCCACAGGTCCGTCAGGGTTGACATGAATTCTACATCGTAGGCTGGCAGGAGAACGCCCAACTCGTTTGAACAAACGTAGAGGGAGTTAAAGGCGACAACGGCCGGGTTCTCCTTCTCGCGGATGATGTGGCGAGTGGACTCCGAGAGGTTGTCAATCAACGCCGCCTTTGTCAAGCTGCTGTGGGCGACATGGTGGCCCGTCAGGCGCTTGATGAACTTCCCCGCCCGCGATGTCACCATTGTTTTCCCGACACCTGGAGGGGCGACGAGAATGATATAGAGGTTGGGATAGAGGGCGGACCCGCGAGTGCGGACCCACACCTTGCGCTCTAACGCTGCCGCGATGATAGAAATAGCAGCCCACCGCCGGAACAACTCCGGCGATCCCGTGTGGGCTGTGTTTTCTACAAACGCCTCAATCCAGTCCCTCACTTGAGATAATCCTTGAGGCGGTTGCGGTACGTTGGGCGCTCGCGGGTGTCGGCCTTGCCGGTCCACTTCTCGAGGCCGTGATGGTTCGACACCTTGCCCTCTTTGTCGACTTCCCGGTTACCCCAGTTCCAGCCGACCTTGGCCTCGAGCGGAACGCTGAAGTGCCGCCCGCCGACGAGGGTGGTGGAGAAGCGAAGCAACTCGCAGGCCCGGTTCACGAGTTCCTCATGCCGGTCATAGGGGACCTGAAAGAGGATCGAGTCGTGGACCTGGATCAGAAGCTGGGCCTCCGGCATGTTCCGCCACAGGTTCAAAATCCCCATGTCCATTTCGTGCCCGGTCATCGACTGGGGCTCGTAGGCGATGGCGGCGCGGTGAGTGTTGGCGTCATCCCGCCGGGCGAAGAAGTGCCTGCGCCGGCCGTAGAGCGTGGTCAGCACCCCGGTCTGTTTAATCTCCTCGATCCGAAGTTTGTGCCACTCCGGGATCAGCGGGAAGATTTCAAAGTACCGCTTCTGAAAGGACTCGATGATCGGAACCGGGGTCTTAGTGTGTTTTGCCATCGTCTTCGGCTGGCCCATGTAGTTGGAACCGTGGCCGAGTTTCTTCGCCATGTCGCGATATGAGTCCTCGCCGAGGTAGGGGGTCTGTGCGACCTTCTTATCCCCCTTCGGGTCTCCGACCCACGGCAGTTCCTGCCAAGTCATCTTGCAGACCTTGGTGTGCAGGTCGCCGGACTCAGCGAAGTCTAGGAAGCGTCCGGCTTCTTCGGCACCGTGCGACTCAAGAAAGAGTGTATAGATAACTGCTCCGAGGTTACGGGCATCTGCTTGCTCCAAGTCAACGTTAACAAGTATGTAACCTGGGTCGGCGATGAATGGAAAGCGGAGCGTTCGATCGACATTCTGGAGGTTAGACCCGGTGCCAAAGTCCGAACCGCTACTAGCAGTTCTTCCAGTGTCAGTGCCTGCGACGTTAAGCGAAGTTCGGAAGCGTCCATCGGGGTCAATCCCTGTGTTGAGGAAGGAAATTTTCTTGTGCAGTTCCTTCATGGCGAGGATGTAGCGGGAAAGGGGCTCGGCCCAGAAGTTGGCCTGCATCTGGATCAGAGCGTCTTCGTTGACTGTAGGGGCCCACACGCCCTTCGAGTTCCGGCCCTTGATTTCCTTGATGCCGAGCATCCCGTAGAACAGGTTCTTGAGCTGAACCGGGCTGCGCCAGTTCAACTCCGACTTGAAGACCTCCCGCATGATGCGCTGGAACTGGTCATCGAGTTTCTTCAACTTGGTTGAGAGTTCGAGGACAGACTGGGCCTTCGCGGCCGGGTCCATCAGGAGCCCGCGCATCGACATTTCCAGAAACGGGGCCTGCTTGGCCATCGCATCGCGGTAGGTCTGTTTGACACACTCCGGCTCGCCCTCGAGTTCCT
>LNFM01004157.1_pt1 | contig 27192 bp, 24 predicted proteins | sample 596031 | NCBI WGS metagenome assembly LNFM01 (sample SAMN04254537, study PRJNA301005) | activated carbon metagenome | isolation source: dual media filters at the Ann Arbor, Michigan drinking water treatment plant | place: USA: Ann Arbor | reverse complement strand
CACCCTCGGTCCCTCTCCCAGAGGGAGAGGGAAGTACACCCCTTCCCCCACCTTCGGTGGGGGAAGGTTGGGATGGGGGCTGCCGTGGCGGCTAAACTGTCGACAACAATCCACCGCCCACAACCCGGCCATGCCCCACGCCCCACGCGCCCTCCTGCGCCAGATGTTCGACGCAGCCATCGCATCCGCCCTGCCGGACAAATCGCTGCCGCCTTACCTCCCGCCTCTCCCCAAGGGGCGGACCATCGTCGTCGGCGCCGGCAAGGCCGCGGCTTCCATGGCGAAGGCTGTGGAAGACCACTGGCCCGGCAATATCGAAGGTCTCGTCGTCACGCGCTACGGACACCACGTCGCGACGAGCCGCATCGAAGTGGTCGAAGCGGCACACCCCGTACCCGACATGGCGGGCCGCGAAGCGGCCGAGCGAATTCTCGCGAAGGTCCGTGGCCTCACGCCCGACGACCTGGTGCTGTGCCTCATCTCGGGCGGCGGTTCCTCCCTCCTCGCTCTCCCCGCCGCGGGCCTCACGCTGCATGACAAGCAGGCGGTCAATCGCGCGCTCCTCAAGTCCGGGGCCAACATCACCGAAATGAACTGTGTGCGCAAACACCTTTCGGCGATCAAGGGCGGGCGGCTCGCGGCAGCGGCGGCACCGGCACGCGTGGTCACGCTCACCATTTCGGACGTGCCGGGGGATGATCCGGCAGTGATCGCATCCGGCCCGACCGTAGCCGATGCGACCACCTATGCCGATGCAATCGCGGTGCTGGACAAGTACGGCATCACGGAGCCGGCCAGCGTGCTCGCGCACCTCCGGGCCGGGCACGACGAGACGCCGAAGCCGGGCGATCCGCGCCTCGCCCATTGCGAAACGCACATGATCGCCGCGCCCCAGATGGCACTCGAAGCCGCGGCCAAGGTCGCTCGCGACGCCGGCTACACGCCGCTGATCCTCGGCGATGCGCTCGAAGGCGAGTCGCGCGACGTGGCGATGGTGCACGCAGGCATCGCGCGCCAGGTACTGCGGCACGGCCAGCCGGTCAAGGCGCCTTGTGTCCTGCTCTCCGGCGGCGAGACCACGGTCACCATCCGCGGCAAGGGTCGTGGCGGGCGCAACGTCGAGTTCCTGCTGGCACTCGCCGTTGCACTCGCAGGGTCCGAGAAGGTCTACGCACTCGCGGGCGATACCGATGGAATCGACGGCGCCGAGGAAACCGCCGGCGCCATCGTGACGCCCGACACGATCGCCCGGGCCGCCGCCCGTGGTGTGGACGCCAAGGCGGCCCTCGCCGACAATGACGGGCATGGCTTTTTCGAGGCGCTCGGCGACGGTGTGGTAACCGGCCCGACGCTGACCAACGTGAACGATTTCCGGGCCATCCTGATCGACAACTGACATGGGTAAACCCGAACTGCTGGACCCCACACCCGATGCCCTCGTCGATCGCGACGAACTGGTGCGCCGCCTGCTCACGGGGCTGCCGCGCCATTGCGTGCTCGCGGCGCCGGAGGAGCTGAAGCCCTACGAATGCGACGGGCTTTCCGCCTTTCGCGAAGTACCCCTCGCGGTCGCGTTGCCCGAGAACGAAGCCCAGGTGCGTCACGTCATGCGCACGTGCAACGAAGCGCGCGTGCCGGTGGTAGCGCGCGGCGCCGGCACCGGCCTTTCCGGCGGCGCCCTGCCCCACCCGCGCGGCGTCACGCTCGGACTCTCCAAGATGAAGTCGATCGTCGCGATCGATCCCATGGCACGCACGGCGATCGTGCAGCCCGGCGTGCGCAATCTCGCAATCTCGGAAGCCACGGCCCAGTACGGCCTTTACTACGCACCCGATCCGTCGAGCCAGATCGCCTGTTCCATCGGCGGCAACATCGCCGAGAATTCCGGCGGCGTGCACTGCCTCAAGTACGGCCTCACGGTGCACAACGTGCTGAAGCTGCGCTTCGTCACCATCGAGGGTGAGGTGCTCGAGCTCGGCGGCGATGGCCTGGATGCCGCGGGTCTGGACTTGATGGCACTCGCCATCGGTTCCGAAGGGCTGCTCGGTGTGGTCACGGAGATCACGGTGAAGCTCCTGCCGAAACCACAGCTCGCGCGCGTGGTACTCGCCGCCTTCGATTCGCTCGAGAAAGCGGGCGAAGCCGTGGCCAACGTCATCGCCGCGGGCATCATCCCCGCCGGCCTCGAAATGATGGACAAGCTCGCCACCGGCGCCGTCGAGCAGTTCGTGCGCGCCGGCTATCCGCTCGACGCCGAAGCGATCCTGCTGTGCGAATCCGACGGCACACCCGAAGAAGTGGCCGAAGAGATCGAACACATGAGCCAGGTGCTGCGCGACAGCGGTGCCACGGAGATCCGACTGTCGAAGGACGAAGCCGAGCGCCTTCGGTTCTGGTCGGGTCGGAAAGCTGCGTTCCCCGCGGTCGGTCGACTCATGCCCGACTACTTCTGCATGGACGGCACCATTCCGAAACGCCAACTGGGCAAGGTGCTGCGCGGCATCGAGGCGCTGTCTAAGGAATTCGGCCTGCAGTGCCCGAACGTGTTCCACGCCGGCGATGGCAACCTGCATCCGCTCATCATGTTCGATGCGAACGTGCCCGGACAGCAGGACACCGCCACGCGCTTCGGCGCGAAGATCCTCGAGCTGTGCGTGGAAGTGGGCGGCACCATCACCGGCGAGCATGGTGTCGGCATCGAGAAGATCGACCAGATGTGCGTGCAGTTCCGTCCCGCCGAACTGGAAACCTTCCATGCGGTGAAGAGCGCTTTCGATCCGATGCGACTGCTCAACCCGGGCAAGGCCGTGCCGACGCTGCAGCGCTGCGCGGAGATGGGTGCCATGCACGTGCACCGCGGGCAGGAGAAGTTCGCGCACCTGCCGCGGTTCTGACCGACGTGATCGACGCGTTCGCAGACACGATCCGTCGCGCCGCCGCCGACGGCCGGACCCTCCGCATCCGCGGTAGCGGCAGCAAGGACTTCTACGGCGTCGCCCTGGAAGGCGACGTGGTCGACACGGGCAGCCATGCCGGCATCGTCGACTACGACCCGTCCGAGCTGGTCATCACCGTACGCAGCGGCACGTCGCTCACCGAAGTCGAGAACAAGCTCGCGGAATGCGGGCAGATGCTCGCCTTCGAGCCGCCACACTTCGGTGCCGGCTCCACCATCGGCGGCGCGGTGGCGAGCGGCTTCTCCGGGCCCCGCCGTGCCGCAGCCGGATCAGTACGCGACTTCGTACTGGGCGCCCGTGTACTGGACGCGACCGGACGTGACCTGTCCTTCGGTGGCCAGGTCATGAAGAACGTCGCGGGCTACGATCTGTCTCGGTTCATCGCGGGTTCGTTCGGCACGCTGGCGCTGATCACGGAAGTCTCGCTCAAGGTACTGCCGCGGCCGGTAGCCGAGGCCACCTTGTGTTTCGACATGGACGAAGCGCGAGCGATCGAGACGATGAACCGCTGGGCCGGACAGCCGCTACCGCTGTCGGCCACCGGTTTCGTCGACGGCATGTTGTGGGTCCGATTGTCGGGCGCCAAGGCCGCGGTCGATGCCGCGCTGAAAAAGCTCGGCGGTGAACAGCCGGCCGATGCTGCAGCGTTCTGGGCTTCGTTGCGCGACCAGACTCATCCGTTCTTCGCCGGGGCGGGGCCGCTCTGGCGCCTGTCGATTCGTTCGACGGCCGGACCCGTGAAGCTGGGATCCCAGCTCATCGAATGGAATGGAGCACTGCGCTGGATCGCCGCCGACCTCGAAGCCGAGGGTGCGCATCGCGCTGCCCAGTCTGCCGGCGGACACGCGACGCTGTATCGCGGTGGCGCGAGATCCGCCGGCATCCAGCGTCTCGCCCCGCCCGTGCTGGCACTGCATCAGCGACTCAAGCGCGCGCTCGATCCGCAAGGCGTGTTCGGGCGGCATCGCATTCATCCGGAGTTCTAGTGGAAACCCATCTGGCGGATTTCATCAAGGACACTCCGGAGGGCAAGGAAGCCGACGAAATCCTTCGACGCTGTGTTCACTGCGGCTTCTGCACGGCGACTTGTCCGACCTATCAACTGCTCGGCGACGAACTCGACGGTCCGCGCGGCCGCATCTATCTCATCAAGCAGGTGCTCGAAGGCACACCGGCGACGGCCAAGACGCAGCTGCACCTCGATCGCTGCCTCACCTGTCGCTCCTGCGAAACCACCTGCCCGTCCGGCGTCGAGTACGGCAAGCTCGTGGATATCGGGCGCAAGGTGGTCGAGACCCAGGTCGGTCGCAGTCCTGCCGAGAGCCTCAAGCGCAAGGCGCTTGCCGTCGGCTTGCCGAACGCCGGCCTGTTCGGCGCAGCGCTCACGGCAGGACGCATGGTGAGCGGTATCCTGCCCGCGGCGCTGCGCAAGAAGATCCCTCCTGCGCAGGCCGCGTCACCATGGCCCGCTGCTCGTCACGCCCGTCGCTGGGTAGTGCTGGACGGCTGCGTGCAGCCCTCGCTCGCACCGAACATCAATGCCGCCGCCGCGCGCGTGCTCGATCGCATCGGCATTTCACTGATGAAGGCCGACCGTGCCGGCTGCTGCGGCGCCGTGGCGTTTCACCTCAACTACCAGGATGAAGGGCGCGATGCCATGCGCCGCAATGTGGACGCGTGGGTGCCGATGCTGGACACCGGCATCGAGGCCATTGCGATGACGGCGAGCGGGTGCGGATCGACGGTCAAGGAGTACGCGCACCATCTCGCCAACGACAGCACCTACGCGGCGCGCGCCGAGCGCGTGTCGAACGCGACGAAGGATCTGTGCGAACTGCTCGGTGCGGAATCCGCTCGGCTGACGCCGCTGCTGGAAGCGGCGACGACGGGCAGGCCCCGGCGCAAGCTCGCCTATCACTCACCTTGCTCGCTGCAGCATGGTCAGCAGGTGCGCGGTCACGCGGAAGCCCTGCTGAGTGCCGCCGGCTTCGATCTCACCTATGTGCCGGACGGCCACCTGTGCTGCGGCTCTGCCGGTACGTACTCCCTGCTGCAGCCCGAACTGTCGCAGCAGTTGCTCGCGAACAAGGTGAAGGCACTGGAGAGCGGTACACCGACGGGGATCGCCACGGCCAACATCGGCTGCCTCACCCACATCCAATCGGGAACGACGACACCGATCCGCCACTGGGTGGAGTGGGTGGACGAGGTTCTGGGCGGGCACTGACGGATCCGCGGCCGGCACCTCCCACACCTACCGAGGTCCACCGAGGGGCCGTGCGCCCCAGCGGCGCCGGGCGCCGCCCCCCTGCACCTCAGTTGAGGACGCGCTCCGCGCCCTCGGTCTCCAGCATGGTGGGGGCCTTCGGCAGCTCGAGCGGCAACTCCCACTCGGCCTTGGCCACTGCAGACTGCACAAGCCGCATCAGGCCATGCAGGAGATTGTCGTTCAACGACAGGTGCGCCCCCTGCCCTTCGTTGGGCAGCAGCGCCAGTTGGGTGCGCCCTTCGGGCGTGCGGCGCGCCTGGATACGCGTGATGAGCAGCGGTTCGGGGCCGAGCGGCTGGGCGCGCGGTTCAGCCCGCACCGGTTCGTCTTCGCCGGGACGGGAGAATTTCACCTCCTGCAGTGCCTTCTCGTGTTCAAAATGCAGTACGGCCTTGCGGGCCTCGTCGCTCGCCTGCAGCCGAATCTCGGGTTTCCACTCGGCCATCTTGAGCAGCGCGTCCCAGAGACGTCTCACGCAACGCCGTGTGAGCCAGATCGACACCTCCGACCCACCGTCGATGAGGATCCGCAGCAGCAGCCGGTCCTGCTCGGCGTCGAATTCGATGCGGATGCGTTCGAGGCGCATGGACATGGGCGAAGTTGCTGAGGTGCCTGGAAGATAGCACGGGGGATGGAGCAAGCAGCGCGCCAAGGCACCGTTGTCCTGGTTCGCAACTTCGTCGGGTCGGATGTTTCCAGTCGCGCCTCATGCCCGCTACCATGCATGCCATGAAATACACGTATCGCCTGACCCTGACCGTCGTCCTCGCGGCGACACTCGGCGGCTGTGCTTCCAAGAAGGACGTCGTCGAGCAATACCAGCGCGAAGCGCGGACGAGCGAAACCGAAGCCCGCAGCGCCGATGCCGAAGCCTTCCACCGCTCGGCGGCAGAACGCGCTCGCGAACTCGGGCCCGCCGAGCAGTCCGACACTCTGCTGGGCCTCGGCGTGCAACTGCAGAGCCAGCAGCGCTTCAGGGAATCGCTGGCGCCCCTGGGCGAATCGGTTGCGAAGGCGCAGGAAGCCGGCATGCCACCCACGGCCGTCGCGTTACGCCAGGTGCGCCTCGCCCAGAGCTACGGCGCGCTCAATCGCTGGAAGGAAGGGGCCGCCGTGCTGAAATCGGCGATGCCTTCGGCCCTTGACCTGACCGGCGACGATGGGAAACTCGCAACTGACGTGATCGAGGTGTACCGCACTCGCCTGCCGGAACTGGGACTGGATGCCGGGTTCTTGAACTAGCGGGGCCGCATCTCAAGCGCCGGACACAGGCATGCTCCGCTGCCGGTCGTATTCCGCGACCGAAACGATGCACCGCAAACGCGTGTCCCAGAGGATGCAGCGCAACGCCCCCGGGATCTCGGACAACCGGATGCGCGTAACCCTCGTGAAGAGGTGCTGGTACTCGTTGTGGCATTGCACCAGGCAGTAGTTCGGAATACGGGCGGACAGGTGATGCACGTGGTGGTACGCGATGTTCGCGGTGAACCAGTTCAACCAGCCCGGCAGCACCAGGAAGCTCGTGCCCTCGAGAGCGGCGCGGTCATAGTCCCAGCCCTCGTCGTGGCTCGCGTAGGAATGCTCGAAGTTGTGCTGCACCGTGAAGAGCACGATGCCAGCTCCGCCCGCGACCGAGAGGCTGACGGTCCAGCACAGGAAGAACAGCATCGGCCCGACGGCCCATGCCATCAACCCGCATGCCAGCGCCAGCGCGAGATTGTTCAGGAGCATGTGCCGGTACTCCTGCCACGAGGCCCAATAGGGGGTCTTGAACCCGAGAGCATGGGTCTTGAAGGACGTCTCGGGATGGGCGAGCTTTCCCTGCGCGACGTACAGGATCAACCGGACGGTACCGATCAACCAGGTGATCCGCGGGTTGAAGATCAGGTAGAGGAAGCCGGCGACAGGTGCCAACCAGATGCTGCGCGCGTTCCGATAGCGGCGCTGCTCACGCCGGGACAGCGCGGCGTAGTCGTCGACGGCAATGATGTTCAAGGGCCCGCGATACCGGTTCCAGTTGCCGTTGGTCGAATGGTGGTGATGGTGATGCCGCGACCAGACGAACTGGGGCATGCCGGTCACGACCCCGAAGAGGAAGCCGAAGGAACGGTTGAGGTGTTCCGTGCGGAACAGGCTGCCGTGGCCACATTCGTGCATCAGGACGAACGAGCGCAGCAGGAACAGGCTCATGGCGGCCACGACCGGCGGAATCAGCCACCAGGAAACTTCGGCGGCCCACGCAGCGGCCACCCAGAGCAGCCCCAGGGGTAGAAGTGTCATCACGACCTGCCCAAGCCCTTTCCGGTTGTCGCGCCGGACATGGCGATCGATGATCGTGCGCTTCACCTGCTTGAGGGTCGCTACGGTGGGCACGGTAGAGTGGCTTCGCCTCCGATGGGTGAGCTCATGGCGCGAGCAGCACCGTCTGGTCGACCGTGAGTCCGGTCTGTACCCCGCATTGTGTCAGCAATGAACGGGCCCGGTGCAACTGGTTGCATGCCCCCCCCACGGGAATCGCCGGAGACCGGGATTCCGCACCGCACCATCACGCCGCCCGAGCCGCTACCTCACCCGCTCGCTCCTCGGCCTCCAGCCGCATCCAGAGCTTCCGGATCATCTCTTGCATCATCAGCGCTTCCTGCCAGCGGTCGGACAGCTCGTAGCCATCCGGACCGGTCATCGCGTACTCCTTGGGACCCAATTCGCACAGGAATGTGAACGTCGCGTCCTTGGGGGCGCGGCGGCGCCAGCTTCGAATGCCGTATTCCCACCAGCCCATGAAGAGGTCGACCCATTCCTTGTGGTGGGGAAAACTGATCTGGATCTGCACCTGCTCGCGGCTCGCCACCCGTCCGTGGAAGCCCCAGCAGTTGTCGAGGATGCGATGGATCAGCGCGTGGTTCTCGTCCGAGATCGGCCACGCGAACTCACGGCCGACGACGTAGTGCGAGATATCGCCGGTGAGGCGCAGGTCGGGGAAGCAGTCGATGAGATGCAGGGTGAAGAACAGGTCCGTGGTCATCCGGTCCCGATGGGTCTCGATGTGCACGGGAATCTGCGCGTCGTGGGCGAGGCGGCGCCAACCCTCGATGTACGGAATGCAGTCCTCGAGCCGGTAGGGACGGACGTCGGGCTGCAGGTTGATGTGGTCGGCACCCAGTTCCTTGACGTGCTCGAGGATCGGCTTCAGATCGTCGATCGTCTTCGGGTAGCACTGGGCCTGCCACGTCATGCCGTGCGCGCGCAGGAAGGTCGTGACTTCCTTCGCGTAGTTGTAGTCGAAGAAGCGCACGCCGCAGCCGTCGAAGCCGGCGTCGCGGATCATCCCGAGCTTCTCGTCCAGCGTCCATTCGAGCCCGTCGGGACGACGGCGCTCCATGGCCCAGAGGGATTGGTATACGAGCAGTTTCTGCATGGGTGGCTCCTGTCAGCGGCAGGTTTGCCCCCACCCTGGCCCCCCGGCGCAGCCGGCGCTGCGCCCCCTCCCTCCGCCCTCCCCCGGCGAAGCCGTGGGAGGGGACGTACACCCCTTCCCCCGCGACCGCGGGGGAAGGTTGGGATGGGGGCAGCGCAGCGCCGGCTCTACCGGGGGAAGGTCGGGATGGGGGCGAACAGCAGATCGCGAGTTCATCTCGACAACTCCGCCGCATGATGCCGCAGGTGATCTTCCATGAATGTCGCGATGAAGAAGTAGCCGTGATCGTAGCCGCCGTGCCGCCGCAGCGTGAGGCTCTGCCCGCTGTCGCGGCATGCGGTCTCGAACAGTTCCGGTTTCAACTGCTCCGCGAGAAACCTGTCCGCGAGCCCCTGATCGATCAGGATCGAGCCGCCAAAGTGCTGCGCCCGCACCAGTTCGCTCGCATCGTATTGCCGCCAGTTCGCGCGGTCCGGTCCCAGGTAGCCGCTGAACGCCTTGGTACCCCAAGGAGACTGCATCGGTGCGCTGATCGGAGCGAACGCCGAGACCGATCGATACAGCCCCGGGTTGCGCAGGGCGCACACCAGGGCGCCGTGCCCACCCATGGAGTGACCGAAGACGCCCTGGCGCCGCGCGTCTGCAGGAAAGGCGGCCGCGATCAGGGCAGGTAGTTCGCGGGTCACATAGCTGTACATGCGATAGTGCTTCGACCAGGGGTCTGCGGTCGCATCGACATAGAATCCGGCACCGACGCCGAAATCCCATGCCTCCGTCTCACCCGGCACGTTGGCACCGCGCGGACTGGTATCGGGCGCAACGAGCATGAGACCCAGTGCCGCCGCGATCCTCTGCGCGCCGGCCTTGATCGCGAAAGTCTCCTCGGTGCAGGTGAGTCCGGCCAGGTAGTAGAGCACCGGCACCGGCCCCTTGCGTGCCTGCGGCGGCTGATAGACGGCGAAGCGCATGTCGAGGCCGACCTCCGAGGAGGCGTGGGCGTAGTAGCCCTGGACGCCGTCGAAGCATCGGTGTTCGGAGACTGTTTTCAACTGGTCAGGCATCGATGGAACTTGAGGCTGAACATCGTTCACCACGAAGGTCACCAAGGACACGAAGGAACACGAAGGGAAGCAAGCCGATTCGAAGGGAACACGCCGGCGATCTCCTTCGTGTGCCTTCGTGTCCTTCGAGTCCTTCGTGGTTCACGCTCTTCCCGCAACCTCAATACACGACGACGCTGCGAATCGACTCCCCCGCATGCATCAGGTCGAAGCCCTTGTTGATGTCCTCGAACTTGAGCGTATGCGTGATCAGGTCGTCGATGTTGATCTTGCCTTCCATGTACCAGTCGACGATCTTCGGCACGTCGGTCCGGCCGCGGGCGCCGCCGAAGGCCGTGCCTTTCCAGACGCGGCCGGTCACGAGTTGGAAGGGCCGCGTCGAAATCTCCGCGCCCGCCGGCGCCACGCCGATGATCACCGACACGCCCCAACCCTTGTGGCAGCACTCGAGCGCCTGGCGCATCACTTTCACGTTGCCGATGCACTCGAAGCTGTAATCCGCACCGCCCTTGGTCAGGTTCACGAGATGGGGGACCAGTTCGTCCTCCTTCATGTCCTTCGGGTTCACGAAGTGGGTCATGCCGAACTTCTGCGCCAGCGCGACACGCTTCGGATTGAGGTCGACACCGACGATCATGTTCGCACCCGCCATGCGCGCGCCTTGCACGACGTTGAGGCCGATGCCCCCCAGGCCGAACACCACCACGTTGGCACCCGGCTCGACTTTCGCGGTGTTGATCACCGCGCCGATGCCGGTGGTCACGCCGCAGCCGATGTAGCAGACCTTGTCGAAGGGTGCGTCCTCGCGGATCTTCGCGAGGGCGATCTCCGGCACCACGGTGTAGTTGGCGAACGTCGAGGTACCCATGTAGTGCAGCAGCGGCTCGCCACCCAGCGAGAAGCGGCTCGAGCCGTCCGGCATCAGGCCCTTGCCCTGGGTCAAGCGGATCGACTGGCACAGGTTGGTCTTGTGCGACACGCAGTACTCGCACTCGCGGCATTCGGGCACGTAGAGTGGGATGACGTGATCGCCCTTCCTCAGGCTCTTGACGCCGGGCCCTACGTCCACGACGACGCCCGCACCTTCGTGGCCGAGGATGGCGGGGAACAGGCCCTCCGGATCGGCGCCTGACAGCGTGTATTCGTCGGTGTGACAGATGCCGGTCGCCTTGACCTCGACCAGCACTTCGCCGGCCCGCGGGCCTTCCAGTTGCACCGTCTCCAGCGTGAGCGGTGCACCCGCCTTGTGCGCAACTGCTGCGCGTACTTCCATGCCCATTCTCCTCTGTTGCTCTGATTGATCCGGCCTGAGATCTATGGCTTGTCCTGTGCGGTGATGTCGGTTCGATAGGTCTCCGGCCCGAGGTAAACCGCAACCGTGGTGATCGCCGCGAGCAGCATCATGTAGCCGGCCACCGCCCAAGGCTGGCCGCCGCCCCAGATCAGCAGCGACGCGGCGATGAACGGGGCTGGCCCACCAGCGAGGATCGACCCCAGCTCCCGCGCGAACGCGAATCCGCTGTAGCGCAGCCGCGCACCGAACATCTCGGCAAAGTACGCTGCCTGGGGACCGAACATCGCCGCGACCCCCACGGCGATGGCGAGGATCAGCGCGAGATAGATGATCGGCTGGCTTTGCGTGTTCACCATCAGGAAGAACGGGATCGCGAAAGCGATCGAGAAGATCGCACCGCCCATGTACACGGGCCGGCGGCCGATGCGATCCGACAGCCAGGAGAAGAACGGGATCGTCAGCAGCTGCACCCCGTAGGCCAGCATGTTGCCTTGGAGGATCATCGGTTTCGGCAGATTCAGCTGCTGGGTCATGTAACTCAGCGCGAACACCGGGAACAGGTAGCCCAGCCCGTTCTCGGCGAGCCGTGCACCCACTACCACCAGGAATTCGCGCGGATGCTTCTTCACCGCCTCGACCACCGGGGACCGCGCCGCCTTGTTCTTGGCCGCGATCTCGCTGAAGACCGGCGTTTCGCTCACCTTGGCCCGGATGTAGAAGCCCACGAGGATCAGCACGATGCTGAGCAGGAACGGCACCCGCCAACCCCACGACAGGAACTCCTCCCTTGGCAGGGACGCGAACAGCGCGAACACCCCGTTCGCGAGCAGGATGCCGATGGTGACGCCGAGCGGGGCGAAGCTGCCGTACAACCCGCGCTTGCCGGGCGGTGCATGCTCCACGGCCATGATGACCGCGCCGCCGTATTCCGCGCCTGCGCCGAAGCCCTGCACGAGGCGCAACAGCACCAGCAGGATCGGCGCCCACACGCCGGCGGACTCGTAGGTCGGCAACAAGCCGATCAGGAAGGTTCCGGCCCCTACCAGGAGCAAGGTGATCACGAGGACCGGCTTGCGGCCGATGCGATCGCCCAGGTGCCCGAAAACGATGCCGCCGAAGGGTCGCGCGAAGAAGCCGACGCCGAACGACGCAAAGGCAAGCAAGGTACCCACGGCCGGATCGGCCTTCGGAAAGAACAGCTCCCCGAAGACCAGGGCCGCAGCCGTCCCGTAGATGAAGAAGTCGTACCACTCGAGCGCCGAGCCGACGGACGACGCGAGCAGGACGCGTTTGGTGGACCTGTCCAATCCCTTCCCCTCCCCTGTATGCAGCGGCCCGGACGCGGCGGTTCTGGGTCCGCCGTCGTTCCGGGCCACCCGCATGGTCGCACACTTTCTTGGCGCTCGGCATCCTGGAAAGAACGCCGTAAAATGCGCGGCTTGGCTCTCGTCCAGCCCCTGGCGGGGCCGGCAGGCCCACCTCCCCCAGGATATGTCCGACACCACCCAGTCCGAACTGCGCGAGCGCGTCGCCCAGCGCCGCACCTTCGCCATCATCTCCCACCCCGACGCGGGCAAGACCACGCTCACGGAGAAGTTGCTGCTGTTCGCCGGTGCCATCCAGATCGCCGGCAGCGTCAAGGCGCGCAAGGCGAGCCGCCACGCCACCTCCGACTGGATGGAGATCGAGAAGCAGCGCGGCATCTCGGTGGCGAGCTCGGTCATGCAGATGGAGTACCGCGACCGGGTCGTGAACCTGCTCGACACCCCCGGCCACCAGGACTTTTCCGAGGACACCTATCGCGTGCTGACCGCGGTCGACGCGGCCCTGATGGTGATCGACGCGGCCAACGGCGTGGAAGCGCAGACTCTGCGGCTGCTCGAAGTGTGCCGGTCGCGCGGCACGCCCATCATCACCTTCATCAACAAGCTCGACCGCGAAGTGCGCGAGCCGCTCGACCTGATCGACGAGATCGAGCGCACGCTGGGCATGGCGGCGGTCCCGTTCTCCTGGCCCATCGGCATGGGCAAGCGCTTTCACGGCGTCTACGACCTCGCGCAGGATCGCATCCGTGTGTTCAAGCCGGGCGCCGATCGCGCCGGTGGCAACGAGGAGATCCTCGAGGGCCTGGACAACGCTGCAGCGATCGAGCGCTTCGGCGCCGAACTCGAACACGCCCGCCACGACATCGAACTGGTGCATGCGGCCACACCGACCTTCTCGCGCGAGGATTTTCTCGCCGGCAAGCAGACGCCGGTCTACTTCGGCTCCGCGATCAACAATTTCGGCGTGCGCGAAGTGCTCGACGCGCTGGTCGACATCGCCCCGCCGCCGCAGGCGCGGCTCGCCGTGCAGGGTCCGGTGGAGCCGGACGGCGCCAAGTTCTCCGGCGTCGTGTTCAAGATCCAGGCGAACATGGACCCGGCGCATCGCGACCGCGTGGTCTTCATCCGCGTGTGCTCGGGCCGCTTCGAACGCGGCATGCGCCTCACGGTGCAGCGCACCGGCAAGGAGATGCGCCCGAACAACGTGGTGTCGTTCCTCTCGCAGCGGCGCGAGTTGCTCGACGAGGCCTACGCCGGCGACATCATCGGCATACCCACCCACGGCGGCCTGCAGCTCGGCGACACGCTCACCGAGGGAGCCGAACCGCTGCAGTTCACCGGCCTGCCCTTCTTCGCGCCCGAGATCTTCCGCGGCATCGAGGTGGTGAATCCCCTCAGGACCAAGCAACTGCGCACCGGCCTCATGCAACTCGGCGAGGAAGGCGCGATCCAGGTGTTCCGCCCGCTGCGCAGCACCATCCTCCTGCTCGGGGCCGTCGGCGCGCTGCAGTTCGAAGTGGCGGCCCATCGCCTCAAGCACGAATACGGCGTGGAAGCGCGCATCATCCAGTCGTCCTACACTTGCGCCCGCTGGGTGTCGGCGGACGACCCGGCCGAGCTCGACCGGTTCGTGGACGGCAATGCCGGGCGCATAGCGTACGATGCGGCGGAAGCGGTCGCCGTGCTGACAGCAACCGCCTACGAGATGAAAGTGGTGCAGGACATGTGGCCGAAGATCCGGTTCCACGTGCAACGCGAACACGCCGGCCTGGTGCTCGAATCGGCGTAAAGGGGGCGTGATGGCGCAGGCATTGCCGGGCCGTTCTTCGAGGAAGCTCCTCCATGCAGCCTGTGCGTCATTGTTGGCGACCCTGGCGCCGACCAGCCACACCGCACCGCTCGGGCTCAATCTCGAGGTCGGCTACAACCGCGACAGCAACGTCACGCGGGCGCCTCAGGGCAGCCCCGACGTCCTGAGCGACCAGTACCTCGGTCTCAACCTCGGCAAGAACTTCATGTTCCCACTGACCGAACGCACGCGTTTCGTGGTCAACGGGTTCGTGGGCGGCGAGAAGTTCCTCGAATTCGACGGCCTTTCGCGCGTGCTCTATGGCGTGCAGGGAACGTGGCAGTTCCGGCCTTCGGGCGAGTTCAGCGCCCCCACGTTCGGCGTGTTCGTCCGCGTGTCGGGCGACCAGTACCGCTCCACCCTGCGCGATGGCTATCGCGCATCGGCCGGCGTGTCGGTGCGCAAGCCGGTCACCGATCGCATCGAGGTTCTGGGTGTGGCGGCCTACAACGCGCGCAACGCCGAGAACGCCGTGTTCGACACGCGCGACTGGTCGGCGAAGCTCAACGTCGACTATTCCCTGTTCGGGCGCGACACCCTGTATTTCGGCGGCGAGTACCGGCGCGGCGATACGGTGTCCACCACGCAGTCGCCGGTGCCACTGTCCAGCATCGCCAAGGCCACCGCCACGGACGACGCCTTCGACGACGGCATCGCGCGCTGGGCCTACCGTATCGAATCGACGACACTCATCGGGGCGATCGGCTACAACTTCGCGTTCGCTTCGGGGCAGTCGCTCGACCTTTCCTACCGGTACATCCGCTCCACGCCCACGGACTCCGTGACTTACGCCGGCTACGGCGGTTCCGAGACGCGCTACGTCGCCCACCAGATCGGGCTCGCCTACCTGCTGCGCTTCTGACGCGGGAACCCCGTAGGGGCGAGACTGGAATTCAGTCCACCAGAAGTCTAGACTTCGGCCTCGCCCGAACGCCCCCGTACTTTCGGAGCGTTGCCCGGGTGGCAGCCTGACTCGGATTCCGCACGATCACGGCATGGCACCACGACGCGTGTTCCTGAGCTACAGCCGCGAAGACAAGGCGGTGCTGCAGGAGCTCCTGAACCAGATGCAAGCCACACGCTACGACGAGCATCCGCTCGAGGCGTGGCACGACCTCGATCGCCAGGATGGCATCGAGGCCGGCGAGGACTGGCAGCGCCGCCTGAAGGAAGAGATCACCGGCTGCGAGGTCTTCTGCATCTTCCTCACGGCCAACTGGGCGAAGTCCAACAACTGCCGCGACGAGCTCCTCTGGGCGGAGGAATCGCACAAGCGCGTGGTGCAGATCCAGGTGCGCGAGACCGCGATTCCGCGGCCGAAAGCCTCGAGGGTACCGAACGGTTCCGCGTGGATCGGCGCGGACATGGGCGAAGCTTCACGCGGCCGCCGCGACGAACTGTGGCGCGGCGTGGTGAAGGAAATCCAGCGTATCGGTGGCCGTGAGGCCTCCATGGGCACTGCCGGCGAGAACGGCAAGGGCGACACCCCCACCGCACCGGTGAAGGATTTCGCGGCGCTGTGCGCAGTGATCGAATCGCTCCATGCGTACAAGCGGCTGCACGATTGCGTCCACGACCTGTACGACAAGAACTACAAGGCCATCCAGATCGAAGTGGCCCTGGGCGCGGTCGAGACGCGCACGCGCGCGGAATGCCGCACGTCGATCGAACTCGCCCGCGCCGACATCCAGGCCACGTTGAAGGACAAGAGCGAACTGCTGAAGGACGATACCGAACGCATCGAGGCGCTGCTGAAGGGCATCGAGGAGTTCAGCGCGGCACTCGCCTCGGCGCCGACATTGCAGGACGCGGAGAAGCTCGATGCCTTCAAGTTCGCCCTGCTCGCCTTCGGTTCGATGCTGAGTCGGTCGCTGTCCTACTTCAACCGCCGCATGATTCTCGCTTCGAAGAGCTTCAATCCGAAGCGCTTCGTGGAATCGCTCCGGAGCATGATCGAAGAACACCAGAGGCAGCGCAATGACGAATTGGCGCGCTGGGCCGAACTGACCGACTCGGAACGCGGTCTTCTGTACGAGCACGCCGCACTCCAGGCGAACCAGGACACCCTCATGACCTGCGAACCCGACGACCTCGACGGCACACGCAAGCGCAAGGAATTCCTCGACGGCTGGCCGAAGATCGCGAAGCAGATGGATCCGCTGTTGAAGCTGTGGACCACCACTCCGGCCGATGTTCGGCTGGACGAGGACACGCAGGAGAAGCGCAAGCTGCTGCCGCCACGATTCACCGCCGTGCAGGACACTGTCGCGAGCAGCACCGAACCGCTCGACCCCGAGCGGTTGAAGACGTTGAAGCGCTGCTACGGGGATTTCTGGGATACGTTCGACAAGTATTTCCTCGGCGTCGACAAGACGCTGAAAGGCGAGTACGAACGGATCGAGATGGAAATGGAGCGCATGGCATGAGCCACCCGGCGAGATGCCGCCCCCACCCCAACCCTCCCCCGGCGCAGCCGGGGGAGGGAGTGTACTTCCCCTCCCCCGTCGAAGATGGGGGAGGGTTAGGGTGGGGGCAAGGACACGACGCGAACGCGCAGTATCTGAACTGCTTGCATGCGCCAGCTCGGAGTCACATGCCATGAGCGCAAGCACGTCCACACCGACAGCGGGGGCAGCCACGGACTCCACCACCCCCCCCGGCATCTACCTCACCGTCGATCAGTTGCTGGAGGACGCCCGGCGCGCTCTCGCAACCATCGCCCAACCCGACAACCTCGAGGTCGACACGGCCTCGTTCGATGCGACCAACCCGCCTGACGACCGGACCATCCGGACCATCCGCGACGTCATCGACAAGGGCCGGCGCACCGGCCGCATCCTCGACAGCTTCGAGGAGCGCCGCGCTGCCCAGAAGGAACTCGACTATCTCGCCAAGATCCTCGATCGCTTCGGTCTCGCGTTCCAGGAAACCACGCTGGTCCCCTACAGCCCGGACGCCATGGGCGAACTGGATGTCCCGACCTATCCCTTCGAGGACATCCTCGCCCAGCAGCGCGAGCACCCGGCACCGACCCGCGAAGTGCTGCAGGACTACCTCTGGAAGCGCCTCGAGGGGGCGAATCTGCGTTGTGACCGCGCGCTGTGGGACAACCTCACCTCACAGCTCGGCGGCGATCCGGAGGCCTGGACCCTGCTCGACTTCACGCTGCGCCGCCTGTACGCGGACCTGAAGCGCGACGGCGTGGGGAACAAGCTGCAATGGCCCAAGGGGGTTGCCACGGACTGTCGCACTCTCCTTGCGGAGACGGCACGCCAAGTCTACGAAAGCGCGCCGAGAGCCGACCAGGATGGCATGCGCAAGGTGCTGGTGGCCCTGGGCCTGCTCGCGCGCCGCTGGCAGGGTCGTGGCGACGAGCCGGAGGCCTACGCCGTGGAACTGACCCGCAACGATGCCAGCGCCCAGGCGCTCGCCGCATTGCAGGCGCACAGCATCGTTCAGTTCATCCCGGCACCGGACGGCAAACGCCGCTGGCGGCTGGTGCATCGCTCGCTGCAGGAGCGCTGGGGCGAGTTGCAACGCTGGGTCGATGCCGACCAGATGCGGCGGCGGCGACGCCTGTCGTACGTCTTCTGGACTTCGTTCGCGATCGCCCTGTGCGCGCTCGCCACGGTCGCCGGCATGCGCATCTACCGGGGGCAGATGGAGCGCGCCGACGAACTCGCCGGCAACGCCAACGTCGAGCTGTCGAAGATCGCCGACCTCGACGACGAAAAGCGCCACGCGGCCGAAACCAACATCCTGCGCGACGTCCGCCGGGCGTACGACATCGCCGGGACACCCATCGCCTACGTGGCCTTGTTCAATGCCGTGAACGGCATCGCGCAAACGCGCGCGCCCGACTCGGCCCGCCCCGGCCGGTCGTACCTCATGGCCTTCGGCGGCAAGCCGGGTGACCCGCCGATCAAGCTCAACATCCCGCCGGAAGATCCTTTCGTTCCGAGCAAGGTCAATGGCATCGCGCTCGCCACTGCATTCAGTCCCGACTTCGAGCGCATGGCCATCATCCATTCCACGCTCGAGAAGGACGCCCAGGTCTGGCTCAACATCTACCAGTGGGGCCAGGTGAACCCGCTGTACTCGGAGCCGCTGTGCCCGCACGATTCCGGCCGTCGCACCGTGCGGTTGAGTTCGGCCGGCCGCTTCTTTACGCTCGAATGCTCGTCGGCCACCGACTCGATCGTCGGGGCCATCGATCCGAAGGACCAGGACCTGATCGATCGCATGTTCGAGGCGACCGGCCTCGACAAGCTCGCCCACGAGCGCTTCCCCTTCTTCAGCGGCCTGGCCGCGAACGAAGTGCGCATGATCACCGTCAGCATATCCGGCGACCTCAAGGTCCGGCCGCTCGACCATCGCAGCGGCCGCGAACTCACGTTCCGCATTCCCCAGCTCGCCGCTATCACGCCGATCGATACCAGCTACGACGCCGCGCACGAACGGGTCGCGGTACTGGATCTCCAGGGCGTCGTCTCGATCTACGGGCGACCGGGCAGCATCGCGCGGTTGTTCCATCCCCTGGAAGAGTCACCGGCGCTCCTGTACATCAACGCCAACGACAAGGAAAAGAGCACCGCGGGCCTCGAGTGGCGGCCGGTGGGCATCGAATTCCTGCCGTCCGGAACCTGCCTTCGCGTGCGCCGCATGGCGCTCGATATGCAATCCGTTCAGAACGGCCTGTTGCAGCACTATCTCGACGACGTCTACATCATCGATCCGGAAACCTTGCTCACCATGGCGGATCGTCTCGCACGGGACGAGCGCGTGGACGACACCCGCTGCATCCCGGACACGAACGGCCGATGACGTTCGCCAGGCCTCAGCCGATGGCGATCGCCGCGCGAACCGCCGGCAGTTCGGCCTCGAGCGCCTGCATCGCCAGTTCGATGGGCGCCTGGATGGTCTGCCGGCAATAGCGGGTCTCGGCCACGCGGAACGACCCGCGCTCGTTCAGCTTGTTCACCGGCGAGCCGCCACCGCACACGGAGAAATACGGGCACGCATTGCGACAGGCCTCGTTCCCCGCGAGGATGTCGTCGAACACTGCCGCGAATCGGTCGGTCGCGAGCGCATCGATCATCAGGCCGTGCAGCACGTCGCCGAAGTCGAAGGATCCGTAGTCCGCATGGCGCTGGTCGATGAGTTCGGGCGAGAAACACGAGAACCGTCCGACGCAATCGACTGTCGTGGTAGCGAACGGCACTACCTGCGGATTGGCCGGCGTCGGCTGCCCGGCCACCGTCACAACCGGCAGACCGGCCGCCACCCGCCCCACTGCTTCGTGCAGCTCCCGGACACGCAATTGGTCCGGTACGGCTGCGGCACGTTCGAACACGCGTTCGAAGAAAGCCGCCACACTCGCATCGGCGCCGGCAAGGCTCGAATTGGTGCGCACCCCTTCCTGCTCGTCGACGTTGAAGCCGATGGCGGGAATGCCGGCCGCGAGGCAAAAATCCACGATCGCATCCGCGCGCTCCACGCTCCCGTCGGTCACGACGGCGATCGCATCGAAGGCGATGCCGGCACGCTGGAGTTGCTCGATACCGTGCATCACGCGAGCATGGGTCGGCCGGCCGTCGCGGGTCTTGCGATGCCGATCGTGGATCTCGGCGGGACCGTCGACGCTCACGCCGACGTGCACGTTGCGGCGTCGGAACAGCTCGCACCAGCGTTCGTCGATCAGCATCGCATTGGTCTGGATGCTGTGACGCACCGCCGTGGCGGCACCCGCTTCCTCGGCCATGATGTCGAACGCACGCTCGTAGAACGCCGCCGGCGCTGCGAGCGGTTCGCCGGCGTGCCAGACCACGTTCAATTCGCGGCCCAGCAGGCCGCTGTCACGCGCATTGCGGATCGCGGCACGGACCACGTCATCGGACATGAAACGCGCCACATCGCGCTCGGCGAGGTAGCAGTAGTCGCACGCGATGTTGCAGAACGGCGTCGGCTGCATCACCAGCAGGTCGATGGCGAGACTCGGCGCGAAATCTTCGCTCGACCAGGATCGGGATCGCACTTGTCGACCGGCGTCAACCCGCCTCGGACGGCGGGAATCAACCGTCAGTAGTTGCGCCAGCCGCCGTTGCGCCAGCCCGACCCGTTGGGCCATTGCGCGAGCTTCTGCGCGGCCGCCTCGTGGGTGGGAACACCCGGTTCGGCCTGTTGCGCCAATGCTGTGCGGATGGCCCGCAGGCGCGCTTCGACGCTCCCGTCCGGTGCGGCTGCCTCGGCATCGCCAGCAGCAGCCGCTGCTGTGGACGACAGCAGTGCCAGGCGAACGGCCCAGGCCGCCCGCTGCTTGAGGGGGGGCGGGATCTTCATGTTCAGGGGCTCCCCACTCCAACCCCGGGACACGCGAGCGCCCGACGGGGGAACCGCGAACGAGGATTGCGAAGGAGCCGTGTCATCTTCAAATCTCCGGTTCGGGTAGGCGCTCCGGGTGGGGCAGTCTAGTCCCGGGCGCTAACGGTTAGAAGTCTGAACCGCGCGAAGGTTTCGGGCGGACGCCCTTGTCCTGTTCAATTCCGCTTGCGCAGCCGGCGGTTCCGGCAGACAGCTAGTAGTCCCTGCGCGGCGTCTCGTATTCCTGCCCGGGGAACACGAAAGGCGGTGTCCGCCCCACCAGCGTCTCGATCAGCATCAATTCCTGGTCGGTGTGGTTCTTGAACGGGGCCAGGCGGATGTTCTTGCCCTTCTGCTTCGGGTCGGCCCCGATGTACAGCGGTTTGTCGTGATGGGTCGCGGTAACCGTTTCCTTGCTGGCCGGGTCTGACGCCGAGACGACGTCCGCCGTGCCGTAGCAGGTGCAGAAGTAGGTGAGATCGGGCTCGACTTCCAGGTACGCGCCCGTGCCGCGAATGCCGACCGTGGCGGTGAGGGTCTGCAGGCGTATGCCCTGGGGTGCCTTGCCGAACACCGACAGCAGACGCCCGGTGAGCAGGCGCAGGCCGGTGGTCACGATGGAATCCGCCTGTTTCTCGCCCTGAAGGACCATCTTGCCGCCGGAGCGCAGCAGGAACGCGCTGCCGCCCACGGCGAACACGATCTCACCGTTGCGCTCGGTTTCCACGGTGTCGCTCGGGCCGATGGCCGTCTTCAGCGTGGCCGCCGCACCGTTCACACGCACCCCGCCCGAGAGCCGGTAGATCGACTGCCCGGGAGGCAGCCGGGCCGGTGAGCTTCCGAAGATGTCCGCGCGCGCGGGCTCCGTCACCAGTCCACCGAAACAGCCTGCGGCGAGTGCCTGCACCAGCAGGCGGCGGCGCGGATCGTCCACTTGGTCTTGACGGTTCATGGTCGGTCACCGGGTTGGCGGGCGCGGCAACCGCTGTGCCGTCGCGCGACGTCCGTGAGGCTAGCATAATCGCGGGTTTCCCCACCCGGCGTCATCAGGCCCGACAAGAACATGTGGTTTCGCAACCTGCAGATCCTGCGCTTCAAACCGGCCGCGTCGTTTGCCGCCGAGCCATTTTCCGAACAACTCCATGCCGAAGCGTTCCAGCCCTGCACGAGCCTGGCACGCGAGTCCCGCGGCTGGATTCCCCCGCGCGGCGATGACCGGCTGGTGTGTGTCACCCACGGCCAGTGGCTCATCGCGCTCGGCGTAGAGCAGAAGCTCCTGCCCGCATCGGTGGTCCGTCAGACCGTCGAGGCGCGCGCTGCGGAGCTCGAGCGCCGCATGGGGGTGAAACCCGGCCGCAAGCGCCTGCGCGAGTTGAAGGAGGAGGTGACCGACGAGTTGCTGCCGCGCGCCTTCAGCCGTTACCGCACGACGTTCGCATGGATCGATCCGGTGCACGGGTGGCTCGTCATCGACGCGTCGAGCCCCAAGAAGTCAGGCGAGTTCCTCGAGGTCCTGCGCAAGTCCCTGGAGGAGTTTCCGTTCGCTCCGCTCGAGACGAAGCGGGCGCCGGCGGCGGCCATGACCGAATGGCTGACGGCAGGGGATGCGCCGGCAGGATTCAGCATCGATCGCGACTGCGAACTGCAATCGCCCATCGAAGAACGCGCCACGGTGCGCTACGCCAACCACGTGCTCACCGAGACGGCGGAGATCCGCAACCACATCGCGGCCGGCAAGGTCCCGACACGGCTGGCACTCACGTGGCGCGACCGCGTGTCGTTCGTGCTGACCGACAAGCTCGAAGTGAAGCGGGTCAAGCTGCTGGACGTCGCCACGACCGAGAACGACGGCGAGGCGGAGGACGCGGAAGCACGGTTCGAAGCCGATTTCACGCTGATGACCGGCCTGCTCGACCGTTTCCTGGGCGAACTGGCGGAAGCGATCGAGGCCTGACGTGTCGACGACGGTGACGGGGCCACGTCCGGCGAAGCTGAGTTACCAAGCTTCGTGGCTGGCCCGGCTGCGCTCCCGGTGTTGCAGCCAAGGGAGCGCGCGTCCGCGCCATGGGTCTTGTACCTGCTTCACTCGCTATTGGTAATGAATCGGTAAGTCGATCGATGCCAGAATGCAGACGGTCGATCGTCTCATCGATCGAACATCCGTCCCTTCCATGCGAACCAAGAACACCAAGGAGCCATCCCCATGAAGTGTTTGACGCGCATTGCCCTCCCCGCGGCCGCCGCCTTGATGCTGTTCGGTGTCGTCGGGACAGCTTCGGCCGACGACGATTTCGAGTCGCCCCTGACAGCCTGCCTCGCCAACAAGACCGCCATCGGTGACGTACCCTCCTGCGGCAAGATCTGGAAACTCAGGGCCGGCGAGGCGGAACTCAGCGACAACGGCACGCTCGAGGTGGAAGTGCAGGGTCTCGTACTGAACGACACCACGGTGGGTGAGTTCAATGGCACCCCGGACGGCGTGGACGCCGTCGCTGCCGCCGTACTGTGCAACGGACCGGAGGGCCTCAAGGTCGTGGCTCAGACCGAAGCATCGCCCCTCAGCAAGAAGGGTGACGCCAAGATCAAGGCCAAGGTCGCGCTGCCCAAGAACTGCGTCGGCCCGATCATCGTGCTGCGCGAGCGCTACGAGGGCAAGATCGGTGGCTGGCTGGCGGCCACCGGATTCTGATCGTCACTTCGCCTCGATCGGACAGGCACCTGCGGGTGCCTGTCTTCATTTGGAGAGCGCGTCAGAACCGGTAGGTGAGGCCGGCGGAGATGTAGAAGTTGTTCGCGTCCTGGGTGTACGGGCTGTCGCGTGCGTCGCTGAGCAACCGGTTGTATTCCACGCTGAGGAGCGCCACCCAATGGCGCGAGAAGTCGTATGCGCCCAGCAAGCCGAGCGACCAATAGCGCAAGCCCGCGCCGGCCGAGTACGCGGGCAACCCGGTGGCCGCTGATTCCGCCGGCGTGATACCGAAATAGGTCTGGTTGGACTTCTCGCTGGCCCACGTGACCTGCGTGAAAACGCCGGCCCGAATGCGTTCGGTGGCGAGCACCCCGACGGTGAACCGCGCATCGACCTTGGCACCCTGGTCGAAGTCGAGATGCTGGCGCCAGCGCAGCAGAGCGCTGACCGGTGCGGGGCCCAGTTTTTCGTCCCATTCGAGATGAAGACCGGCTGCCGCACCGGGATCGAGGGTAGCCACATTGCGGTCGATCAGGAATGCCGAATCCTTGGTGCGCCGGCCAGGCTCGTAAGTGAGCTGTGCGCCCGCCGTGAGCGAAGAGCTCAACGCGACTCGGTAGCCGCCTTCGAGCAATCCCTGCGTGGTGCGGGCAAACCAATGCTCACCGTACAGGCGCAGTTGCGGGATCGGATCGGTGCGCATCGAGTCGGCGCCCTGATACGCGGGGCGGATCCACAGGCCCGCACCGACGAGCTTCTCGTCCTTGCGCCAGTCCTCTGCCATCGAGGCCAGCGGGAGAAGCCCGAGCACCATCAGGCACGCTCGCGGCCACGCCGGATGTCGTTCACGATGCATGTCGCACGCCTCCTTCGCTGTCACGTCGACGTCACTTCTTGAGCGGCTTGTACCGGATGCGTTTCGGCCGTGCACCTTCCTCGCCCAGGCGTTTTTTCTTGTCCGCTTCGTACTCCTGGTAGTTCCCGTCGAAGAAGATCCATTGCGACTCGCCTTCGCACGCGAGGATATGGGTCGCGATGCGGTCGAGGAACCAGCGGTCATGCGAGATCACGAGCACGCTGCCGGCGAACTCGAGCAGCGCGTCTTCGAGCGCCCGCAAGGTTTCCACGTCGAGGTCGTTGGACGGTTCGTCCAGCAGCAGCACGTTGCCGCCTGCGATCAACGTGGTAGCAAGATGCAGCCGGCCGCGTTCGCCGCCGGACAGGTTGCCGACGATCTTCTGCTGGTCCGCGCCCTTGAAATTGAAGCGGCCGATGTACGCCCGCGAGGGCATCTCGAACTTGCCCACGGTCAGGATGTCGGCGCCGTCGGACACCGCTTCCCACACCGTCTTGTCGTTCTTCAACGCGTCGCGCGACTGATCGACGTAGGCGAGCTTCACCGTCGGCCCGACGATCACTTCGCCGCTGTCGGGCTGGTCCTTGCCCGAGATCATGCGGAACAGGGTCGACTTGCCGGCGCCGTTCGGACCGATGATGCCGACGATGGCACCCGGCGGAATCTTGAAGGACAGCTTGTCGATCAGGAGCCGGTCACCGAAGCCCTTGGTCACATCCTTGAACTCGATGACGCTGTCGCCGAGGCGGTCGGCGACCGGAATGAAGATTTCCTGGGTCTCGTTGCGCTTCTGGTATTCGTAGGACGAGAGTTCCTCGAAGCGGGCGATGCGCGCCTTGGCCTTCGCCTGCCGGCCCTTGGGGTTCTGGCGCACCCACTCCAGTTCCTTCTTGATGGTCTTCTGGCGAGCGGATTCCGTCGCTTCTTCCTGCTTCAGGCGTTCGTCCTTCTGTTCCAGCCACGAGCTGTAGTTGCCCTTCCACGGGATGCCGTGGCCGCGGTCGAGTTCGAGGATCCATTCCGCCGCGTTGTCGAGGAAGTAGCGGTCGTGGGTTACGCCCACCACCGTGCCGGGAAATTTCTGCAGGAACTGCTCGAGCCAATCGACGCTCTCCGCATCGAGGTGGTTGGTGGGCTCGTCGAGCAGCAGCATGTCGGGGTTGGACAGCAGCAGGCGGCACAGGGCTACGCGGCGCTTCTCGCCGCCGGACAGGTTGGCGATCTTCGCGTCCCAGGGGGGCAACCGCAGCGCGTCGGCGGCGATCTCGAGCTGGTGCTCCGTGTCGTTGCCGGCTGCCGCGAGGATCGCTTCGTACTTCTGCTGCTCGGCGGCGAGCTTGTCGAAATCGGCGTCGGGCTCGGCATAGGCAGCGTAGATGGCGTCGAGCTTCTGCTTCGCTTCCATGACTTCGCCCATGCCCGCCTCCACCGCCTGGCGCACCGTCTGCTCCGGGTCGAGCTGCGGTTCCTGCGGCAGGTAGCCGATGTTGAGGTTGGGCATCGGCACGGCTTCGCCTTCGATGTCCTTGTCGACCCCGGCCATGATCTTGAGCAGCGTCGACTTGCCCGAGCCGTTCAGCCCGAGCACGCCGATCTTGGCGCCGGGGAAGAACGAGAGCGAGATGTTCTTGAGGATCTGGCGCTTGGGCGGGACGATCTTGCCCACGCGATGCATCGTGTAGACGTACTGGGCCATGGAGACTTGCCTTCGGGTCGATGCCGTATGGATGAAGGGCGCGATTATGCCCGGTCCGCCGGGCGGTTGCGGCGCAGCATTGAAGCATGTCGTACCCCGGCGTATACATCGCCGAGGGCCCCACTTCACCCGCCAGGAGGAAACGTCATGCTGCCGTCGATGTTCGCACGCCTCGGTGTCGTCTTCGCTGCCGTCTCACTGCTGATCGCGAGCCCCGGCGCCCTGGCGCAGAAGAAGTACGGGCCGGGTGCCAGCGACACCGAGATCAAGGTGGGCAACACCAATCCCTACAGCGGCCCGGCTTCGGCGTACGGCACCATCGGCCGCGCCGAAGCCGCCTACTTCGCAATGATCAACGACCAGGGCGGCGTCAACGGGCGGAAGATCAACTTCATCACGCTGGACGACGGCTACAGCCCGCCGCGCACCGTGGAGCAGATCCGCAAGCTCGTGGAACAGGAGCAGGTGCTGCTGCTCGCCGGAACTCTCGGCACACCGCCCAACTCGGCGATCCACAAGTACGTGAACGCCAAGGGGGTCCCGCACATCTTCGTGAACACCGGTGCCACCAAATGGGGGGACCCGAAGAACTTCCCCTGGACCATGGGATTCAATCTGAACTACCAGGCCGAAGGGCACATCTACGCCCGCTACATCCTCGACACCAGACCCGACGCGAAGATCGCGATCCTGTTCCAGAACGACGACTACGGTAAGGACTACGTGAAGGGCCTGAAGGACGGCCTCGGCGACAAGGCAGCGAAGATGATCATCGCGGAGGTGAGCTACGAGGTGACCGACCCGACGGTCGACTCGCAGATCGTGACCCTGAAGGCCTCGGGCGCGGATACGTTCTACAACGTGACCACACCGAAGTTCGCTGCGCAGGCGATTCGCAAGGTGGCCGATCTCGGGTGGAAGCCGCTGCATGTGCTGAACCAGGTATCGAGCTCTGTAGGCGCAGTGCTGACACCTGCCGGTCTGGACAAATCAGTTGGCCTGATCTCGGCCTCGTACTACAAGGACCCGACCGACCCGCAATGGGCCAACGATGCGGACATGAAGGCCTATGCAGCGTGGTTCAAGAAGTACTACCCCGAAGGCAACATCAGCGACGGCTTCAACGTCTCGGGGTACCTCATTGCGCAAGGCGTAGTGCATGTCCTCAAGGCCTGCGGCGACGACCTGTCGCGCGAGAACATCATGAAGCAGATGGCGAACATCCGCGACCTGCAGGTCCCGATGATGCTACCCGGCGTGAAATGGAACACCAGCCCGACGGACTTCTTCCTGATCGAATCGGCGCAACTCGCGAAGTTCGACGGCAAGGAGTGGGCGCTGTTCGGAAAGGTGATCGGGCGCTGAGGGGCAGCACTTGCCCCCATCCCCCGCCTTCCCCCGACAATGTCGGGGCGCTTCGC
>LNFM01004296.1_pt1 | contig 27194 bp, 24 predicted proteins | sample 596031 | NCBI WGS metagenome assembly LNFM01 (sample SAMN04254537, study PRJNA301005) | activated carbon metagenome | isolation source: dual media filters at the Ann Arbor, Michigan drinking water treatment plant | place: USA: Ann Arbor | reverse complement strand
AGCTCCAATTTCACTTAGATTTTTAGCTTGAATTTTGTTTTCTTTAATGATAGCTGTCTTATATAGTTTACCCCAAGCCGTAACTAAAGTTTCTAAATGACTAGGATCTGAAAGTTCTTCTTTAATGGGACCTGTTATTCTTCTTTGCATAAAAGCAGCATCGAATTTTCCATTCAAACCAAAAACTCTAGCTACTTGTGTACTTGGATATTCTTTATAAAAAGAAAAACAAACCAAATCTACTTCATCCATTTTGGAAAATGCAGTTTCTATGGCGTACAATTCCATCCAATCATCACTATCAACAAACATTAAATAAGTACCTTTTGCATTTTTAATACCTGTATTCCTTGCTCCAGCTAGACCTTTATTGGCTTGAGAGATAACAACGATTCTAGAATCTAATTGTTCATAAGCTTCACATATTTTTAGACTATCATCCGTTGAACCATCATTTACAAGAATAATTTCAAGATTTTTATAGGTTTGATTTACAATACTATCCAAGCATTGCTTCAAATATTTTGAAACATTATAAACTGGAATTATAACTGTAATCAATGGATTCATTTGTAGTTTATAGTTTGTAAATAAATATGTTCATAATATAGGTAAATGCAAAATAGGCTAATATTACTTTGACGATAACTTGATGTTGATTTTCAAAAAATTTATTTCTTATGAGAGGATAAATAATGATAATACCCAACATAAACCATGATAAATAAGCCAATCTATTAGAATAATTAGCTCGGATTACTAGAACCCAAAAAGCATTACAAAACAAAAAAACATTAAGCAATTGAAGATAAAGTTTGTCTTGATACTTTTGTTTGTAAATATAATACCATCCTGCAAAAACACCAGAGGCACTATAGACTAAGAAATCCCAACGAAAACCTACACTCAATTCTACTCCTTCTGATGCTTGATCAAACTGTCCCAAATACCCTTCAACTGCTTTTTCTTCAACAATTCCAATAGTCATAAAGAAATTCGTAAAAAAACCTCCTAAAGCCAAAGATAAAGGAATACAGGCTAGCCATAAATAAAAATAAGCTTTTGAATTGTTGTAAACTAAAGTGGCTATATAGGCAAATAATGGCAACAACATCGATTTATGCACAAAAGTACTAGCAAACAATATTGTTAAAATCACAAACTTTTTATCTTTAGACAATCCGTACAAAAAAAGACTTGTGGCAATTCCATTTCGCAGTCCATTAGTACCATAGGTCCAAAAGGAAAAAGAAATTATAAGCATAAAAAAACCATAAAACCAGTAGTCTTTAAAGAACTTTTTGCAAGCCAAGTACAAAGGAACTAAATACAAAATGGTACACAGAAAGAAAAACACAGAAGAACTGGCTATTTGGGCTGTACCAAATTTAAAATATTCAAAAAGCGCATCTTTTTCAATCTTTAATGGTGCTCCAGAAGCATAGGTTTGAAATTGTCTATCATAAATTACCATATCTCCAAATCGATAATTCAAGGGACGTAAACCTATATAAAACAATAAAATAACAAAAATGACAAAACCCAGAACCTTTTTGGTACTCAAATTTTGAGACGACTCTAATTTTGCACCACCTTGTGCCAATACAACCAAGGTCATTAACAATAAAAATTGATAATATAAGTTAGTGTAATATTCCGCAGGTATTAGATTCATTAACTATTTTTTTCTATTATTCTTGCAGGATTTCCTACAGCAACTCCATGTTTTGGTACATCTTTAACAACTACAGCACCTGCGCCAATTATGGCATTATCACCAATGGTTACACCTCCTATTACAATACATCCGGCGTGCAATTGTACGTTATTTCCAATAATTGGTTTTTTTCCATCCTTTTCACCCAAAGTAACTAAATGATTTACATAAACATTTTCACCTATAGAAGTAGCGTTCAAAATCGTTGCATAAGGATGTGCCAATTGCAATCCAGCACCAATTTTAGTTTGGACATCTATAGTAAAAGAATCTTGTTTTGGATAAAAAATTCGTAATATTTTAGAAAAAATTCCTTGTGTTCTAAAGTAAAACAATGTTCTAAAATACTTACTCAACAATAACGCTTTGGTCAAATCATAACATTGATTAATGACTCCTTGCTTTGCTGAAGTTCTAGCATACAAATCGCGAACGATAACTTCTTTATTACTAGACAACAAAAACAATACTCCATGTGGAATAAAAAATAGTTGACCAAAAAATAAAAAAAATGTTCTCATCATGATTTAGCAAATATAATAGTATTCCATAGATTCATCACTTTTGGTAGCATATAATTTGATGCGTTCTCTTGAGCCTTACTTCCCATAGCATTCAAAAGTGATGTGTTTTCAGCAAGTTGTTCTAAGCAATTTATATAGGCATTTTGATCGCCAACAGCTACTATAAATCCATCTTCTTCATTGTGTATTATATTTCTAGGACCTGTTGGACAATCATACGAAATTACTGGAACTCCTGCAGCATTGGCTTCCAAAATAACCATTGGAAAACATTCTTGAATAGAAGTCATCAACAAAACTCTTGATTGTTCTAAAACTTTAGAAACTTCATTGGTTTGACCTTTGAATAGTATTGTTGATTCTAATTGCTTTTCATGAACTAAATTAAAAATTTTTTGATAATATTCATTCCCAATAGAACCATATAAATGCAATTCCCACTTTGGATGATTTTTGTAAAACTGTTCCCATACCGCAACCATACTTTCTAATTGCTTTACAGGAGCAAATCTAATAATAGCTATGGCTACAAGTGGTCTTTGAGATAAAGCAATTAAAGGTTCGTTTACCTCTTCCTCAATTGGATTTGGAATAACCACCGTATTATTTGAATAATAAAAGCTTTGTTCTTCTTTACTTAATGTTACTAAATAATCATATCTTGATTCTACAAAAATTAGAAGTTTATTTTTGATTCCTAAATTGGAATCGTAGAATTTTGTGTAGTGAAATTCTTTAATTGTTTTAGTCTTTCCTTTAATAAAAAAAGGCAAAACATAAGTAATCGGAATATGCGAAGCAACCAATATAAAATCTGGTTTTTTCTTAATTATAAATTGTTGAAGTCTAACAATATTTTTGAGTAATTTTAAGACATTAGTGATGCTAAAATAACTTTTATTCCTATCAAAATCTATAGCTAAATCTTGAAAAACAACTTCTTTATTTAACTCATAAATTAAAGGTTTTCCTCCTTGTTCAGTGCTTAAAATAGTGACCTCATAACCATAAACAGAACTCCAATAATTGGCTTTTATAGCAACCAATTTCTCAATTCCGCCATGAGAATGCATCTGATCGACAAGGACAACTATCTTTCTCATAACATCAACGATTTAAAAAGTGCATCCCATTGATTGCATATTGTTTCAGGCAAAAATCGTTTTACATTAACTTTAGCATTGTTTCCCATATTAGTTCTCAAAGCTTCATCTTCTATAAGCAATACTAACTTTTGGGCTAACAAATCTACATCACCATTAGCAACTAAAAAACCATCTTCACTATCAGCAATAATATCGCTTGGACCATACGGACAATTAAACGACACACATGGAACTCCACATGCCATAGCTTCAATTAAAACCATTCCGAAACCTTCATAACGAGATGACATTACATAAATAGAGGATTCTAAATATTTTTTCTCAATAGATTTAACTGGTTCAAAAAAACTAACATTATCATTAATCTTTAGAGCAATCGCAAGAGATTCCAAACCTTCTGAAGGCTCTTTTTTTCCGTAAATTTCTAATTGCCAATCAGGTTGTTGAGCAACTACTTTTTGCCATGTTTGCAATAATAAATCATAACTTTTTTGATGACTTTGTTTACCAACTGCAATAACTTTCTTAGCAGTAAGTGATGCAGATGCTTCTGGATAAAAAGACAACGGATTAGAAATAACTTCTAAATTTTGCAAAGGCCATTCTTTACGATTTTCGTTAGTAAGCACAACGAATTTATCGTATTTTTTAGCTAAAGTATTCATTAAAAAAAATTGAAACTTTGTAGCAATTCTTTTTAAAAATCCAGCATTTTTTCCAATCGAAATAGTTTTGGAAACATGACGTTCATAAATCATTTTGGCTTTTGACTTAATCAATAATGGTAGAAAAAAAGCTTTCAATCCATCGTCGCAAACCAAAATCACATCAGGATTTATTTGAGAAACCAATTTATTTAGCCCTGAAATATAACTTTTTATATACGATACTGGATTTCCAGAAACCGAAATACTATGCAAATTTATTTTAGAACTAAAGTCGTAAAACAAATTGCGATGCGAATCATTCAAACAAACAATATGAACTTCATAACCCATCTTTTCGGCTAAATAACTAGCTTTGATAGACAGAACACGTTCCAATCCTCCTGAGCCATTTAAACCGTTTGTGATGTATAATAGTTTCATTATTCTTTTTGTACAACTTAAAATTAATTCAATTTACTTTTTGACAATGACTCATTTATAAACTGTTGCGGATTATTTTTATTTAATAATCCTTGCTTTATTAAATCATCTAAAAGCAGTGAAAATTTCTTTGCTCCTTTATAATTCAAATGGTCATAATCACCAAATTCATCGTCATTTAACGAAACACTATGAAAGTCTAAAAAAGGAACATCTGAAAAATATTCTTTTCTAATTCTTTGAAATAAAATCTCATTTTTGGTTTTAAAATAAGAAGAATAAAGTGGCATTCTAACTAATGTAATTTTAACATTTTTCTCTTTACACAAGGTTACAATTTTTTTAAGATAATCAACATTTAATTTAGAGTAATCAGTAACACGATTAAGCAACATCTTTTTTATTGTATCTGTTTTATTTAAAGAATCAATTTTATTTCTTTTTAAATATAAATAGCTACCCCATTTTTTATCTGATAATAAATTATAATTTGATTTCATAACCATATCAGCGTTATTCAAAAATGATTGGTGCTCTGCACTTATATATCCTGTAAAATTATTTTTTAATACCGTACTAACATCATCAGAATCCATCATGAAATTGTATTTTGGATAAAAATTCTTTAAATACTTATCACCATAAGTCCACTCATTCATTAATACTTCGGTTTGATTATTTGAAAAAGAAACCAAAACTGTTTTAATGTTTTTATTAACTAATAGCATTTTTTTTAATTTTTGATAGGTGTAAAAATACGACTCACCACCGCTTGAAATATTTTTTACATTCGCAATCAACGAATCATTAATACCGCATTCTGTTTGAGAATGTCCTAAAACTAAGGTTGTAATTTTTTCGTCTACTACACAATCTACCTTATCATTAACACTCTTTTTTAAAACAATAGAAATTAGAATGACTACTAGAATCAAAGGCAGAAAAAACCATAAAAGTGATGTTATAAACTTTTTCATAACCTAAAATTGAAAGTAAATAAATTCTTGCTCTTTACCCATAAATGCAAAAATGAGCACAATTATTAAATAATAAAATCCATATCTAAGAAGTTTGGGCCATTTTATTCCAAAACCTTGTAAAGCATACTGATGTTCTCTTCCAATCCATTCAATAACAAGGAAGAAGATAACTAATACTATAATTGTAATTGGAAAAACAGTTGGAAATGATAGTAATGAGGAATCAAAAATACCTCCTATAAAACTGAAAGCATCAGAAAGTGAGTTGGCTCTAAAGAAAATCCAAGCAAAAACAGTTAAACTAAAAGTAAATAACATGCTCATAAACTCTCTAAAATTTGGTAAAACATTACCTTCTGCAACGGTTCCTATATTATTTCTATTTTTCTTTGCTAATAGTAATGGTATAAAGTAAAGTGCATTCAAAAATCCCCAAATGATAAAAGTCCAATTGGCGCCATGCCAAAAACCACTTACTAAAAAGATGATAAAAGTATTTCGTACTTTCATCCAAGTTCCACCTTGGCTTCCTCCTAAAGGAATATATAAATAGTCCCTGAACCATGTAGATAAGGAAATATGCCAACGCCTCCAAAATTCTGCTATATCTCGAGAAAAATAAGGAAACGCAAAATTTCGCAATAAATCAATACCAAAAAGGCGTGCAGTACCTAAGGCAATATCGGAATATCCTGAAAAATCACAATAAATTTGAAAGGTGAAAAACAAAGCTCCCATTACCAAAGTACTTCCTGAATACTGTTCGGAATTATTAAAAATAATGTTAGCATATTCGGCACAATTATCAGCTATAACCACTTTTTTGAATAAACCCCAAAGAATTTGGCGCAAACCATCTACTGCAGTAGCATAATTGAACTTTCGCTCTCTTTGTATTTGTGGAAGTAAATGAGTAGCACGCTCAATAGGACCAGCTACTAGTAAAGGAAAGAAACTTACAAAAACCGAATAATCTATAAAATTTCGTTCTGGTTTTATTCTATCATAATAAATATCAATTACATAAGACAAACCATGAAAAGTGTAAAATGATATTCCTACAGGAAGAATTACGTTTAAGGTCCAAACCTCAACGTGCATTCCTAAATTTGCAAGTGCCTCTGCAAAAGAGTTGACAAAGAAATTGTAATATTTAAAAAATCCCAAGAAACCTAAATTGACCAAAATACTCAACCAAAACCAAAATTTCTTTCTAGAAACTGTTTTAGAATCAAACATTTTAAGTCCGGTGAAGTAATCTAAAAGAGTAGAAAAAACTAAAAGAAATAAAAAACGATAATCCCAACAGGCATAAAAAAAATAACTTGCTACAAGCAGTAATATATTTTGGTATTTATAATCTTTATTAGCTACAAACCAATACAATAGAAAAACTATTGGTAAAAAGAGGGCAAAATTAATAGAGTTAAATAGCATAAAAAATTATATAGATAACGTTCTTAAACAAAATCCTTGTGTAAAAGGTAAAATATCAAACTCTTGCGAATGCACTCCGATAGTTTTAGTGTCTCCTTGTGAAAAATCTACAACACCATCTCTTCGAGTTACTTGTTTTAAATAATTTAGAGCTTTAACTTTGGCTTGCTCACTTTCATTAGCAATACTTGAAATAGCTTTGGCTTTGGCAAAAAACCACGCTAAAGTGGCTGTAGCAGAGGAATCAAATTGAGATTGCCTGTTCGTTATTAACCAATTCCAACTTCCGTTATCATTTTGAAAAGAGAGTGCCATTTTTGCAAAAGTAATTACCATTTGAGTCACTTCTTCCTTTTCAGGATGTCCATCTGGCAATTCACTCCAAGCATCAATTAATCCAATAGCATACCAACCTAAACCTCGTCCCCAACCGAATAATCCGACAGGTAAATTTGTTTTAATATTGTACGTATGACATGGTATAAAATGATTAGCTAACATTCCGTGAGAATTAAAAACACGTATTTGATTAATTCCTAATGCAATCGCTTCTGGTTGATTAAAAAGCAAACCATAGCGAACTAAAAATGGAGAAATGAAACCAATAGTATCCACATAACGATAATCTGAAGTATGTTTTCTGTAAGCTATGGTGCCATCAGAACCCTTCAAATTTAAAATCATTTCATACAAAAAATCAAAGGCTGGTCTATACTTTGTATAATCAAAATCATCTAATTTCAATAAAGCATATCCTAAAATTACCGAATCAACTTCGGTTGGTGGCACAATCCAATTTCCATTGGAATCTAATTTTGAAGTAACAAAAGCATTAATGGAATTATCTAATTCCTTGTTGCGAGTTGCACTTTTATATTCATTTAAACCAAGAAGTAAAGCTGCTTCTTGCCAACTTTGTATGGCATTTCGAGAATAATTTCTTTTTAAAATATCAATTATTATTAAACGCGTATTGTCAGTTACTTTTATGGTAGGCGTTTGCTTTAACCATCGTACAGCAATAGTTTTTACTTTTTCTTTCCACACTTCATCATTAGAAAACCTTCCAATTTTAATACGGCTTTGCCAAGTATTCAATTGTGGATACAAGTCAATAATTAGAACCAATAAAAGTGTAAAAAATACTATAAGTAGTAAGTAAACCATATTTTCTATTTAACAAATCCAACTGTATTTTCCATCTTTTCTATCATTTCTTGCTTCATAGCATCGGTGATAGAAAAATCTAAGGTATATTCTTCTCCAAACTTTGGTGATGTTTCAAAAGTTGATTTCAACTTGGTTTCATATTCGGCAACAGTGCAAATAATTCTAGCTGGATTACCTGCAACAACAACATCTTCAGGAACTGATTTAGATACAATACTTCCTGCTCCAACTATAGAATTATTACCAATAGTTACACCAGGCATAATAAAAGCTCTAGCACCTATGAAACAATTATTTCCAATTTTAATTTTTCCAATTCTGGTATAGTTCAAACTTCTTTTCGTACTTGTATCGTGTGCTAACAAATAAACTTGAGGCGCAAAAACAACATCATCACCAATTTCAATCAACCAACTATGAGCATAATCTATAGTACAACCTATCAAGCCATAACAATTTTTTCCAACCTTCATTCCTGCTTTTATATTAGCTTCTAAGGTGAGTTGCTCTGGAGATTTTCCTTTTATTTTATAATATATTTTTTGAATAATTCTCTGTATCATATTACTTCACAATTAGTTTTCTCATTTTCAAATAAGAGTAGTATCCTCTTGGAAATAAAATTAAATATAAACATTTATCTTTAATTGAAGGCAGTTTATTAAAATAAGTAGTACCACTCAACAAAGAGTTAATGGCTAAATGAATAAAACTCCAAATATAAGCTTTAGGATATCTTGAAAAAGAATAGGTTTTATTAGCAATCAATTGAAAATAAGAAAAAGCTAAAGATTTGATATACCATAGTTTATAAGAACTATCAGACAAACCTTCTTCTAAATATTCTTTATATTGTATTACTTTATTTAAGGCTAAAACATCATATTTTTTTGCCATTTCATGCCATACAACTGCTTCAAATACAAAACGAGTTCCTGCTTCTTCCGGAAATGGATATTCCTTCATTACACTAGTTTTGAAAGCAACAGATTTGTCGCCTCTCAAATGATATTTCAAATAATAATCTGAAAAAGACAATTGCCATTCGTCTTCCAAAAAAGCATCACCAACAAGTTGACCATTAGTAAATTCTGACAAACCTATAATACCGCCTATTTTGTCATTATCTTTAATTTTTTTCCATGCATCAATTGTCAATTGTACTGCATCTTTTGACAAAAAATCATCACTATCTACAATAAAAAATAAAGCACCTTTAGCTTTTTGAACACCATAATTAATAGCTGTGTGCTTTCCGCCATTGGTTTTATTGTAATATGAAATTGATATTTTATTTTCTGAAATGAAATTAGCTACAACTTCTTTAGTAGTATCTGTACTTCCATCATCAACGATTAGCCATTCAAAATTAGTAGCATTTTGCTCTAATAGACTTTGATACAATTGTGAAAGCAAGTGAGCTCTATTGTAACAAGGCGTAAAAATGGTGATTAAGTTAGCACTATCCATTAGAAATCAAATTGTAAAATTTAGTTACTTCATTTTCAGTACCAAAGGTAGTATTTTTCAAATTATTGGTTAAATCCTCTTGAAGCGAACTATTACTGATAAGTTGTTCAACTTTTTCGGCAATTGAAATAGCATTCATATCGGCTATCAAACCTGTAACACCATGATCTATTTGATCTTTGGCCGAACTAAAATTGCTAACCACTATAGGTTTATGCAATAACTTAGCTTCTTCCAATGAAATGGATTTTCCTTCAAAAAAGGAAGGCAAAATAAAAGCTGAAGCTTTACTAATGTATGCATACGGATTACTCTTCAATCCAAGAAAAAACAAATACTCAGAAACTCCATAGTTTTTAGCGTCATTTAAAAGAGCCTCTTTTTGATCGCCATCTCCAATAAGATACCAACGCACTTTGTGACCTTTTTCAATTAAAATTTTAAGAGCTTCCAAACCCATGAATAATCCTTTTTCTTTGGCAATTCGACCAACATAGATAAGATTAAAATAAGTCGAATCAAAATGTACATCAATACGTTCTTTACTTAATTCTGTGATAACCTTTGATGAAATAATATTTTCAATAGTAACGATTTTAGAACTAAATTCAGGAAGTTTACTTTGCAATCGTTCCGTCAATCCATCTGAAACAGTGACGATATGATTTAATTTTTCGAAATAGTATTTATCATTATCAAAATCTAATTGCAGTTTTTCTAAATCGGTGTGAATCCATCCAATTTTGCTTTTAGCTTTTACTTTATCAATACAAAAATAGATTGGATTTTTCTCTTGAAAACCTATCGCGACATCATATTCTTTCTCAAGTTTAGAAAGAGCTTTAGCATAGTACTTCCAGAAATACTGTTCTTGCAAAACACCGTTTTTATATTTTCTAGACAATAGAAACAAAACAATTCTTAAATAAATAGCACGAAAATTAAAGCTCTTAACAGCTTTTAAAACAGCACTTTTGGTGCTTGAATACAAATAAGGCACAATGGCTTGTTCCTCTAGAACCAATACTTCTTTAGGAAGATTTTCAAAAAAAACACCTTCGTGCTTGAACACAAATAAATCTACAGCATACTTTGAATAATCTATGGTTTGCAAAAGAGAAACAAGTGATTTCTCAGCACCGCCACAGTTCAGATTATTGATAATAAAAAGAAGATTTTTTTTATTTTCAGACATTTACTATAGTATAAAATTTATCTATTTCATCTTCTGAACCTAAAGATGCTTTAGATAAATGTAAAGATAATTCATTTTGTAAACTCTCATTTTGCAATAAACTTGTTAAAGCATCTGCCAAACTATTGGCATCCATCTCACAAATAATTCCATTTTTTAAATGGTTAATTTGGTCTTTTGCTGTGGTAAAATTGGTAACCACAATCGGTTTATGCAAAAGCTTTGCTTCATCCAATGCAATTGATTTTCCTTCATATCTTGAAGGTTGCACAAAAATTGTGGTTTGCTTTATATAAGGATAGGGATTCTCTTTAATGCCCAACAAAACAACATACTTTTCTAAACCATTCTTAGTTATTGCTTGTTCTAAAGCTGTTCGCTCTGCTCCTTCACCAATGATGTACCAAACAAAATTTAAACCTTGCTTTTTCAATAGTGCAGCTGCTTCAACTGCTATGTCAAATCCTTTTTGTGGGTGCAATCGACCTATTGACAACAAACTTGGTTTTGAAGTATCTATGGTTACTTGTTCTTCTGCCATTTGATGAATTAATTTGGCAGAAACTATATTATATAACAATTGCACTTTATCTTTTTGAGTAGGAAAAACTTCTTTTAAAACCGTCACACATTGCTCCGATACCGTGGCTATGGTATTCAACTTTTCAAAATAAGGCAAATCGAAAGAAGCGTCTAAATCCAATTTCACATAATCGTTGTGAATAAAACCAATCTTTCTTTTTGCTTTTACGCAATCAACCACAAAGTAAATAGAAGATTTTTCTAAAAATCCAATGGCTGCATCATATTCTTTTGGAAGTGAAGCAATTGATTTCTTCAAATGGTTCCAAGAATATTGCTCGGCTTTTCCTTTATTTTTGATAACATTAGATTTAAATGTATAAAACAATCTTGAAAATGCCATACCCATTTTTCCTTGCTTTAAAAAACTAACAATAGCAGAAGACAATCCAGAAGTAAAGGTTTTATAATCATCGTTAAGATATAGTAGCTTAACATTTTTAGGCAATTGCTTTAAGAAGATTCCTTTTGGCGCAAACAATATCAAATCTACATCATACTGGTCATAGTCGATGCAGTTCAATAAAGTCACCAAACTCTTTTCACCGCCTCCGGCTTCAAGACTTGGAAGTACAAAAAGTAATTGTTGCTTCATTAAGTTAATTCAAATAAATACGTTACCGCTTTCTTAGCATTTTCTTTTATAGTAGGAATGTTATTAGCCAAAGTTAGTATTAGCTCTTGTTCTTCTGATACCATTTCATCAAAGGCGGCAATTAATTTCTTACTATCTGAAATTTCATTGATACTTAAAACTAATTTTTCTGAACCAAAAATATCTTTAGCTATTCCTTTCGATTTTACGCTATATCCCAAAACTAAAGTTGGAATTAAAGACGAATAAGCTGCAATAGTAGCATGTGTTCTGGCGCCAATAAAGAAACGCATTTTGGAAATTAACCCTTTATATTCAATAGCATTCAAGTTATTTGGCAAAAGTAAAACACGTCCAGTAGTTTTAAAATCATTATAGAATTGTTGCAATACTTCATAATCATCATTACCTTTAATAAACACATGTGGTGTCAATGCAATGGTCATATCTGTAGTATCAATAATATGCTGAATAAGTTGGTAAGCCGCTTGTTTAGATGCTTCATTGCGTTTCCAAACCAGTGGACTAAAATTGAACCCAATAGTATTACCCTCTTGCCAACCTTCAGGCGTTTGCATTTCCTCTTTTTGCATAGTAAAAGCACCATCAGCAACCAATTTTACTTTAGAAATACCTTTGTCTTTAAGAATGTTATAGGTAAGTGTTTCACGTGCTAAGACTAAATCCATCGATTTTAAATCGGCAATTTTAGCGTCAGATAAATCTTCATCACCAATGGAAGAACCCCAAAGAATCAATTTCTTTCCTGCTTGTTTTATTAGTTTATCAACTTCATAAATCCAAGGTTGTTCACCATAACAATAGTTATCGCCTCCAATAGATAGAAAAACATCATGCTCTGGAATTAATTTAATGATAGCATCAAACTTTGCTCTATAATAATAGGTTTCGTCATTTTGAAATTTCACTTTCAATGCCGAAACGATTCCTTTAAATGAAAATCTATTTATGTCCAATTGTCTTGTATCATATACCTTATCGATTTTAGGAATATGCAAATCGGATTGATAATCAAAAGAAGCTAAATTGATGATAGTTTCTGGATATTTGGCTTTAATCAAATCAACTGCCGATCGCACAATAGCTTCGCATCCTCTATTCAAACTTCCGGCGTGAAAAAATAATAATATCTTCATAAATTTATCTTTTGTTTCTTTTATTACTGTACCCTATAACCAATGAAATTATAAAAGGTAATTTATATTTTATAGCAAATAATAGTAGTTGTTCGTATTTCGATTTTTGTAAAAATACAGTTTTATAATAGTCTTTAAAAATTTTGATTGTAGTTTTACTTTTTAGTAACTCACTAACCAATCTTTTTCGGGTAGCACCATTTATATCATTTTGTGGATTATGGTAATCATGTAATAACGAAACTATCTTACTAAGGTACTTATAAGCTTTCAAGTATTGAACTTCTTTTGCATCTAAAAATTCATTTTGCAAATGTGAATAGTCATTTTCATACTCTTGCTCAATACGTTGAAAATAGTTTTTGCCAACTATATTTCGTGTAGCACTTCCTGAAACATCAATGTAATGATAACCAGCATAAGATAAGAAATATACTTTGTCAGCTTTAGCAAAACACAGACTATTAAACCAACCATCTTCTCCAAGCGCAACGCCTTTAGGAAAAATGATGGCATTTTCTTTTATTAAACTCGTCCTATAGAGTTTATTCCAAATGGAATTTATAGTTTCATGACTTATAAAATAAGGAACAATATCTTTCTTTATAGTAACCGATTCATAAACTGTATGTTCTTTAAATGGCGCTTTGGAGGTAAATGCAGTTCCATCTTGTGAGGAAAAATAATTACAAACCGTTATATCCAAATGGTGCTTTTCAGCTGTTTGGTATAAGGTATCAAAGAAATTATATTCTACATAATCATCAGCGTCAACAAAACCAATATAGGTGCCTTGAGCAATTTTTAAACCGTTGTTACGAGCCTCACTTACACCTTGATTTTCTTGACTTATTAATTTAACTCGACTATCCTTTTGCTGAAAACGTTCCAAAATAGATAGACTAGCATCTGTAGAACCATCATTCACAAAAATAAATTCGCAAGAAGCTAAGGTTTGTGACAACAACGAGTTGATACAGCGCTCAAGGAACTTGTCGGCATTATAAACAGGAATGATTACAGAGATGGTCACCATAGCTTTTTATTTTTTTAGACGCTTTTTAATGTTGTGAGCCAATAAATATACTTTCTGCTTATAAACTAAATACTTTTGATAGGCTGAAAACATAAAGAAACTGCCATTTAGATAAGGAAATTTTTCTGACATGTCAACAAGAATACGATTTAAACCAAGGTCTTTCATAACCGATTGAACTTCATTAAATCGTTTTTCATTCATTTCTGGCATAATACTTAACTCTACTATTCTTGTCATAAAAATAGTAATAACTGCATCAAAGAACTTTTGTTGAATTGCAGTTGGATTTGGATGAACTTCTTTTTGAAAAGCTCTAATATTTTTTATCCCTTTGATATAACCATGATAAGAACGTTCAGTATAACCTTGTTTACTTATAGAGTTCATTCTAAAAGTATATTTATAGTAAGGAATATCAATATAAGAACAACGAGAAGCTCTGGTTTGCGACAACGCATTAAAAACGGTTTCGGTTCCTAAAAGGATTTCTTTATCAAAGATAAACCCTTGGGTTAATGACCTTCTGTATAAAGTAGCCGGAAAAGTTCTTCTTGGATGTTCAAATCCAGGCAAAATCTCTTTAGGATTTCCACAATCAGGTAGCTCTTGAAGATAGTTTCCGTTTTCATCATATTGAGTCATTCTTAGGTAAAGAATGTCTAGGTTTTCACCTTCTGCTTTCTTCATTATTGTTCCCAAACTATAGTGTTCGATAGCATCGTCTGAATCTAAAAAAGTAAGATAAGTACCTCGAGCTTTTTCTAGTCCTCTATTTCTTGCTTCAGAATCGCCAGCATTTTTTTGATCTATTAAAACTAGATTTTTATGTTTGCTTTCATACTCTTTTAAAATAGCCAGAGAATTATCAGTAGAACCATCATTAATGGCAATTAGCTCATAATCATCTTCTGATAAATCCTGATTAAAAACACTGTCAAGACATCTTACTAGATAACTTTCAGTGTTGTAAATGGGTAAAACGATACTTAACTTCATAATTATTTGTTTGGTTTTAGTAGTGATAAAGCAATTAAAAATAGAAGAGCATTAAGTTGCAAGGAACATTTAATCAGCCAATTTTTTTTAGAATGATTAAATTGTGTTCCTTCTGATTTAAAACCTTTTAACCAAGGACTAAGTGCTTTTACTTGTGAATACTTTTCAACAAATGTGGTTGTTTCTAATAAAACATATTGATTCAACAATTCATATAAAATACGTTTGTAGGCATTTCCTTTTTTTAATAAAAATGATTTATCAATATCATTTATTATTTCGAAAAGTTGTAATAATGCTACATAAGAATTCATTCTTTTTACTAAATTTTCTTTTGATGCTAAGGTGGTAATACTATTTTCACGACGTCTGTAATAGTATAATCCATCTTTAATTTTAGCAATAGATGTTATACGCCCAAAACAGCCGAAATTAAAATAATCATCTTCATGTAGCTGATTTACTTTGAAAGTAAGCTGATGCTTTTCTAAAAAATCCCTACTGTAAATATGTGACCAAGCACTTGGAAAGAAAAAAGTTGATTTTAAGATATAGTCATTTCCTGTTGTGAGTGTAATTGATTGTGAGTAAGCTATTTCAGAAAACTTATTTGTGTCTTCAAAATAATTTATAAATGAAAAGCCAAGAACCTCGCATTCTAACTTTGATAAATTATAAACAAGAATTTCTATAGCATTGGAAACAATCCAGTCATCACTATCAACAAACCAAATATAATCTCCTGTAGCTTTCGGTAGTCCAAAATTTCTAGCGTCGCTTAATCCTCCATTAGTTTTATTAAGTAGTAAAATTCGAGAATCTTTTTGAAGATACTCTTCACAAATTGATAGCGAATTATCCTTAGAACCATCATTTACTAAAATGATTTCAATATTTTTATAGCTTTGACTTAATACACTATCAAGACATTGCCTCAAATACTGGGCGACATTATAAACTGGGATAATTACTGAAATCTTCATTCGCTATTTTATAAACCTATTTTACCAATAATACTTTCTAAATAAGCGGTTTTATACTGCTCAGGAATTTCATAGTCCTCTTTATCTCTTGTTTCACTCACGTATCTTCCTTTGATAGGCATAACGCGTTCCGCTTTCATAAGCATCCACATATATTCAACATCTATATGACCTACATCTAATGCTTTGTATCCTAATTTTGCTAAATCATAACTCAATACAGAAGCCGTTGGTCCTAGTGCTATTAGAATTACTTTATCCTTTCCGTGTTTTATGGCTGCTTCCAAAATAGCATCATACGAATTGAAAGCATTCTTTGACGGACACAACAATCGTTTAATTCCGGTTGCATTATCAAACAAGTCGTTTCCTACTCCCATTCTTGATAATTCACCTTCTATAAGTAGTAAATCTTTCTTGTCCCAAAGTTGTTTCAATAATTTAGCAATTCTATGTGAAATACTTTTATCGGTTTGACCTAAATAAAATCTTGTAATTCCGGCATTTCCAAAAACTTTCCTTCCTTTAAAATAGGGATACAATTCTTTTCCGTTGTTGTTGATGTAGGTATACCAAAAATATTTTGCATTAAGTCGCTCACCTTTCATAGAATAAATAGGTCCAGGAATGGCTACAATTAAATTATCTAAATTAGATTGTAATACTTCTAATAATCGTTTAGACAATAAGGCATCATGGGCTTGATAATTGGGATTTGCTTTTTGCATCACCACATTAAACTCAGCATCTCCATAACGAGTGATACTCTTGTCATTTTTAACCAAATCAATAATAGTTTCTTCCATAGACATGACTTTAATTTTAGGCAGAAAAATCCTTTTATTGAGCGTTCTCAAATACCAATAGTAAAACTCTAGTTTTTTATTTTTGAGTAATAGCTTTTTTAATGCTGATGCTATCATAATTTAACTTTTTTTGAAAGAAATTTGTTCTAATTTAGTATAAAAGCAACCTAATATAAATCATGATATGATACCATTTTGATTTAAAATTAGGTGCATATTTTATAATCATTAAAAGATGTGTTCTACTTAGTTTTTTATCCACTTTTGAAGCTGCTACATAATTTTTACTAGCAAATTCGAAAATGATTCTATTCAATGAACTATTACATTTTTCTCTTAATTCTTTGGTATCACAGTAGCTCAATAAAATTTCTTTCAATCGAATCAAATCCAAAACATTTTCTCCTGTTAACGACTTACTCGATGTACTTGAAGTATCATGAACTCGATAACATGCTAATGGTGTTGTAATGTAACCCATTGGATAATGCTTAGCAATACGTGCCCACATTTCCCAATCTTCTGTCCATGATAAAGCTGGATTAAAAGTTCCTATGGTTTGATAAACTTCTTTTTTAACAGTAATCGATGGTGTTTGTATAAATTGATCGGTTACTTCAATTGAAAAAAAATCTTTTAAAACGCCATTTTTTTCTTGCATTAAAGCTGATGTATGGATAATTTCTCCAACACCATTGACATTATAATTTCTACTAAAACAAGCCTTTATCTCAGGAAAGTCAGCATACATTTTTAACATTGCTGTATAAAATCCAGGCAAAACATAATCATCGCCATGCAACAAATGAATAATTTCACCTTCGGCACGATTGATTGCCGTTTGAAAATTTTTCACGTGCTTAACGTTCTTTTCTTGTCTAAAAAAACGAACTCTACCTCTACCATGATCCTTAACTATTTGTTCTGGATTATCAGTTGAGCAATCGTCGATAACTTCTATCTGCATAAGTTCTTCACCCAAATCTTGGTCTAAAACCGACTCAATTGTTTTTTGCAACAAATGAGCACAATTATAGGTGGGAATCATTACAGAAATCTTTTTTTCAGCCATAACTTTATACAAAGGCAACTATTATTGCTTTACTCCGTTAAATTTTTCTTTTACTCTTTTTATAACCTCAAGGTATTGGTGACCCCATTTAGCATCAGGTTCTAAATAATTTCCTTCTGCCCATTCGTTCCAAGACTTTAAGAAAACCAATTGGTGTTCAGAATCATTATTAGCTACATAGTCACAAGCTTCTGTTAAGTGTTGTTCCCAAAGTTCTGGCGTTGAATTATTTAACACCACACCTTTGTGACCTGCTCTTGCTGTATTATCCCAATCATTTACTGCACAAGGGAAAAAATCATAATCATACTGTTCTGGCGGTAACAAATATTTGATAGCTTCTTTGTATTCTACAAGTAGAGGTTTTTTTCTGTTTTCAAAATCTAGATCTAACTTCTCTTCTCCAAAGAAGAACTTTTTAACGCGCTTTTTCAACAACTCCATTCTTGTAAAAGTTTGATACAACGGACCAGTCACATAGCGTAAACTAGTAAATTGTGAAACTCCAACGCCACCATCAAAACCATAGTCTATTGGATTCCAATTTTCTGGACATCTTGTAGCCATAATATATAAATCTCCAATTCCTGCTTCTTTGGCACATGCTCTAAAAGTGGTGACAAACAAATCTAAATCGTCAATTAAGTAAGGCGCATATACATTAAACAAACACTTACCGTCTATTTTTATGTAACGTTCATCTTTAAAAGCAGGTAGAAGATAATTAAAGTGATCAATATAATCTTGTTTTCCTGGATAGAGTTGTTCTAAAAGCGTTTGTTTAGAATCGCCTCCAAACCAAATTCCTTTCCAAGTTTCGTTAGCCCAACATACACAAAAAGGAAAATCGGGTGTTTTAAATTTGATTACCTCTTCTAAAGGTCGCTCTAGAACTTTTTTACCATTACCAAACCAATAGTGATAATAACAAAATCCATCAACACCATAGTCTTTAGCTAATTGTGCTTGATGTTCTCTTACCTCTGGAACTCTTAAATCATAAAATCCCAAATCGGCTGGTAAACGAGGTTGGAAATGACCTTCAAACAAAGGCTTTGCCTTAGCAACATTAGTCCATTCTGTAAATCCTTTTCCCCACCATTGATCATTCTCTGGAATGGGATGGTACTGTGGTAAATAGTAAGCTAAAAATTTAATATTCTTTGACATACTTAAACTTTATATTTTTTTTTAAAACTAACTGATTTTTTATAAAATAATTTATTAAATGTATTTCTTTAATCTATTTTAAAATGCTTAAAAGTTCATTTTCAACATAATTAAAAGAGGAATATTTTTCTATCTGTTTTACAGAATTTTTTGAATAACTAGAATAATCTTCCTCTGAAAGATTAAGAATTTTTAAAATCCCATTTGCTAAATCATTAGAATCTTTTAATACTGCTTTATATCCATTAAAATCATCAATAACCATATTTGTAACTATTCCCATATCAAATCCTACAACAGGAGTTCCACATGCTAATGCTTCAGAAACCATCATTGGTCCTGCATCTTCAATTGATGAATTAACAAATAAATCTGTTGCTTGATATAATAGTGAGAGAAGTCTATAGTCTTTTATATAATCAATATGCTTTTTTTCAAATGGTATTCCAGAGAAATCATCAGAAACATGTTTTGAAACAATCAAAACTTGAATTTTTTCTCTTTTAAAATTATCTAAATTGTTATAAACTATTTTTAAAGCTTCAACCAAGTATTCAAAACCTTTGTGAGGATCTTTTGCATTATTACAACCCATCAAAATATAAAATTTATCCTCTATTAAATCAAAAATTGATTTTGCAATTTTTCTATTTTTACTATTGAATAAATTAACATCAATCACACTATTAATATTTAAAAAACTATCTTGATTTTTATATAGTAATGATTTTTTAGCTTGATCTAATGTCCATTGTGAGCCAGTTATTATTTTGAAGTTACCTTTTTTAACATTATCACGTTTCTTTTCAAAATTTCTTTTTGCAATATTCTTATCATTACTACTGATAATAGCTGGACAACTTGATGTACAACCATTAATGTATCCCTTACAATCCCAAGCATAATGACAACCACCAGTAAAATGATTCATATCTACTGTAATATTATAAATCTGTGCATGCGTTAAATTATATAAATTTAATAAATCAGTAGAATTAAAAAAACCACTTGTCATCCCTGTAATTATTATATCTGGATTAAAACCTATTCGTTCTACTACAGAATTTGCAGAAATATTTATGGAACTCTCATCCTTACTAAAAAAATAATATTTAGAATCAAAAACACTTTTATCATTTTTCTTCAATCCTAATAAATATATGATTTTAGATACTATTCTAAAAAGTATAAACTTCTTAACTATTTCATATTTGTACTCTTTAATAAAAATATCACTTTTGGTTTTTCTTTGAACTAGCAATACAACTTGACAGCCCATTTTAATTAATATTTGGCTTATTCTATAAATTGCTTCATCAGCACCTGTTTTGTCGCTTGTTGATAATAACAATACTTTTTTACCTACTTTTCCCATTGAATTGGTATTTTAAAAATTCCATTTTCATAGTCACCATCTTTCAATTCCTCTTGTTCGATGTTAACGATATTTAATCCTATTTTTTTGGTAGGTAAATCTAGCAACTTAACTTTTGGTACATCTAAAGCCAATCCTATCATATAATTATTAGCTATTAAACATTCATTAGGGATTTTCACAACCCATGTTTTAATTCCTGTAAAATCAAGTTCACGACGATTAATGAAGAAAACATTTTCGTATTTATCTAATATTGAAAAATTTAACCTTGCATTATCATTCTTGACTCTATTATTAATAGTTATATGAACATAGATATCTTTAGTAGTATAAAATTCTAAACAATTTTTTCCTTCTGCGTCTTTCAACTCAACAGATACTATTTGCGCTTCTTTTGAATTATCTTCTTCAAAAATCAGGGTAGAAGAATTATCATTATCTAAATAATTAAAAAGATATTGATCTAATGTTTCATCAATAATTCCTGATTGAATTAAACTTCCGTTTTGCAATAACATTCCTTTGTTACAAAGTGTTTTTACTGCAGATAAGTTATGACTTACAAATAAAACAGTTCGTCCTTCACCTTTACTTACATCGCCCATTTTGCCCAAACATTTTTTCTGAAATTCGGCATCTCCAACTGCTAATACTTCATCTACAATAAGTATTTCACTTTCTAAATGAGCAGCAACAGCAAAGGCTAATCTTACATACATACCAGAAGAATATCTTTTTACTGGTGTATCAATATAGCGTTCTACTCCAGAAAAAGCTACAATTTCATCAAACTTCCTAGTAATTTCTGCACGACGCATTCCTAGAATAGCTCCATTAAGATAAATATTTTCTCTTCCTGTCATTTCTGGGTTAAATCCTGTACCTACTTCCAACAAAGAAGCAATTCTACCGTTAACTTTAAAACTTCCTGTTGTTGGTTTTGTTACTTTACTTAAAAGTTTCAATAGTGTGCTTTTTCCAGCACCATTTCTTCCAATGATACCAACAGCATCACCTTGTTGAATCTCAAAATTAATGTCTCTCAAGGACCAAACATAGTCACTATCACCAACAGAAGTTCTGTCATTGGCTTCTCCAATTTTAAGATAAGGATTTTCTTTTCCTCTAACTTTATGCCAAAATCGATTTAAATCATGAGTTATTGTACCTGTACCTACTTCTCCCAATCGATATTGTTTTGATATATTTTCTGCAATTATTGCTAATTCTTTCATAATAATTAAATAGAGTCCATAAATCCTTTTTCTACTTTATTGAAGGTGATGACACCCACAAAAAGTAAAACAACAACAAACAAAGTGGTATAAATCAAACTACTTGGTTCAAAATGTCCTGAACCCAAATAACCATATCTGAAACATTCAAAAATACCAGTTAATGGGTTAGCATTTACAATCCATCTGTATTTTTCTGGCATGGCCGAAATTGGATAAACTACCGGAGTGGCATACATATACAATTGAATTCCAAAAGCTAATAAAAAACTTAAATCTTTATACTTTGTAGTCATTGACGAAAATATCATTCCCAATCCTAAAGCAAAACCAGCCATTAGAAGAATTAAAAGTGGCGTCATTAATATCCATAAATTGGGTTGAATTTGATTAGTAAAACTATAATAAACAACCACTGCAATAAATAATAAAAACTGAACTACAAACTTCAATAATCCAGAAAAAACAATAGACAAAGGCATGATCAATCTCGGAAAATATACTTTACCAAATATAGAAGCATTACTTTGAAACACAGAAGAAGTTTTTACTAAAGAGTCGGCAAAGTAATTCCAAATGGTAATGCCTGCTAAATAAAATGGTATTTGAGGTAAATCATCCGTTGATAATTTAGCCACTTGACCAAATAAAACCATATAAATCAATGAAGTCATTATGGGTTGCACAAAAAACCATATTGGACCCAAAATGGTTTGCTTGTAAAAAGTGATAAAATCTCTTTTCAAAAGCATTAGTAATAAATCGCGATAATGCCAAAGCTCTTTAAAATTGACCGAGAATAAAGAAGAATCTGCTTTAATTTCCTCAGTCCACAATTGTTTATTAGTACTCATATTTTAATAAAATTAGCATTCAAAATTTTCATAAATAATCAAGCCACTTTCTGAAGGAAAATCTTGCAAAGTGAAGATCACTTTACGTTTTATTTCATCTTCAATTTTCAAAGCCAATTGGTCAATATAATCAGCATTCAATTGTTTACCAACAATCAAAACCTCAATTACACCAGAATCTATACCATTAGCATAATCACCTAAGACAACTATTTGTTGTACTTTTCCCATTCGAGCCAAAATCATGTCAATAATAGCATCCAAACCTAGATGTTTGTATACAATTTGTTGCAAGGTTTTAAATAAGGGATGTTTGATATTGGCTTTATAGGAAACCCTATTCTGAGCCGCTTTCTTTTCTAGATAGCCAGCTTCAGAAAGGTTGTTCAATTCCTTTCTTATGGCATTAGTAGATTCATTCATCTCTTCTGCCAAGCCACGTAAATGACCATTATTAGCCGCATTGATAAAGAACTTTACCAAGATACGAATACGTGTTTTAGAAGTAATAAGAGTTTCTAACATAATCAGTTATACTAATAATGAGTAACAAAAGTACTCGTTTATATATATCCTATTTAACTTTATGTGAAATTAAATCTGAAATAGCATTTACCTGTTCTATCTCTAACTCAAAAAACAAAGGTAAACGCAACAGACAATCGGTAAACTTATCGGATTGTTCTAAGCTCCTACCATCATGTTTTGCTTGGTAATAATCACTTGAATGCAAAGAAATATAATGAAAAACTGCATGATATCCTTTTTCTTTCAAACTCGCTATAATAGCAGTTCTGTGCTCAATATCTTTTGCGGTAACATAAAACATGTGACCATTATTGGTAGCATAATCTGGAACTTGTGGCAAAATAACATTGGATTGCGTTTTTAATCCATCAAAATAAGCATTCCAAAGCAACTTTCTTTTGGTTTGAATCACGTCTATATTTTCAATCTGAGCCCAAAGAAAAGCGGCAATAACTTCAGAAGGTAAAAAAGAAGAACCAGTATCTACCCAACCATATTTATTGACTTCACCTCTAAAAAATTCGGCTCTATTAGTTCCTTTTTCCCAAATAATTTCGGCTCTATTAATAAAGCGTTCGTCATTAATAGTCAACATTCCTCCTTCTCCAGAAACAATATTTTTAGTCTCATGAAAAGAAAAAGCGGCCATATGACCTATGCTTCCCAAAGCTCTTTTAACACCGTCTTTACCTACATAAAAACTATCAATGGCTTGTGCAGCATCTTCTATAACAAGTAAGTTATACTTTGCAGCCAGCTCCATAATTTTATCCATATCACAAGCTACACCAGCGTAGTGAACAGGAACTATTGCTTTTGTTTTATCTGTAATTAACGCTTCAATTTTATCAGCATCAATATTGGGATTATCAGCATAAGAATCAGCAAAAACGATGGTAGCACCTTGTCTAACAAAAGCTATGGCTGTAGAAACAAACGTAAAACTTGGCACTATAACTTCATCACCAGGTCCAATGTTAGCTAACATAGCACTCATTTCTAATGCATCTGTGCAAGAAGTTGTCAATAGTGCTTTTTTAAAACCATAATGACTTTCAAAAAAAGTCTGGCATTTTTGAGTATATTTTCCGTTACCAGAAATTTTACCAGAATTAACAGCATCATAGATATAATGAGTTTCTTTTCCGGTTAAGTAGGGTTTATTGAATGGAATCATATTTATATTTTAAAAGGTAGTCTTCTTCTATTAATTTTTACAAACTTTCAATATCTTTTATTTGCGAGGAGAATTGATTGTCTTTCCATTGAACAAATCCACCATCAATCCATGGCTTTGCGATTTGCTTATTTAGAAAGTCTTTTTCCCAACCTTTAGGAGCATCTATTTTTTTTACTTTTATTAAAAAAGTAGCGTTCTTTAAATCTATACCATTTTTAATAGCCCAAAAAGCGGTAAAATCTCGAACACCACTATCAAGTACTTTTAAGTCTATATTGGGATTATTCATACTAAACGAAACTTTTCTCCAATTTGTTCCATAGTTATAGTAGGAAGGTTGACCATTTTTATCAATTAACGGCAACCAAAATTCTTCTTTGGTAACTTCGTTTTTATATAGTACAGCAATAATATGTGAATAACCTTTATAATGAATATCGTCAATAAATACATTATGTGAAGTTAATCCTAATAAGGGTTTTGTTATAGAAATTAAATTATTATTAAATACTGAAAAATAGCTGTGTATTTTACTGTTTTTAAATCCGATGGAAGCGTATAATTTGTTGCATATCGGACTGTTTAATATGATAATTAACTGAGCAAATGATAGCGAATAGATTAACCATTTAAATAAACTAAATTTCAAATCATTAACAGTATAGTTTTGTAATAATTTGATTTTAGAATCATTAGGAATTTCTGGTGGATTATAGCCACAATTTTCCTCTGTACAACGTTCATTAGTTCTATTTAAGGCAACATAAGCATACACTTTTTTTGCCAAATGATAAATACCTGGAATTCGCAATAATAATGAAATTGGATACAGATAAAATATTCTTTTAAGAACTTCAATATAAGTGTCAACTCCTGAAAAAACGGTTCCTTTTAAATTAACACTGTGTATATCATCCAACAAAGTATTTCGGTCTATATCTTTTAAACTAGCTTCTTCTGAGGCATCAAACTGAACGGTTTTGAATTCAATTTTATTAAAAAAATCAAAATGAGATATAATAATTTTAGTTCTTACACATAATGGACATTCTGAATCATAATAAAATTTTAATGTCTTGTTGCCATTGTTAGGTTTAAAAACTTTTTGCCAAAATGAAACAGGCACCAATAAAAGATACAATGAAATAAAAGTCAATGCAAACCAAGGAATTGGAAAAGTAATTAAGATTCCTAAGTGAAGTCCAATTCCAATTATCAATAGTACTATTCTATATTTTTTTCTAAAAAATAAAAATATAAATAGTGCTTCAAAAATTAAAGTTAAGTAGCCCAAAAACAACATTATCATCTTGTTGTTTAAAACAAATGTAAAGTTATTGTGCACCATCATTGGAAACGAGCTAGGCATCCACATTCCTAATCCTTGCAACCAACTATTTGCTGTTAACTTAACAAAAATGGAATCAAAATAAACCAATCCAATTGCAACAAATACTGGTAAAAAGTAATGCAATTGTTTTACTTTTTTAGAAGGATTATATTGAAAAGTAGTATTAGAATATTTTAATTTCTGTAGCAAACGATCTATAGAAAAACATTGACTAATTGGAAGAAATATAAGTATAAAGTTTACGCCCATATAAGCGTAAAAAACATGATATTCATAAGAGCCAATACTACCAATTAGTATCAAACTCATCATGTAATTAACAATTGAAAAAAATCTGGTGAAAGCACCAAATAAAATAAAAAATACAGATAAAAACCAAATACCTATGGGAATTGCAAAGTTTATTTCAGCCAATTCAAGGTAAGGTATTTTATCAAAAATCAAATGCCTAAAGTAAAACATTTGAGCAATTTCACACAACAATATCAAAGAATAGGCAATTCTAAAAACAGCTAATCCTGTTCCATCGATTTCCTTATCATAAGATTTCTTCAAAAAATTTGAAATAAAACTCATCTATCTATTATCTAAATTTCATTTAATACATTAAATAAAAAACCAACTATTAAAAAACAATAAAAGTTTATATCATAGCAAGTTACATTAATAACGAGTAACAAAAGTACTCATTTATTTGAAACCACCAAATTATTATATTGTAAATAAGCAAAGTTGAGTCATGAGTACCTAGTTAAAAACAAATTATCTTCATAAAGCATTCTCCTCCTCTGGAGGAGTGTCCGAAGGACGAGGTGGCTTTTAAACTACTAAGCAAAAAACAGATAATAGATAGCAGATAATAGATAGCAGATAATAGATAGCAGATAATAGATAGATAGCAGATAATAGATAGCAGATAATAGATAGCAGATAATAGATAGCAGATAATAGATAGCAGATAATAGATAGCAGATGACAGATAGCAGATGACAGATAGCAGATAACAGGCAACAGAAAACTGAACACTGAACACTAAACACTGAATACTGAACACTGAACACTGAACACTAAACACTAAACACTGAACACTGAACACTGAATACTGAACACTGAGCCTGTCGAAGTGAAAAAGCCCTTCCGTTTCCGAAAGAGCTTTCCCTAATTATTCCGAGTCCAAAGGACGAGTTAACCTAATCTCAAATCCCAAATCCTAAATCCTAAATCTCAAATTTCAAATCTCAAATTTCAAATCTCAACACTGACATCTAACATCTGACATCTAACATCTAACATCTGAACACTAATTAACCACTTTCTTAGTAGCCTTAAACCCATCAATAGTAGTTACTTGAACAAGCAATACTTGATTCGTTGTTCCCACATTGATTTTAGTTTCTGAAGCATTGATGTTGGTTTTTGCAACCAATACTCTACCTCTAATATCGTAGATAGTTACTTCTTGCATTGTAGTTCCTCCTGTACGGATAACTACATCATTTTGTTGTTTGATAACATTGATACTGTTTGCTGTAAAGTTGTTATCATTTGTTGTTAATGAAGTTTGGTAAACCAATTCAAAAC
>LNFM01004313.1_pt1 | contig 27207 bp, 28 predicted proteins | sample 596031 | NCBI WGS metagenome assembly LNFM01 (sample SAMN04254537, study PRJNA301005) | activated carbon metagenome | isolation source: dual media filters at the Ann Arbor, Michigan drinking water treatment plant | place: USA: Ann Arbor | reverse complement strand
TGGCGTAGCGAAGGGTAATCCACGGCGGATTTATTCCAACCGTTTCAAGCCCTTGAGCGTAGTTTGGCGTAGTATTGGAAAGGAACGAAAAGGGCACAAAGCTCCGCTCTTAATCAGCGGGTCCTTGGTTCGAGCCCAAGTGCGTCCACCATTCCCATCCTAAACTCTTTTGTTTTGCTCGGCGTCGCGCGTTGAATGGTCCAAGGGGTGCGCGCGCATCATCGAATTTTCGCGAATCCTGTCATTTTTGATCTCGCCTGAACCTTGAAATCACATTTTGATGTGATATCTGCGGCAGATGAACACATCCATGATCACACGCGTTCGCGATCTCGTCACATCAGGTGCAATGACTAAGGCTGGTCTTGCCCGCGCCGCTGGCCTTCATGCCAACACCTTGCGCGACTGCACTGAGGATGGCTGGAACCCCACCGCTGAAACTCTCGCCAAGCTGGAAGCCTTTCTTGCAGCCAACAGCGATCGGCCGGTGCTCGCCAGCATTGATGAGATCATCGACGAGGCGCGCAACGGGCGGATGTATATTCTCGTCGACGATGAAGATCGTGAGAACGAAGGCGACCTCATCATTCCCGCGCAGATGGCGACCCCGCAAGCGATCAATTTCATGGCGACCCACGGGCGCGGGCTGATCTGCCTGGCGCTGACCAAGGAGCGGGTCGACCTGCTCGGCCTGCAACCGATGAGCCGCAACAACAAGGAATCGATGCAGACCGCCTTCACCATCTCGATTGAGGCGAAAGAGGGAGTAACCACCGGCATTTCGGCCGCAGACCGCGCGCGTACGATTTCGGTGGCGATTGATGCAGCCAAGGGCGCTGATGATCTGGTCACTCCCGGCCACGTCTTCCCGCTTATGGCGCGCGATGGCGGCACGCTGGTGCGCGCTGGGCACACCGAGGCGGCAGTCGATATCTCGCGGCTCGCGGGGCTCAACCCATCGGGTGTGATCTGCGAGATCATGAACGAAGACGGGACGATGGCCCGGCTCGATGACCTCATCAGCTTTGCGCGGCGGCACGACCTCAAGATCGGTACGATCCGCGATCTAATTGCCTACCGGATGCGCAATGATCATCTGGTCGAGCGCCTGAGCGAGCGTGCGTTTACCTCGGATTATGGCGGGCAGTGGCGGATGATCACTTACCGCGACCGCGTGGCGGGCAATGAAGCCTATGTCTTGCAAAAGGGCCACGTTGTCCCCGGCGAGCCCACCCTCGCCCGCGTCCACCCGATTTCGGTGTTCGACGATGTGCTGGGGCAACCAGGGCCGCGCAAGCGCACGTTGCAGCGCGCGATGCACGCGATTGGCGAGCATGGCTCGGGCGTCATCGTGATCCTCACCGGGCGCATCGGCACCGGTGAATGGCGACCTGACGAAGAATTGCGCAACATCGGTATCGGCTCGCAGATCCTCGTCGATCTCGGCGTCAGCGACATGGTGCTGCTGTCGAACAGCCGTCCCGATCTGGTCGCTCTCGAAGGTTTCGGCCTGACCATCACCAACTTTCACCCCATTCCGGAGTAAGCTCGCATGTCTCGCATTCTGATTGTCGAAGCGCGGTTCTACGCGCATCTTAACGATATGCTGATCGCCGGGGCCAAATCCGCGCTGAAGGCTGCCGGGCACGAGGTTGAGGTGCTGACCGTACCCGGCGCGCTGGAAATTCCCGGCGCCATTGCACTCGCTGCTGAAAGTGGCGAGTTCGACGGCTTCGTTGCCATCGGTGTCGTGATCCGCGGCGAAACCTACCACTTCGAAATCGTCGCTGGTGAAAGCGCGCGCGCGATCATGGCCTTGACGATGGATGGCATCGCAATCGGCAACGGCATCCTGACGGTGGAAAACGAAGCGCAAGCGCTGGTGCGTGCTGATCCAGCGCAGAAGGACAAGGGCGGCGAAGCGGCAAAGGCCGCACTGGCGCTGATGGCGCTGCAGGCGCGGTTTGGGCACTGAGGGGGTAGGCATAGGGGTGCCGTCAGGTATGATTTTACACCTGTGCCAAATTGGCCATACCCCGCTACTAGGTAGTTTCCCTCTGTAGATTTCCATAAGCCATTAACGCGATATCCGAGCATCTTCTGCTGTCACCCGCCGGTCGCACGGTTTAGCAGGTCAACCAAGAATGTTTGGGATCTGGCTTTTGGAAAATCTGACTTCGAGCGTGCCGTGCGACAACGGTCTTCATGCAATTATGGCCGCGCTCGAGCAGCAGCTTGCAGCCCTTGATGGCGCCGGTGCACACATTGCAGCGGCGCATGTCGATGCTGCGATACAGCAGTTGCGCCTGGATCAGGCGCGCAGCTGAACCGATTGCGTCGACAGGTTTCCCCAAGCTCAATCGGCAACTGCGTATTTGCCCTTAAAGCCAGAACAAGAACAACTGGGTAAGCCTTATGACAGTTATCGGACTGGGCCTGACAGGGCCGGGCATTTCCCGGAGGCGGATGGATGGGCGAAATTGCAAGCAACGCCGCACGCCATTCAAGCAGCGACGGCGTTACTGAAAGGGATGGCTTCTTTCACCCGCTCGCAGATGAGCTGATGGCGATCGCCGGTCGGCTACGCGATGCCGCCACAACACCCCGTTTGGAAGATGTGGGCACGAGCGCACCCACTGCGCGGCCAACGCGGGCCTCGCGCAATTACCTCGCCCTCGCCCGCAAGGCTTATGCATTGCGGCGCAGGCGCGCGACAATATTTGGCAATCCCGATCTATTTGGCGAACCGGCTTGGGATATTCTGCTCGATCTTTACATCGCGCATGCTGAGGGCAAGGCGGTTTCGGTATCAAGCGCCTGCATCGGTTCGGCCGCGCCAGCCACCACCGGGCTGCGCTGGCTGGGCGTACTCGCAGACGAAGGGTTTGTGGCGCGCGAGAACGACCATGACGACCAACGCCGAGTTATGGTGCGGTTAATTCCCTCAGGACTGGCAGCGATGGAACAGTTCTTCGACGCGGTCGATGGGGGTAATTGACTCAACCCGCTGCGGTTGTCTTTCAGCAACGCCCGCCAAAACAACCGCGCCCAGCATAGGCCGCACTATCGCCAAGCTCTTCTTCGATCCGGATCAGCTGATTGTACTTGGCCAAACGGTCTGACCGGGCGAGAGATCCGGTCTTGATCTGCCCGCAATTGGTCGCAACCGCCAGATCAGCGATGGTTGCGTCTTCGGTCTCACCCGAACGGTGGCTCATCACGCAGGTGTAGCGCGCGCGGTGCGCCATATCGACCGCAGCGAGCGTTTCGGTGAGCGTGCCGATCTGGTTGACCTTGACCAGCAGCGAATTGGCCAGCCCCTTGGCGATCCCATCCGACAGGCGCACCGGATTGGTCACAAACAGATCGTCGCCGACCAGCTGGACTTTGTCGCCAATCTTCGCGGTGAGCGCGGCCCAGCCTGCGAAATCGTCCTCGCTCATGCCATCTTCGATCGAACGGATTGGGTAATCCGCAGCGAGCTTGGCGAGGTAATCGGCCATCTCGTCTGGCGACAGGCTGAGCCCCTCACCCGCAATTTCGTACCGACCGTTCTTGAAGAACTCGGTTGCGGCGCAATCGAGCGCCAGCACGATGTCCTCGCCCGGCTTGAACCCGGCCTTGGCAACGCTTTCCATGATGAAATCGAGCGCCGCGCGGGTGCTGGCGAGATCGGGCGCGAAGCCGCCTTCATCGCCGACACTGGTGGCGAGGCCTTTTTGCGCGAGGCCTTTCTTAAGGGTGTGGAACACCTCTGCACCCCAGCGCACGGCCTCTGCGATCGAATCAGCACCGACCGGCATGATCATGAATTCCTGAATATCGATCGGGTTATCGGCGTGCTCGCCGCCGTTGATGATGTTCATCATCGGCACTGGCAGCATGTGCGCCGACACCCCGCCGAGATAGGAGTAGAGCGGCAGCCCGCGCGCGTTCGCCGCCGCCTTGGCCACCGCAAGGCTGGTGCCGAGGATTGCGTTCGCCCCAAGCCGCGCCTTGTTCGCCGTGCCGTCCAGCGCGATCAGCGACAGGTCGACATCGCGCTGATCTTCGGCGTCGAAATTATCGATCAGCAGCTCGCGGATCTCGGTGTTGACCGCTTCCACCGCCTTGAGCACGCCTTTGCCGAGATAGCGGGCTGCATCGCCATCGCGTAGCTCAACCGCTTCATGCGCTCCGGTCGACGCGCCAGAAGGCACCGCCGCACGGCCAAAACTGCCGTCGTCGAGCAGCACATCAACCTCGACAGTGGGGTTTCCGCGGCTGTCGAGAATCTCGCGGCCGTGCAGGTCAATGATGGCGGTCATGTTTGGCTCCGGCTGGAATGTGTTGTAGAATACTAAGACACTTAGGGCGGAATGATTCTGCACCCTTCAGAATTGCGCCGTCCCTATGCGCCGGAACTCTCCGGCGCAAGCGGGGGCACCCTGTAACCGACACAACCAAGATTGGATGACCGCCATGGCTGATACCACCCCGGAAAAATCGACCTCCACCAAAACGGGCAAGACCCCCGCAACCCCAGCAAAGGGAGGCTCGGCCAAAAGCAAGACTCCGGCAAAGGCAGCCTCGCTCAAGACAGGTGCCATGGCCAAGAGCGCCGATCCCGCTCCCACACCCGTGGTAGAAGCCAAGAGCCGCTTCAACGCTGCACTGGAAGAAGCCAAGGCCGGTGCCGCCGCATTGCGCGCCGAGGCTGAAACCCGGATCAGCACCGCAGGCCAGCAGGCCAAGGGCAAAGGCACCGATCTGGTCGCCGACGCCAAAGTGTACGGCGAACAGGCGCTCGGCAAAGCGGGCGAACTGGCGGTCGAAGGTAAGAACGCCGCCAGCGATGCGATCGCCTCACTCGGCAAGGTTGTGGGCGAAAGCGCCACGCAGATCGACGAGAAGCTGGGTGAGCAATATGGCGACTATGCTCGCAAAGCCTCGCGCACGTTGGTGGAAACCTCGGCCAAGCTGGAAGCCAAAAGCGTTGAGGAGCTCAGCGAAGACGCCCGTGCTGCCGTGCGCAAAAGCCCCGGCATTGCGGTTGGTATTGCTGCCGTGTTCGGCTTCTTCATCGCGCGCCTGCTCGGCGGCAAGAAGGGCTGATCGCGGGCAGGCGCTGGCAGGAACAGGCCCAGGAACAGCCCATGCACGATACCGAGCCCGGCCCGTTGCGGTCGCCGGAGGATAGCGCCGCCGACCTCGAACTGGAGCTGGTGGGCGACACCGATGACGACGGCAACAGTCTCACCACCTTGCGCGATGATATCACCGCGCTAGTCGATGACGCGCGCACCTATGCCGAGGCGGAAATCGCCTTTCAGAAGACCCGCGCGGGGCTGGCTGGCAAGACGGCCGGGCGCGCGCTGGGGCTGCTGGTTCTGGCGGTGGTGTTGTTGCACATCGCGCTGATCGCGCTGGCGGTGGGCGCGGTGATTGCGCTCGCACCGCTGGTGACGATCTGGGGCGCGATTGCGATCGTGGTCGGCGTCCTGCTGACCGGTGTTGCAGCGTTGGTGTTCTTCGCGGTCGGTGATGGCAAGGCGCTGTCGGGCATGTTTGATTCTGGCGGCGATACATGACCCGCCTGCCCGACCGCTTCATCGAAGACCGCGCCCTGCGCGATGCCGCCCGTGCGGTATTGGCCGAGGATATTGAGCGGCTGCGCGCCAATCTTGGCGAGGAAGGCATTGCGAGCCGCGTATCATCCGGCGTGAGTTCGACCATTTCTGATCGCATCAGCGCCGGGGCGCGCGATGTGTTGGCGCAGGCAAAAGCGCAGGCGGGCGATCACAAAGGGGTGCTTGCGCTGCTGATTGGTGCGATCATCCTGTTTCTCGCACGCGGGCCGATCCTCGATTGGTTAGAGGCTCTGGACGCTGACGAAGATGGGGCCGACCCTGCACAAACCACTGATTCCGATGGAGACCCCGCATGACCGACCAGCCCCGTATTCTCGCCGATTCGAAGCGCGATTCGCTCCGCGCCAGGATCGAAGCGGCCGAACGGCGCAATGCCGACCGCTCGCTGGCTGACAGCGCGCGTGAAGCGGCCAAGGCTGCGGCAGATTACACCCGCGCCCATCCGCTGACGGTGATTGGCGGCGCCTTGGCCGTGGGGCTCGCCATCGGATTACTGACCCGCCCCGGACGCCGGGTGGCACGGCAGGTTGTCAGCAGCGCGAGCGGCGCTGTCAGCGGTGCTGCGGCAAGCGCGACGTCGGGCGTCAAGGGCGTTGCGGCGCGCGGCGGTTCGCGGATTGGCCTGATGCTGGGCGAGGCCGCGATTGCCTATATCATGACGCTGGTTGACGATACGCTGGAGACCGCCCGTACCGGACAGGAAAAGGCTGGAGAGTTCAGCGGAGCGGCCGGCGCGCAGGCACGCAAGCTCCGCGCCAGTGCAGGCGATGCGGTCGATACCGCCACCGCTACGTCGCGCGATCTCGCCCGCAAAACCCGCAGCACGGCGACGCGCGTGGTGAGCGATCTTAGGCGCAAGACCAAGGGATAACCCTGCGCCAAGTTGCCCCAATGCGTGAAGTCTTGCCCTTGTAGCGCGAGGCGTTAAGGGGGCGGCATTCTTCCTCCCCAAGGGCTTGTATCATGGCAGAAACCACTCCGAACCAGCGGCTCCACCTCGTGATGGGCGGCCGCGTCAAAGATCCGCGCGGGCTTGAATTCCAAGACCCGGAAAGCATCCATGTGGTGGGCGTTTACAGCTCGTATGACGCCGCCGCCGATGCGTGGCGCGCGCAGGCGCAGCGCACGGTTGACGATGCCGAAATGAAGTATGTGGTGGTGCACATCCACAAACTGCTGACGCCGGAAGACTGAGTATGGGGGCGGTTTTCGTGTCACCGCATATTTGCCCGTTCCAGACCGAAGATGCCCCTACCCTCGCTGCCTTGACGCTGGCGGCAATCGTCATGATCGGGGTGCGCGCCTATTCGATGGAGCAGGTGATGTGCTGGGCCGCGGGCCATCCCGGCGCCGCGCGTTTTATCGATAGCGCGGCTAAAGGCGATCTGATCCTTGTCGCGCGGGCAGCCGATGGCCCGCCCGCAGCCTATGCCTTGATGGAGCGCGATGGGCATCTCGACATGCTCTATTGCCACCCCGATTTCGCCGGGCAAGGCTTTGCCACTGCGCTGCTCACGCAGATCGAGGTTGAGGCGCGACAGGCCGGGATCGGTCGGATTTTTGCCGAGGCCAGCGAGGTGTCACGACCGGTGTTCGAACGCGCTGGTTATACCCTGCTCCACCGCCGCGATTTCGCCATGATGATGGGCGACGCAGAAGTGGCGATGCACAACTACGCGATGGAAAAGTTGCTCGATTGAACGGCCAACCAATGCGCCAATGTTCCACATGAAACATTGGGCACAACCGGGCTAAAGCAGGCCTAGAGGGGGTCTAACAGGGGTCTAGGCAGGGTCTAGCGGCAGGCAAAACAGGCCTACCGCTGCCACCGCAACTCGCTCAGATGAATTCGAGCTTTTTGACGTGGTAGAACCGCTCACCCGAAGGCACGGTCACTTCGATATCGTCGCCGACCTGCTTACCGATCAGCGCGCGTGCCAGCGGCGAGCTGTAGGAGATGCGGCCCTTGTTGGCGTCAGCTTCGGTCTGGCCGACGATCTGATATTTGATCGGCTTGTCGTTTTCATCGAGCAAGGTGACCGTCGCGCCAAAAATGATCTTGTCGCCCGACAGTGTCGCCGGATCGATGATCTGCGCGCGGCTGACCATGCCTTCGATGTCGCCGATCATCGCTTCGACCTGGCCCTGGCGTTCCTTGGCCGCATGATATTCAGCGTTTTCCGAAAGATCGCCGTGCGCGCGCGCTTCTTCGATAGCCTCGACGATTTTCGGGCGTTCTTCGCGCAGCACTTTGAGGTCGGCCGTCAGCCGCTCGTACCCCTCGGCCAGCATCGGAACCTTTTCCATCGTCGCCATCTTTCTGTTCTTTCAGTTCAGTTTTTTGCACTTAACCCGCAAAGAGTTCAAAAATCTGCTGGCCGTCCGATCCGCACGGCCCACAGTCCTTTTGAATGTCAGGGAAAGTATCAATCAGCAGCTATAATAGTCCTGCAACGAGCGGACTTCAAGCTGATCGGGCCGAATCGCCGAAATCGCTGCCGCTGCCGCCACCGATGCAGCCGCCGTTGTGTAATACGGCACCCTGCCCGCAAGCGCCGCCATGCGGATCGATTTGCTGTCGAGCAGCGATTGCCAGCCTTCGGTAGTGTTGAAAATCAGCGCGATATCGCCATCGATTATCTTGTCGACGATATGCGGCTGACCTTCCGCCACCTTGTTCACTCGCTCCACGCTAAGCCCTTGTTCGGCAAGGTAGCTTTGTGTGCCGCCAGTGGCGATGATCCGGAACCCGTGATCAATTAACTGGCGAATGGCAGGCAGGATCACCGCTTTATCGGTGCCCTTAACCGATACGAACACCGTGCCCGATTGCGGCGGCACCATGCCCGCGCCCAGCTGCGATTTGAGGAAGGCGGCCTCGAACGTGGTGTCGATCCCCATCACCTCGCCAGTGGACTTCATTTCGGGGCTTAACACCGGGTCAGCGCCGGGGAAGCGCGCGAAGGGGAACACCGCTTCCTTCACCGCCATGTAGGGCAGATCGCGCTTGAACGGCGGGAAGGTGGCAAGTTTTTCGCCCGCCATCACCCGCGCCGCGATTTTGGCCACCTGCTGCCCGATCGCCTTGGCGACGAACGGGACGGTGCGGCTGGCGCGCGGGTTGACCTCGATCAGGTAGACTTCTCCGTCCTTCACCGCGAACTGGATGTTCATTAGGCCGACGACGCCCAGCGCATGGGCGAGCAGTTCGGTCTGGCGCTCCATCTCGGCGATGATTTCGGGCGGCAGCGAGTATGGCGGAAGGGTGCAGGCAGAATCGCCCGAATGAACGCCAGCTTCCTCGATGTGCTGCATCACTCCTGCGATGCGGACTTCCTCGCCATCGCACAGCGCATCGACATCGCATTCGATCGCGTCGCGCAGATATTGGTCGATCAGAACGGGAGAGTCCCCCGACACGTTCACGGCGGTGGCGATGTAATTGTCGAGCTGCGCTTCACTGTCGACAATCTCCATCGCCCGACCGCCGAGCACATAGGATGGGCGCAGCAGCACCGGATAACCGATCCGCGCGGCCACGTTTGCCGCCTCGTCACGGCTGCGGGCGATGCCATTTTCGGGCTGACGCAGTTTCAGCTTGCTCACCAGCTTGGCAAAGCGTTCGCGGTCTTCGGCCAGATCAATCGCATCGGGCGATGTGCCGAGGATCGGGATCCCCGCATCCTCCAACGCCTGCGCCAGTTTCAGCGGGGTCTGCCCGCCAAACTGCACGATCACGCCAACCAGCTCGCCGTTCTGTTGTTCCACCCGCAGAATTTCGAGCACGTCTTCGGCCGTCAGCGGTTCAAAATACAATCGGTCAGAGGTGTCGTAATCGGTCGACACGGTTTCCGGGTTGCAGTTGATCATGATCGTCTCATACCCCTGCTCTGCCAGTGCAAAGCAGGCGTGGACGCAGCAGTAATCGAACTCGATTCCCTGCCCGATCCGGTTCGGCCCGCCGCCGAGGATGACAATCTTGCGCCGGTCGCTGGGTGCGGCCTCACATTCTGGCTCGCCAAAGCTGGGGGCTTCGTAGGTTGAGTACATGTAGGGCGTGATCGCTTCGAACTCGGCGGCGCAGCTGTCGATGCGTTTGAACACCGGATAGACGCCGAGCTTGTGGCGCAGCGCGCGCACTTCGTCTTCGCTCGTCGCCCCGGCCATGGCGACCAACGCATCGTGGAGCAGGCCGGAACGCTTGGCCTGCGTCTCGCCCATTCCGCCGGCCACACCGACTGATCGCACCGCAAGGGTCGCGAGCCGCCGGTCGGAAAAGCCCATCGCCTTCAAACGCTGCAGGCCCGCAGCATCGCGCGGCAAGCCATCGGCCTGGACTTCGCGTTCGGCGGCGATGATGCCTTCGATCTGGCGCAGGAACCACGGGTCGTAGAATGTGACCGCAGCAATGTCCTCCACGCTCATGCCTTCGCGGAACGCTTGGGCGACCTTGAGCAGCCGGTCGGGCGTGCGGCGCGACAGCGCGGCGGTGATGACATCGCGGGCGACGCCTTCCAATTCCGGCACGCGGTTGAACCCGTCGAGGCCCGTTTCCAGTCCGCGCAGCGCCTTCTGCATCGATTCCTGGAAGTTCCGGCCAATCGCCATGACTTCGCCGACCGATTTCATCGCGGTCGAAAGATCGGTCGCCGCACCCTTGAACTTCTCGAACGCGAAGCGCGGGATCTTGGTCACCACGTAATCGATGGTCGGTTCAAAGGAGGCCGGCGTTGCCCCGGTGATTTCGTTGGTCAGCTCGTCGAGTGTATATCCGACCGCCAGTTTCGCTGCGACGCGGGCGATGGGGAAGCCGGTGGCCTTGGATGCCAGCGCGGACGACCGCGACACGCGCGGGTTCATTTCGATCACGATCAGGCGCCCATCCTTGGGATTGACCGCGAACTGCACGTTGGAACCGCCTGTTTCGACGCCGATTTCGCGCAGGCAAGCAATGCTCGCGTTGCGCATGATCTGGTATTCCTTGTCGGTCAGCGTCAGCGCCGGGGCGACGGTGATGCTGTCCCCGGTGTGGACGCCCATCGGATCGACGTTTTCGATGGCGCAGATGATGATCGCGTTATCCTTGCGGTCGCGCACCACCTCCATCTCGAACTCTTTCCACCCGAGCAGCGATTCCTCGATCAGCACTTCGGTGGTGGGCGAGGCATCGAGCCCTTCGCGCACGATCTGGTCAAATTCAGCCTTGTTATAAGCGATCCCGCCGCCGGTGCCGCCAAGGGTAAAGCTGGGGCGGATGATCGAAGGCAGCCCGGTGCGTTCAAGGATCACGCGCGCTTCTTCGAGCGTGTTGGCGACGCCTGAGCGCGCGCTTTCCAGCCCGATGGAGGTCATCGCATCGCGGAATCGCAGACGGTTTTCGGCCTTGTCGATCGCGTCGGCCTTGGCCCCGATCATCTCGACCCCGTATTCGGCCAGCACGCCCATTTCATCGAGCTTCAGCGCGCAGTTGAGCGCGGTCTGCCCGCCCATCGTCGGCAGCAGCGCGTCGGGCCGTTCCTTGGCGATGATCTTGGCGACGATATCGGGCGTGATCGGCTCGATATAGGTCGCGTCGGCAAATTCAGGATCGGTCATGATCGTCGCGGGGTTGGAGTTGACGAGGATGACGCGGTAGCCCTCCTCCTTCAACGCCTTGATCGCCTGCGTGCCGGAGTAATCGAACTCGCACGCCTGCCCGATGATGATCGGGCCAGCGCCAATGACGAGGATCGAGGAGATGTCGGTTCTTTTGGGCATCAGTCGCCTTTGAAAAGTGCTATTACGCTGATAATTAGCGCAAAAATGGAAATCCAATCCGACCGATCAACCGATTTTAGTCGGCCCAAGATCGACTGTTCGTCCATCCGACGGACAGCCATTACTGCTTGGTCATTCAATGAGAAATGCACAGACCTGCGCCCATGGTCCGATTGCTCAATCATCGAGCCCAGGCCCGCCTTTTGCCACTGTCGCCCAATGTCGGTCAGTTCTTCGAGGCTTCGATTAGGGCTAAGATCGGTCAAGGACGGGATATAATAGCGATGGCGGAACGACCAGCGCACCGCCTTCTTGAGAAGCTTTGTCTCCGGATAGTCAGTCGGAAACTCGATCACCCCAGCCCCCCCACAAACTTCTCGAACAGGTAGAAGCTATCCTGCGGCCCCGGGCTCGCCTCAGGGTGATACTGCACCGCGAAGGCCCGCTTGCCCTTGATCGCAATCCCGCAATTCGTGCCGTCGAACAGGCTTACATGGGTCTGCTCGACATTCTCCGGCAGGGTAGCCACATCCACCGCGAAGCCGTGGTTCATTGAGGTGATCTCGACCAACCCCGTTGTCTCGCCCCAGCCCTCGCCCACGCGCTGGACGGGATGGTTCGCGCCGCGGTGGCCCTGGTGCATCTTGATCGTCTTCGCGCCTGCCGCCAGAGCGAGGAGCTGGTGGCCCAGACAGATGCCGAAGATTGGCATGTCCGCCTCAAGCAGCGCCGCGATCACCGGCACCGCATATTCCCCCGTCGCCGCCGGATCGCCGGGGCCGTTGGAGAGGAACACGCCGTCGGGGGCGAGCGCCATGACCTCGTCGAACGAAGCCTTGGCCGGAACGACTGTCACCCGCGCGCCGGCTTTCACCAGATTGCGGAAGATATTGTCCTTCGCCCCGTAATCGATCGCGACCACGTGGGGGGTCGCATCGCGGGCCGCGCGGCCATAGCCGTGGCCGAGCCGCCAATAGCCGCCCTCCCAGCTTTCCTGCGCATCGCGCGTCACGCGCACGGCGAGGTCCATTCCCTCCAGACCTGGCCATGCCTTCGCACGCTCCAGCAAAGCCGGGATATCGAACTTGCCATCCGGCGCATGGGCGATCACCGCGTTGGGCGCGCCCGATTGGCGAATGCGGCGGGTTAGCGCGCGGGTGTCCACGCCGCTGAGGCCGATCTTGCCGTTGCGCACCATCCAGTCGGCAAAGCGTTCGATGCTGCGGAAATTGCTCGGCTCGGTCACAGCTTCGCGCACCACGCAGCCGACTGCGCCTTCAACCTTGCTCTCGATATCCTCAGAATTCGCGCCGACATTGCCGATGTGCGGGAAGGTGAAGGTGACGATCTGCGCGGCGTAGCTGGGATCGGTCAGCACTTCCTGATAGCCGGTCATGGAGGTGTTGAAACACACCTCGCCCACGGCAGAACCAACCGCGCCGAAGCCCCGGCCCCACACCACCGTGCCATCGGCCAGAACGATGACTCCCGTCGCGCCAGAAGGTTGCGCGCGGAAAGATGCGGGGTCGGCCATAAGGGGCGCTCCGTTGGAATAATGCCAGCGATGTTGCTAAGTTTTGCCCGCTAAGCCCCTCAGCCCCTCGCGTCAACCTAGGCTTCGCTGTCTATTTGCGTTAGAGGCCCGCCGCTTCATTCCATCCACAGGAAACACGTCATGATCCGTGATGATATCAAAGCCGCCACCATCACCGCGATGAAGGCCGGCGAAAAAGACCGCACCGCCGCGCTGCGCCAGATCAGCGCCAAGATCAAAGACCGCGATATCGAGGAACGCACCTCGTCCAAACCGACGCCGGATGATGAGCTGGTGGTCAGCGTGCTGCAAAAGATGGCCAAGCAGCGGCGCGAATCGATTGAGATGTACGTGATCGGCGGGCGTGATGAGCTGGCAGCGGTGGAACGCGCCGAACTCGCCGTGATCGAGGAATTCCTGCCGCAGATGCTGAGCGAGGCCGATACCATCGCCGCGATCGAAGCGATCAAGGCCGAAACCGGCGCGTCAACGATCAAGGACATGGGCACCGTGATGGCCGAGCTGAAGGCGCGTCACGGTGCGGTGCTCGACGGGAAATTGGCGAGCGGGCTGGTGAAGGCTGCGCTTTCCTGAGCGGGAAGCCGATCTAACCACAGAACCTTCCACAGCACGCGCTTGAACCTGCGCGGCTTCGAGCGCACCTATTCAGCATGGCCATCACCCCGCAATGGAAGGACGAACTGCGTGCGCGGATCACGCTGTCGACGCTCGTCATGCGGACGGTCAAGCTGACGCGGGCAGGGCGCGAGTGGAAGGCGTGTTGTCCGTTTCACGATGAAACTACCCCGAGTTTTTACGTCAACGACCAGAAGCAGTTCTACCACTGCTTTGGATGCGGGGCGCATGGCGATGCGATCAGCTGGATGGTCGATCACGCGGGTCTGCAATTCATGGATGCGGTCAAGGAATTGGCGGCGGCGGCCGGGATGGAAGTCCCCGCTCCCGACCCCGCCATGGCAAAGCGCGCCGAACAGCGCGCCAGCCTGATCGATGTGACCGACGCCGCGCAGGCGTTCTTCGTCGAAAGCTTGGCCGCGCCGGGCGGTAAAGCGGCGCGCGATTATCTGGATCGGCGCGGGTTCAGCTCCGCTATCATGCGCGAATTCGGGTTCGGCTGGGCGCCCGATGATCGCCAAGCCCTCCCCCGCGCGCTGTCGCAATTTGGCGAGGATATGCTCGAAGGCGCAGGGATGCGCGCCGCGAACGAGGCGGGGGAGCGGTACGATCGCTTCCGTGGCCGGGTAATGCTGCCCATTCAGGACGCACGCGGGCGGGTGATCGCGTTCGGCGGCCGGATCCTCGACAAGCGCGAGGGCGTGGCCAAGTACCTCAACTCGCCCGATACCGAATTGTTCGACAAGGGCCGCACCCTCTACAACCTCCACCGCGCTGCGCCTGCCGCGCGCCAGACCGGACGGGTGGTGGTGGTCGAAGGCTATATGGACGTGATCGCGCTGGCGAACGTGGGGATTGCCGATGTGGTCGCTCCGCTCGGCACGGCGTTGACCGAGATGCAGCTCGAACTGCTGTGGCGGATGGTCGATGCGCCAGTGCTGTGTTTTGATGGCGATTCGGCGGGTCAGCGGGCGGCGATGCGGGCGATAGCGCGGGCGCTGCCGCTGCTCGCCCCGATGCGCTCGCTCAACATCGTGCGCCTGCCGAGCGGGCTTGACCCCGACGACCTGATCAAGACGCAGGGCACCGCCGCAATGGAGCGCTTGCTCGCCAGTCCCGCCAGCCTGATCGAGACATTGTGGGAGGCGGAACGCGATGCGCAGCCGCTGACCACGCCCGAAGCCAAGGCGGGGTTGAAAGCGCGGTTGATGGCGCATGCCGACACCATCGCCGATCCCGAAATCAAAGGCCTTTATCGGCGCGAGCTTTCCGACCGCTTCTCGGCCTTCGCTTACCCGCCCCGCGCGTCTGGTTTTTCTGCGCGCCCTGCCCCGCAGCCCGGCCAACGGCAGCCGTGGCGCGGCGCTCCGATGCAGCCGCAAGGCTTGTCTGAAACGGCCCGCGCGCAGCTCACCGGGATGATGGCAGGCGGCCAAAGACAAGGCCTGCTCACCGCCGTATTCGCCGGGCTGACCCGCTTCCCGCACGAAATATCCCGCCATGCCGAAGCGCTCTCCCGCCTAGCCCGGCACGACCGCGAAGCCGCAGCTTTGATCGAATCGCTGTTCGAACTTGCAGAAACGCTTGATTCGCACGCGCCAAACGCCATATGCGCATCGCAAGGTCATCCTGCCCCGCCGGCAGATATCCGCTACGCCTTTCTCGAAGAAGGCAACGATCCCGGCGCTGCGTGTGAGGAATTGGCCGAAGCTGTGTCGCTGCTGGTCGAAAGGCCAGCACTGGAGGCCGCGCTTGCGGCCACTATTTTGCGTTTCGACAGCGATCCGGAAGGGTCGTTCGTCGAACAAAATCGCTTGCGCGCACAGCTCAATGCAGTTGAAGAACGCCTCAAAGCCTTTGGACGCCGCAAAGCGGGTCCGCTGGCGACGGGCGATAACGCCGCCTGATGGGCGGATATGGGATTAACTGGCGGAACCTTGGCGCACACCAAGCGCGTACCCGCCCGGCAATGGATTGATACTGAGATATGGCCGAAAAAGAAGATGCCCCGCTGATCGATCTCAACGAGGCTTCGATCAAGAAGCTGATCAGCAAGGCACGCAAGCGCGGCTATGTCACCTATGACGAGCTGAACGAGGCGCTGCCTTCGGGCGAGATGAGCCCCGATCAGATCGAGGATATCCAGACCGCCTTGTCGGAAATGGGCGTGCAGATCGTCGAAAACGACGAAGATGCCGAAGCCGAATCCGATGGTGACGGCGATGGAGCTCCCAGCGTTGTCGCCGATGACGACGATGAAGACGAAGAAGAGGATGACGAGAAAAAGGGCCCGTCCAAGGACGCGCGCGCCGGCAACCGCAAACTCGTCACTGGTGAACGCACCGATGATCCGGTTCGCATGTACCTGCGCGAAATGGGCGCGGTCGAACTGCTCAGCCGCGAAGGCGAAATCGCCATCGCAAAGCGGATCGAAGCCGGTCGCGACATGATGATCATGGGGCTTTGTGAAAGTCCGATCACCTTCCACGCGATCATTCAATGGTCTGAAGCGCTGAACAGCGGCGACATGCAGCTGCGCGAAATCCTCGATCTTGACGCGATGCTGTCCAAGGAACCGCCCGCCGACAAGATGGCCGAGGGCGCCGAGGATGACGACGACGACGGCGAAATTTCCGAAGCCACCGCTGGCCCCACCATCCGCGAAGATGATGAAGTCGCCGATGAGCCCGAAGCCGACGCAGACGAGGACGAAGACGGCGAAGGTCGCCCCAAGCGCGAAGAGGAAGAGGAGGAAGACAACACCCTCAGCCTGGCGCAGATGGAAGCGCAGCTTAAGCCCGAAGCGCTCGAAACCTTTGCCCGCATCACCACGCTGTTCAACGCCTTTGAAAAGCTTCAGGGCGAGCGTGTGGACACGCTGGCGGTCGGCAATGATTTCCCGAACGCCAAGGAAAAGAAATACGAACAGCTGCGCGAAGACCTCACCGCCGAAGTTGAAAGCGTGCAGTTCCATGCGACCAAGATCGAATTTCTGGTCGACAATCTGTATGCCTTCAATCGCCGCCTGACCACGCTGGGCGGGCAAATGCTGCGTTTGGCCGAGCGTCACAAGGTCAAGCGGATCGACTTCCTCAATTCCTACGTCGGCAACGAAATGGACGACGCCTGGATCAAGGAACGCGCCAAGAAGGACAAGAAGTGGGCCGCCTTTGCCGAGCGCGAAGAAGCTGCGATTGAGCGCATCCGCGCCGAAATTGCCGACATCGCTGCGCAGACCGGCATGAGCCTCACCGAATTCCGCCGCATCGTCAACATGGTGCAAAAAGGCGAGCGCGAGGCGCGCATCGCCAAGAAGGAAATGGTCGAAGCGAACCTGCGTCTGGTGATTTCGATCGCTAAAAAATATACGAACCGCGGCCTGCAATTCCTTGATCTCATTCAGGAAGGCAATATCGGTCTGATGAAGGCGGTCGACAAGTTCGAATACCGCCGCGGTTACAAGTTCAGCACCTATGCCACATGGTGGATCCGGCAGGCAATCACGCGGAGCATCGCGGATCAGGCGCGCACCATCCGTATTCCGGTGCACATGATCGAGACGATCAACAAGCTGGTGCGCACTTCACGGCAGTTCCTGCACGAGGAAGGCCGAGAGCCGACGCCTGAAGAAATGGCGCAGCGCCTCTACATGCCTTTGGAGAAGGTGCGCAAGGTGATGAAAATCGCCAAGGAGCCGATCTCCCTCGAAACGCCAATCGGCGACGAGGAAGATTCGCACTTGGGCGATTTCATCGAGGACAAGAACGCGATCATCCCGGTCGATGCCGCGATTCAGGCGAACCTCAAGGAAACGGTCACCCGCGTGCTCGCCAGCCTTACCCCGCGCGAAGAACGCGTGCTGCGGATGCGGTTTGGGATCGGGATGAACACGGATCACACGCTGGAGGAAGTCGGCCAGCAGTTTTCGGTGACCCGCGAACGCATCCGCCAGATCGAAGCGAAGGCGCTGCGAAAGCTGAAGCATCCGAGCCGGTCGCGGAAAATGCGGTCATTCTTGGATCAGTAAGGCAAATCAACAGCGGGGCAGCGCCGGAATGAGTGAAAGGGACGGTCGATCGAGCTGGCTTGCCGATACCCTCGGCAACCGGCCCTTTATTGTCGCCTTGCTGTATCTGAGTTGCTCCTTCCTGCCGATCATGATCGTCGTTGCCGTGCCGCTCGCCTTCATCTTCCGGCGTGAGCCATCGGAAGAATGGGAAATGAGCCACTATCGCTACCTGGCGCGCACATTCTGGCTGGCGTTGGGGCTTTTTGCTCTGCTCACGGCGCTGTTTGTGGCGGCGCTGCTGCTGTTCGGCGAGACGGACGACACAGCGATCCCTATGCTTTTCATGCTTGTCCCGCTTGGGCTTGTCGTGCTCGGTCAATTCGGGGTGCGCAGCGTGATGTCAATGGCCCGCGCGGTCGCCAAGGAGCCTATGCCGAGACCGAACACGCTGCTATTCTGATTCGGACCATTCTGCTCCTTGGGTAAACACCCCGTCGAAAAGCCCGCGCCAAGGGGTGGAGAATCGCCGCCCATGCGACTATGTGCACCCCATGCGCATCGCCATTGCCTCCGACCACGCCGCCATCGAGCTCAAGGCTGAGCTGACCGAATGGCTTATCGAAGACGGGCATGAGGTCGCCGACCTTGGCCCGGAACCCGGCCAAAGCGTCGATTACCCTGACTACGGCTACCGGCTGGCGGAAATCATCGCCGAGGGCACGGTCGAATTCGGCGTTGCCCTATGCGGCAGCGGGATCGGCATTTCGATCAGCGTCAATCGCCACCCGCAGGTGCGTTGCGCGCTCGTTTCGGAACCGCTGTCAGCCGCCCTCGCCCGCGAACATAATGATGCCAATTGCATCGCAATGGGCGCGCGGCTCGTAGGGATTGAGATGGCCAAATCCTGCATCGCCACGTTCTTGGATACCGAATTCGCCGATGCCGGCGACCCCGCCGGGCGCCATCAGCGCCGCGTCGGCAAGCTCGGCAAGCCCCCGTTTATGCCTGATCATATCGAGACCCATCAATGAGCACTGCCCCGATTGATTTCGCCGCCCGCACCGCCGTCTCGTCGATGGACGGGTTCTGGAACGACGATCTGGCCCACGCCGATCCGGAAATCGCCGCCGCGGTGGCCAAGGAACTCGCCCGTCAGCGCGACAAGATCGAACTGATCGCGTCGGAAAACATCGCAAGCCGCGCCGTGCTCGAAGCGGCAGGCAGCGTGTTCACTAACAAGTATGCCGAGGGCTATCCGGGCAAGCGGTATTACGGCGGCTGCGATTATGCCGATGTGGTCGAAACGCTCGCCATTCAGCGCGCGACGCAATTGTTCGGCTGCAATTTTGCCAATGTGCAGCCCAACTCCGGCTCGCAGATGAACCAGGCGGTGTTTCTTGCCCTGCTGAACCCCGGTGATACCTTCATGGGGCTCGATTTGAATTCGGGCGGGCACCTCACCCACGGATCGCCGGTCAATATGAGCGGCAAGTGGTTCAATCCCGTGTCCTACGGCGTGACGCAGGGCACCGAAACGATCGACATGGACGAAGTCGCCGCCAAGGCGCGCGAGCACAAGCCAAAGCTGATCATCTGCGGCGGCACCGCTTATTCGCGCACGTGGGATTTCCCAGCTTTCCGCGCCATCGCTGACGAAGTCGGCGCAGTGCTGCTGTGCGATATGAGCCACATTTCCGGCCTTGTCGCAGGCGGCGCGCACCCTTCGCCCTTCCCGCATTGCGACATCGTTACCTCGACCACCCACAAGTCCTTACGCGGTCCGCGTTCGGGCATCATCCTGTGGAATGACGAGAAGTACACCAAGCCGCTCAACATGGCGGTGTTCCCCGGCCTGCAAGGCGGCCCGCTGATGCACATCGTCGCGGCCAAGGCGGTGGCTTTCAAGGAGGCGCTCGATCCTTCGTTCAGCGCCTACGCCCACCGCATTGTCGAAAACGCCCGTGCGCTGGCCGCCAGCCTTGAAGAAAACGGGCTGCGGATCGTCAGCGGCGGCACCGATAACCACTCGATGCTGGTGGATCTGACCGCTAAGGATGTCACCGGGAAAGACGCCGAAAAGGGCCTCGACCGGGCATGGCTCACCTGCAACAAGAACGGCATCCCGTTCGACACCCGCTCACCTTTTGTGACCAGCGGCATCCGGCTCGGCACGCCCGCAGGCACCACGCGCGGGTTTGGCCCAGATGAATTCCGCACCATCGGCAAGCTGATCGCCGAAGTCGTCGAAGGCCTGGCCAAAAACGGCCCCGAAGGCGATGCGCAAGTCGAAGAAAGCGTGCGCCAGCGGGTCAGCACCTTGTGCTCGGCATTCCCCGTCTATCCCGGCATGTGAAGGAACATTCGACATGAACGATCAGGAACCGCGCCAGACCCCCGGCTGGGTCGAAGATGCCAAGGCCGAAATCTCGGGAATGATGGACGAGAAGCTGGACCATCCCTCAACTGCGCCGGTGCTGACGGGCGCAGCGATTGGCGCGGTGGCGGGCGTGCTGCTGCCGTTTATATCATGGCCGATCGGGTTGGCGGCGGGCGCGGGCTTCGCGCTGTATCAGCGGATCAAAAAGTAACCATCTGAATGCGTTGCCCCTTCTGTGCCCACGACGATACCCAGGTAAAAGACAGCCGCCCGACCGAGGATAACGCCTCGATCCGGCGGCGTCGCCAGTGTTCATCATGCGGCGCGCGCTTCACCACGTTTGAACGGGTGCAACTGCGCGAAGTCGTGGTGGTAAAGTCCGGGGATCGCCGCGAACCGTTTGAGCGGTCGAAACTTGAACATTCGGTCGCCCTCGCCTCGCGCAAGCGTGGGATCGATCAGGAACGGCTCGATCAGCTGATCTCCGGCATCCAACGGCAGGTCGAAACATCGGGCGAGGCTGAGGTGCCATCGTCGCACATCGGCGAGCTGGTGATGGAAGGGCTGCGGCAGATCGATTCGGTCGCCTATATCCGCTTCGCCAGCGTCTACCGCGATTTCTCCGAAGCGCGCGATTTCGAAGAATTCGCCAGCGCCGTGGCCGAAGCCGCCAAGGACTGACATGCCAAAAACCGAGAAGGCTGATAGCCTGAACCGCCCGGTGATTGTGCTCGTGCGCCCGCAGTTGGGCGAGAACATCGGCAAAGCCGCGCGCGCAATGCTCAATTTCGGGCTGACTGAGCTGCGGCTGGTGGCCCCGCGCGATGGCTGGCCCAACCCTTCGGCTGGCCCGGCAGCGGCAGGGGCGGACATCGTGCTGGCACAGGCACGCGTCTATGAAACCACAGCCGAAGCGGTCGCCGATTGCCAGCATGTCCACGCCACAACGGTGCGCAAGCGAGGCGTGACCAAGCCGGTGATCACTCCTGATGAAGCCGCGCGGCAGGTTCACACGCTTGCCGGGCGCCATGCGATCTTGTTCGGGCCGGAACGATCCGGGCTGGAAACCGACGATGTGGCCGTGGCCCGCAATATCATCACGGTGCCGATCAACCCTGAATTTGCCTCGCTCAATCTGGCGCAGGCGGTGATTCTGCTGGCCTATGAATGGTCGCGTATTGGGCGCGAAGTGGCGGGCGCGGATGCCGTGCTGGTGCAGCCGACCACCGAAGAGGTGCTCCCCCCCGCCCCGCAGGAGGAGCTTGACGGGCTGGTGGAGCATTTCGAACAATTGCTCGAACCGCGCGGGTATTTCCTGCCCGAAGGCCGCGCGGATACCACGCGGCGCACCTTGCGCGGGGTGCTGACCAAGCCCGGCTGGAACCATCTGGAGGTGCGCACATTGCGCGGCATCCTGACCCATCTGGGCCGCAGTCCGCGTGATTAATTGGTCGCAAAACAGTAGCCAAAACGCCGTATTCGCAAGCTAGCCGTCACATACTTTTTCAGCAGCGGCGAAAGCGTATGATGCGGATCGTTGACCCGGCCGGCGGGCCTTTTGCTGCCATCCCAGTCCCAGCGTGGCCTGACCACGCACCTTCGCGCATGGCGCGAGACTTTATGCTGTGGCGGCACCTCAGGGTGGTGCGCGCACGGGTGATGCGGCATGTCCATAAGGCAGCAAGCAACGTGCTGCGCAAACTCGCACCGGCGGCGCGGCAGCATCCTGCGCGCGGCGTTTACGGCGTGAGTATGTGGCCCAACTGGGCCGACCGCACCTTCGCCTATTGCCACTATGCCACCTACGGCCCCTATCTGGCTGACCTGATCGCAGGGATTGATCAGCCGTTCTGCTTTGTCGATATCGGCGCCAATCAGGGCTTGTTCTCGCTGGTGGCGGCGCGCAATCCGGCCTGCGTGAAGATCGTTGCGCTCGAACCGGTGCCCGATACCCACGCGCGACTGGCCGCCAATCTCGCGTTGGCCGAATTGGGGCCCCGCGCTGAGGCGCTCAATGTCGGCCTGTCGGATCAAGCGGGCGAGCAAATGATCACGCTCAATGCTGTGCACAGCGGGCAAGCCACGTTGGGCGAACATTTGGCAGCCGCCAATAGCCAGTGCCACCAGATTGCAGTTCAGCTGATCACCATGGACGAGCTTGACGCGCATTTGCCGCCCGGGCTGCCGTTGTTCGTCAAGATCGATGTCGAAGGGCACGAGCCGATCATCATCGAAGAACTGCTGGGATCGCACCACGCCCGGCGCGTAATCGGCATTTTCTACGAGCATGACAATCGCTGGACCGATAACGCGACAATCGAACGCGCGCTTTACCGCGCCGGTTTTTCCAAGCTGCGGCGCTATGGCCGGGGACGGCATTTTGATGTGCTAGCCACGCCTTCGCCCTTACCGCTCGAACGGGTTCCGGCGTTTGATCACGGCGTGGCCGAAGCCCGGCGGCATTCGGCCTGACCCCGCCGCCCCGGCGCACTTCTGCGTCCGGTGCTTGACCCTGCCGCCATTCCTGCTATGCGCGCGCCTTCGCAAATGGCCCTGCACCCCGGTGAAGCAGTGGCCGCATCAGACACTTCGGTTTGATGGTGCGATGCCGGGTTTAATGGTTGGCACTGGGCCAATCCAGCAGATTTGAAGGAACGACTTATGTCGAAGCGCAAAAGCGCCAAGTACAAGCTTGATCGCCGGATGGGTGAAAACATCTGGGGTCGCCCAAATTCCCCGGTGAACAAGCGCGCCTACGGCCCCGGCCAGCACGGTCAGCGTCGCAAGGGCAAGATGAGCGATTATGGCCTGCAGCTGCGCGCCAAGCAGAAGCTCAAGGGCTATTACGGCGACGTCACCGAAAAGCAGTTCAAGCGCACCTATGCCGAAGCATCGCGCATGAAGGGCGATACCAGCCAGAACCTGATCGGCCTGCTCGAACAGCGGCTCGACATGGTTGTGTACCGTGCCAAGTTCGCGCCGACCATCTTCTCGGCCCGTCAGGTCGTCAGCCACGGTCACATTTATGTGAACGGCGTGAAGTGCAACATCGCATCGCGCCGCGTGATGATTGGCGATGTCGTCAGCCTCGGCAGCAAGGCCAAGGAAATGGCGCTCGTCATCGAAGCGCAGGGCCTGGCGGAACGTGACATCCCCGATTACGTGCAGACCGATGGCAACGACAAGGTGACTTTCACCCGCGTGCCAAAGCTCGACGAAGTTCCCTACCCGGTGACGATGGAACCGAACTTGGTGGTGGAATTCTACTCGCGCTGATCGCTCCAGGGCATCGCAAGAAACACAAGAGGGCGGCCTTTCGGGGCCGCCCTTTTTGGTTGGCTCAGCCGCGTCGCACCCATTCGATCGCCGCGTCCATGCAGGGATCGCGCCCTGCGGCGATGTCGGCGATGGTGCGCGGGACGAAGACGTCGGGATCGACCCCGGCATCGGGCATCGGCGCGGACGGGTAGTAGCCGATCAGCGGCAGATCGAACTCGATGCCCGCCTCCGGCAGTCGGACGAAGAAATAGGCCCCGCCGTTGATCCCTCTGAGGTTGCCGCCCGAAGTCTCGCCGAACAGCCGGACCAGCCCCGATTCCTTCGCCCGCCGCGCAAAGGAAAAGGTCGCAGAACTGCACACCGGAGAGATCAGCGCCGCGACCGGCACCGTCAGGCGGGGGCTCTTGGCGGGGATGAAATCGGTCTCCTCGGTCTTGCCGGGAAGCTGGAGGAACCCGCCGCCTACGTCCTGCGCGTCGACACCGATCTTGCGGAAGCTCCTGTTCCACGTATCGAGATAGGGGTTAAGGTCTGCGGGAGTCTCGCGAAAGCGCACAAGCTGGCGATAGCCCGGGAACTGGATGTCCTTATCGGTCAGGCGCGAGAGGATGGTGTTGCCGCATTCGTTCCCCCCCTCGTTGTCGCGCAGGTCCATGACGAGGCCGCGCGCGCCCGAAAGGCTCGCGAGCCGCTCATCGAGCCAGCTCTCCCAGTCCCACTTGGTGTTGTACATCACCCAGGTCGGCATGGTGACAACGGCGACATCGCCGCGCATTTCCCATGTCCACAGCGGCGTCGTGGTGCCGTCATCCTCGGGCACCTTGATCCCCGCCTGCCGCGCAGCGAGGCCGAGCGCGGGGAGCTCCGCAGAAAATTCGCTGCCGTCAGGGCGCTGCGCGGTGAGGCGGGTCACCCCGCCCTCGGGCGGCATCAGCAGTCCCTGATAGATGTCGAAGTAATCGAAGCGGTCGGTGTTGCGCATTTCCAGCTGGGTGCGGCGCTTGGCGTCATTGTGGCCATCGGCGCGGGTCAGGGGAAGGAGGCGGTAGAGGATGTCGGAGACGGGCAAGCCGTTCAGCGTCACGATCCGCGTGCCCGGTGCAAGCTTGCCCGTTCCGCTCAAGTCCTCGGTCACCACCATCGCATCGCCCAGCCACGCGAAAGAGAGCGGCACCCGCGTCGGCCGATCGAACAGCTCTGCAACCAAGGCGTCAGACTGGTTGTAGAAGTTGCACTGGGTGTGCCCGCAGCGGATCGTCGAGAGGAAGCGCTGGGTCGCCACAAAGCGCTCGGCGCGGGTTTCGGCGCGGGCGAGCGCGGTCTCGAGGCACATCAGCCCGCCTTCAATCTCGCGCGGTGTGTTGTAGCGGTGGAGCCCGGGGTGCAGCGCGAGCGCGCCGCGCAAGACCGCCATGTCGTCGAGCACGCCCGTGCTTTGCGCCGCCAGCCCGCTCGGCAGCATCGCCAAAGCCACGCCGCCCGCCGCCATGTGCCCCGCCCCGCCGATGAAGCCCCGTCTGTCCAGCATGTTCGTCTCCTTGACGTCAGGAGCACCGCATGCCCTCGGCCCGGGCGCCTTGCGCTGCAAAAGCGGGCGGGCGGACGATTATTCGGGTTTTGAGACGCGGCTCTGGCGGAATTGCGACGGCGTACAGCCATATTCGGCGCGGAAGGCGCGGTTGAAGCTGGCCTTGGAGCTGAAGCCAGCTTCGAGCGCGAGGTCGAGCAGATCATCGCCCCGCCCCGCGGCCAGCGCCTCCGCCACCGCTTCGCAGCGCAGGCGATTGACGAAGGTCGAGAAGTTGACCCCCAGCCCCTCGTTGAGCGCACGCGAGAGGTAGCCGGTATTGGTTCCGAGCCGCCGCGCCAGCAGCGCGAGGCTGAGATCAGGGTCGGCGTGCCAGCGCTGGGCACGGGTGGTCGCGGCCCATTCCTGTCCCAGAGCCGCCCAGTCGCGCTCGGGCGCACTATCGATCGGCGCGACAACGGACATCGGAAAGCGGCGGTCGGCATGGCGCAGGCCCTGCACCCCGAGGAACAGCGCAATCGCGGCAATCGCGACATAGAGCCCCATCAGCCCGGTGTAGCCGAGCGGGGCGATGAAATCCCACACCCCAAACAGCGTCCACACTGCCAGCAGGATGAACAGCGCCGCCATCGCCTGCCCCAGCCAGCCCAGTGCATAGCGATGCTCGTCAGCGACCTGCTGCGACAGCTCGGCGCGGTAACGGGTGATGAGGGCAAGGCTCGCGCGGCCATAGGCGGCCAGCCCGATTATCACGCCAAGCCCCGTGATCGCCCCATAGGCAGGGGCCTGCAGCCCCAGCCACGCGTCCTTCACCGGCAGCGGCAGCAGGACGAAGCATGTGGCGAGGTAGGCGAACTGCGCCAGCGCCGGCGCAAGGTGCCACACGCCGCGCTCCGGCCAGCGCCCCTTCAGCAGCGCGTGGACATAAAGCCAGAACAGCGGCGCGACGGCCAGCGTGATCGCCACTGGCACAAAGCTCAGCCACTGCCATTGATCATAAAAGCCCGCAAAGCCGATCATCCAAGGGGTGATGATCCCCGCCAGCACCACCAGCAGCGCGGCGAGCGTGCGGTTGGACGCGCGGTTCTCGAGCGGCCGCAGCAGCGCGGTCGCGATCAGCAGCAGCTGAAGGAATGCCACCAGCAGCAGCGCGGTGCGCCAGCCAAAGGCTAGCTCACTCAACACGGCGCCGCCCCCAGTATCGCATCGCAGGATCAGGCCCTGATCCGGTCCCACTCGCCGAATTCATAGGCGATCGAGCCTTCGACGAGCCGCTCCCAGAGATCGGCAACCACATCGCCCGGAACGCCGTGTGCTTCGGCCTCGGCCACGGCGGCGGCGATCACGCTGGCCTTGCGCGCTTCATCGCGCACGGCATCGCGGCTTGGCTTGATCCGGGCGGCTGCACGCATGTAGCCGAACCGTGTTGCCAGCAGCGACACCAACTCGCGGTCGAGCGCATCGACCCCGGCGCGCACTTCGGTCATGGTGCTGCAGGCATCCGGGCGTAAAGGAGTGTCATTCATGCCCTTCGGTGCCTCAGTTGCGTGCCAGCGATTGATCCAGAAACTGGCCAATCTCCTGCAACATCTTGGCCCGCACCGCGCTGTCGCCCAGATCATGGTGGAGATCGGCATACTCGCGGTAGATGACCGACTTGCCCGCCGACTTGAGCGCCTTTTCCATATCCTGCGAATGGCGCACATCGACGTTAAGATCGCGCGTGCCGTGGAACAGCGCGACCGGCGCTGTGAACTTTTCAGCATGGCGGCGCGGGCTGCCGGCCTCAACATGCGGACCGCTTCCGATAAAATCGCGCACCACATTGTAGTTGGTGTAATCGCGCGCATCTTCGACGATGTAATTCAGATCAGCCACAGGCGCGATGGCGACCACCGCCTTGAACAGCGCGGGGTCAAGCACTTGTGATTGCAGCGCCGCATAACCGCCGTAAGACCACCCGGCGATGGCCAACTTATCCGGCTGCGCGATCCCTTCGCTTACCAACCAGCGGCCGGCATCATTCACATCGCCAATCGCAACTTCCCACGATTTGAAGCCATTGCGACCGTACCACGCCTCGCCATAGCCCGAAGATCCGCGATAATTGGGCTGAAGAACCGCGTAACCGCGCGCGGTGAAAAACTGCACCAGCCAGTCAAACCCCCATTCGTCGCGCGCAGATGGCTCGCCATGCGGCAACACCACCGCAGGCATGTTCTTCCCGTCGGAACCTGGCGGCATAGTGAGATAGCCCGGAATCATCGTCCCATCGCTGGCCGGATAGGAAACGGGGCGCATCGCGCCGAGCGGCCGATTCTCCAGCATCTTACGAACCGCCAACAGCGGCTCCAACTGACGCAAGGCCTTATCGAACAGATAGACCGTGCCCGGCTGGGTATCGCTCGATGCGATCATCAGCAGCTTGCTTTCATCCGCGCTCGCCCCGACAATGTT
>LNFM01002273.1_pt1 | contig 27207 bp, 27 predicted proteins | sample 596031 | NCBI WGS metagenome assembly LNFM01 (sample SAMN04254537, study PRJNA301005) | activated carbon metagenome | isolation source: dual media filters at the Ann Arbor, Michigan drinking water treatment plant | place: USA: Ann Arbor | reverse complement strand
CCGCGCTTGCGCGCCTGCGTGGCCACCAGCGTCGACGTGCGGGTGTAGTGTTCGGTGAGCCGCAACACGGCGGTGTCGGCGTCGCCGGCGATGGCCGCTTCGAAGATCGCCAGGTGTTCGGCATGTTCGTTGCGCTTCGTGAAGCTCTTGCCAGCCGCCAGTTGGCGAAAGCGGTAAGCCTCTTCGGCCAGCGTGTCGCAGAAACCGCGCAGCCAGCGTGAAGGGCAGCGTGCCAGCAGCGCACGGTGGAAGTCGCGGTGCAGCGTTTCCCAGACCGGGTTGGGCTGGTAGACGCTGTCCGACAGCGAGCGTGGCGTGCGTGACAGGCGGTGCACCAGCAGCACCAGCTGGTCTTCCCAGGCGGCATCACGCGCAGCGATGGATTCACGCAGCGCCAGGCTGTCGAGCTGCACGCGGTTGTGGGTCAGGATCGGCAGTTCGTCCCATTTCAGCGCAGCCACGCTGAAGCCGCGCTGGTCGGTGCGGTCCACCAGCCCTTCGGCGGACAGCCGGCTCAGGGCTTCGCGCAGCGGGCTGGCGCCCACGCTGTAGCGCTGGCCCATGGCCTCGACCCGCAGCTTGCTCCCGGGCGCCAGCACGCCGTGGGCGATGTCGGCGCGCAACTGGCCATAAACCGCACTGGCGCGGGTGGTGGCAACGGCGCCGTCGGTCGGGTCGGCGGGGGCAAGTGCAGGTTTGCGGGCCATGCGGGCAAAGGGTGTGGGCGGCCTTTTGAAGGGTGTCCGGACAGGCCAGACCACCAGTTTAGGCCGTGCCGCGCTGCCTGCGGCAGCGCGCCAGGCGGCAGAATCGCGCATGCCCGGGCCGACCGACCCTTCGCCGCCGCAGGTCGACAGCCAGTCGCTGCTGCGCCTGGTGTTCGACCATGTCGGCGAAGGCATCTGTGTCTTCGACGCCCAGTGGCGCCTGCGCGCCTGGAACGATCTGTTCCTGCACCTGACACGGCTTGACGTGTCCTTGGCCCGTGTCGGCGCGCGGCTGGAAGACCTGGTCCTGGCGATGGCCCAGGCCGGTGAATTCGGCCCCGGCGAGCCGGAGGCCGTGGCCCGGCAGCGGCTGCAGCTGCTGCGCGAAAACCCGCGAGCGGTCACCGAACACGTGCGCCGCGACGGCCGCATCATCGAACTGCGCCGCAACCCCACGTCCGACGGCGGTTTTGTCACGCTGTACTCCGACATCACCGAGCGCAAGGCCGCGCAGGGCGCGCTGGCCGGCCAGAAGCGCATGCTCGAGCTGCTGATCCTGAACACCGAGCAGGGCATCTGGTTCATCGACAACGAACTGCGCACCACCGACGCCAACCCGGCCATGTGCCGTCTGCTGGGCTTGAGCCTGCAGCAGATGATGGGGCGCACCATCTACGACTTCGTGGACGAGGCCAATGCCGAGATCTTCCGCGAACACGTGCGCATGCGCAGCCAGGGTCGGGCCGACAGCTACGAGATTGCCCTGCGCCATGCCGATGGCCACGCCGTGCACTGCTACAACAACGCCACGCCGATCTACGACGCCGACGGGCAGAAAAGCGGAGCGGTGGGCATGTTCTCGGACGTCAGCGCACTGAAGGGCGCCGAGCGGCAGGTGCGGCTGACCAGCGGGTTGCTGGAACAGAAGTCCAAGGTCCTGGAAATCACGCTCGACGCGCTCTCGCAGGGGGTCCTGAGCATCGACGCCGATGGCCGCATCAACGCCTGGAACCACACCTTGCTGAACCTGCTGCAGATTCCGCGAGCGCTGATGGAGTCGCGACCCTCGATCGTGGACGTGGGCCGCTACCAGATCGAAAACGGCCACTTCGCCGGCACCGACTTCCAGCCCCGGCTGGATGCCTGGCGAACCGACCCGCCGCGTTACCAGCGCAAGCGGCATGACGGCACGGTGCTCGAGGTGCAGACCCACCGCGGCACCGACGGCAGCGTCGTGCGCACCTACACCGACGTCACCGCCGCGGTGCAGGCGCAACAGGCGCTGCAGGAAAGCGAGTCGCGTTTTCGCAGCATGGCCGACGCGGCCCCGGCCTACATCTGGCTGTCCGACGCCAACGGTGCCGCGTTGTGGTTCAACCAGCGCTGGCTGCAGTGCACGGGGCGCCTGATGCAGGAAGAGCTGGTGCTGGACTGGTCGCACCGCGTGCACGGCGACGACCTGGTGCTCAGCCGGACACGCTTCGAAGCCGCCGCGGCGGGCAAGGTGTCCTTCCAGGTCGAGTACCGCCTGCGCTGCCACGACGGGCGGCTGGTGTGGCTGCTGGACCATGGCATCCCGCGTTTCACGTCCGACGGCCGCTTCGAAGGTTTCATCGTCTACGGCTGGGACATCACCGAGCGCAAGGCGGCCGAAGCGGCCTTGCGTGCCGCCAAGGAAGAAGCCGAGCGCGCCAACCGGGCCAAGTCGGAATTCCTGTCGCGCATGTCGCACGAACTGCGCACCCCGCTGAACGCGGTGCTGGGTTTTGCGCAGTTGCTGGATGCCGACACCGCCGACCCCCTGAGCCCTGCCCAGCGCACACGCGTGCAGGAACTGCAGCGTGGCGGCCGCCACCTGCTGAGCCTGATCAACGACGTGCTGGACCTGGCGCGCATCGAGGCGGGCCGCCTGAGCCTGCAGCTGGCGGCGGTGGACGTGGACGTGGTGGCGCAGGACTGTCTGCGCCTGGTGGCCTCGACGGCCAGCGAAAGGCAGGTCAGCCTGCACCTGCAAGGCGGGGCTGCCGGCAAGGTCCTGGCCGACCCCACGCGCCTGAAGCAGGTTTTGCTGAACCTGCTGTCCAATGCCATCAAGTACAACCGCCTGGGCGGCCAGGTGCAGCTGGGCTGGCAGCGCAGGGGCGGCCAGTTGCGCATCGAGGTGCGCGACACCGGGCCGGGCCTCAGCCCTGAACAACAAGAGCGGCTATTCCTGCCCTTCGAGCGGCTGGATGCCGACCAGACCACCGTCGAAGGCGCCGGCATCGGCCTGGCCTTGAGCAAGTGGTTGCTCGAGTTGATGCACGGCCAGATCGGTGTGGACAGCATCTCAGGTGTGGGCAGCGTGTTCTGGCTGACGCTGAACAGCGCGGAGGGTGACCAGAACCCGGACCCGGTCGAAGGCGGCGCCGTGCCACCTGCACCGGCTTCGGTGGCCGGCCCGGCCAGCCAGCCCGCGGCTCAGGCGCTTGCGCGGGAGCACGAGGTGCTCTACATCGAGGACAACGAAGTCAACCGCCTGCTGATGGAAGGCATGCTGGCGCAGCGCCCCGACATCCGGCTGCGGATGGCCGCGGCACCGCAGCAGGGCCTGCAGATGGCAGCCGAACGGCCGCCTGCCCTGGTGCTGCTGGACATCCAGCTGCCCGACTTCGACGGCTTCGAGGTGCTGCGCCGCCTGCGCCAGCAAGAGGCCCGCGACGGCCGGGCGCCGGTGCCAGTGGTGGCCGTCAGTGCCAACGCCATGCCGGCCGACCGCGACAAGGCCATGCGCGCCGGTTTTGCCGACTACATCACCAAGCCCATCGACCTGCCGTTGCTGCTGGCTGCGGTGGACCGCCTGCTCGGCCGCTGAACCCTTCGCGATTCAGCAAGCCAGCGCCCGGCGGGCGCGGTGCAGGCGCACGAACAGGTTCTGTTCGCTGATGGCCAGGGTGCGGCAGACCTCGTCGGTGCCCTGGTCGCGCAGCAGCCGCAGTTCCACCACCTGGCGCAGCGTGTCGGGCAGCTGGGCAATGCGCTGCAGTGTGTGGCGCAGCAGCTGCCGCTGCTCGGCCACTTCGTCGGGGCGGGGCTGCGGACAGGCGAAGTCGAGGCCCGGTCCGTCTTCGTCGTCACTGGCGTCCAGGCTGTCGTGGCCGCTGCGCTGGCGCACCAGGTCGACGACCTTGTGCTTCAGGATGCCCACCAGCCAGCTGCGCAGCGCGGCGCGGCCGCCAAATTCAGCACGGCCGGTGACGACGGCTTCGAAAACGTCGTGCACCAGGTCTTCGGCCAGCGCCGGGTCCAGCAGGCGGCGGCGCGCAAACGCCACCAGGTAGCCGCGGTGCGGCGCCAGATCGGCCCAGCCCACGGCCGGCGTCGTGGCGGCGGTCAGGCGGCGGTCAGGGGTGCTGGGCTGGGCTGGCATGGTGCAGGGTCCTGTGCGGGTGTCGATGGCTACACTGTCGTGCGCTCACCTCGCAGCGGTGTCTCGCGACCTCACAGCCAGATCACATCGGTGTAAGAACCGTGATTGCCGGGCCGACCTTCCAGCCCACGCACACCACCATGGCCAGCCACATCCTCGTTGCCGAAGACCAGGTCGACATCCGCGACCTCATCGTGCTGAACCTGCAGCAGGCCGGTTATGCGGTCACGGCCGTGGCCGACGGCCGGGCTGCGCTGGACCAGGAAACCGCGCGCGCCAGCGACCTGCTGGTGCTGGACCTGATGATGCCGGCACTCGACGGCCTGGAGGTCTGCAAGGCGCTGCGTGCACGGGGCCGGGCCACGCCGATCCTGATGCTCACCGCCAAGAGCACCGAGCTCGACCGTGTGCTGGGCCTGGAGCTGGGCGCCGACGACTACCTGAGCAAACCGTTTTCGATGGCCGAGCTGCTGGCGCGTGTGAAGGCCCTGCTGCGCCGTGCCGAACTGCTGCGTGCAGCGGCCGCCGAGCCGGCACCGAGCCAGGGCGTGAAAAACGGCGAGCTGGAAATCCTGCCGGTGCGGCGCGAGGTGCGCATCCACGACCGCGAAGGTGCCACCACGCTGGAGTTCACCGCGCTCGAATTCGACCTGCTGCTGCACTTTGCCAACCACCCGGGCCAGGTCTTTTCGCGCACGCAGCTGCTCGACGCGGTGTGGGGCTACTCACACGAAGGTTACGAACACACGGTCACCACCCACATCAACCGCCTGCGTGCCAAGCTGGAACAGGACCCGATGAAACCGCGCATCATCCTGACGGTGCGTGGCGCCGGCTACAAGATGCGCGATGCACCTCGCTGAGCGGGCGGCCCGGCCGATGACGGTTCGCTTTCGCCTCGCGCTCACGGTTTTCCTGACCGGCCTGGCCACGGCCCTGGCCGTCATCGTGACGGTGGCGCTGGCCTTCCAGCGCTTCGAACACGAAAGCATCTGGCAGCGTGGCGACGCCTTCCTGGCGCGTGTGACGATGTTGCACGACGACCTGCTGGACCAGCACCAGCGCCAGCCCGAGGCCTTTGCCAGCTTCCTGCGCAACCTGCTGCTGTACGAACCCAACAGCCAGCTCTACCTGCTGGCGGCCGACGGCACGGTGCTGGCCAGCACCGGCCAGGCGCAGCTGCCGCCGGGTTTCAAGGTGGCGCTGGCGCCGGTGCAGCAGGCCGCCCGTGCAGCCGCCGCGGGCGACCGCCAACAGGCGGCCTACGTGATGGGCGACGACCCCGAACACATGAACGCCGACGCGGTGGTGGCCGCGCGCGTGCTGCAGCGCGCCGTGATCCGCCCGAACCGGGCCGACGAGCCGGCAGCCGGTTACCTGTACCTGGTGTGCAGCAAGCCGGGCCTGCCCGCGGGCCGGCTGCAACTGCTGGGGGCCAGCCTGGTGTCACCGGCGCTGGTGCCGGTGGTGGCGGTGATCCTGCTGATCTCGCTGCTGGCGGCCTGGATCATCGTCACCGTGACCCGCCCGCTGCGGGTGCTGAGCGACGAAGTGGCCACCGCCGCACGGGCCGGCTTCACCACGTCGGCCACCGTGCCGGCGCCGCCGCAGGGCTCGGCCGACGACGAGTTCGGCCGCCTGCGGGGCGGCTTCCACGCGCTGCTGGCCACCTTGCGGATGCAGTGGGACGAATTGCGGCGGCTGGACACCTTCCGCCGCGAAAGTGTCAGCAACCTGTCGCACGACCTGCGCTCGCCGCTGACCGCCACCGTGGCCTGCCTGGAGACCTTGCAGACGCGCTGGCAGACCCAGGTCGCCGGCGGCCAAAGCAAAGGACAAGGCGAAGGGCAAGGTGACCCTGAAGCCGACCAGCGCCTGCTGCAGGTGGCCCTGCGCAACACCCGCAACGCCGCCGCCATGGTGCGCAGCCTGGGTGACCTGGCACTGCTGGACGAACCCGCCTTCAAGCTGCACCTGACCCGGCTGGACGTGGGCGAGGTGCTGGACGACATCACGCTGCGTTTTGCGCCGCGCGCGACGCAGCAGGGTGTGGGCCTGCAGTTTGTGCAGCGCGGCGACGGACCGCCAGTGGCCGAGGTGGACATCGAGCTTTTTGAGCGAGCGGTGGCCAACCTGCTGGACAACGCGCTGAAGTTCACGCCCGCGGGCAAGGCCATCGAGCTGAGTGCCGAGCGCCACGAACAGGGTGTGCGCGTGGCGGTGGCCGACCAGGGCGCCGGCATCCCGGCGGCCGACCTGCCGCACCTCTTCGACCGCCTGTACCAGAGCCGCGACAGCGTGGCCCCGGCCACCAGCGAAGAAGGCCGCGGCCTGGGCCTGGCCATCGTCAAGCGCATCGCCGAGTTGCACCGCGGCCACGTGGCGGTGCGCAGCGAGCCGGGCTTGGGCACCACGGTGACCTTGGAGCTGCCGGCGGTGTGAGGGCCGTGCCCACGCCGGTGTGAATGGGTCACACCGCGGCGGTGCCGCGGTTCGCAGACGCGGGGGTGGGGGATGGCCACAGTGGGGGCTCGACATGACCACACCGCCATCCGACATGCACCACGCCCTCACCATGCCCGCATCGGCCGGAACCGCCCACCGTGCCCAACCGGTGACGATGGCATTGCCCAGCGTCGACACACCCTGGGCTTACGCCTGGGCCTACGGCCGCGCGGCGGCGGCCAGCCTGCTGGGTGCCCACCGCCTGTTTGCCGACGCGGCGCTGCCACGCCGTGCGCCGGTGCAGATCAGCCCGCGCCTGGCCCACCGCTGGCGTGCGCTGTTCGACGTGCCGGCCCGGGCCTCGACGCGGGTGCCGCTGCTCAGCAACCAGAGCGTGGGCACACTGCTGTACGCGCAGCTGTTTGCCGACCTGGGCCTGAACATGCGCCACCTGCTGCATCTGCAGCACCGCACCACGCACCACGCTGGCATCGAAGCCTTCAGCCGTTCGCGCGATCAGCGGCTGGACTGCCACGTGCGCCGTGTGCTGCGACTGGGTGAAGACCGGGTGCTGGTGGAAGTACAGACCCTGGTCATCGACGCGGGCGGCCAGTTGCTGACGCAGATCGAAGACGGTTTTGTCGTCAATCGCCTGCCCGCAGCCGACCTGGCGGGTCTGCCGTCAGATCGCCAGCTGCTGCGTGAACTGCTGGGGCTGCGCCGCCGCCTGCCGCGCCTGTCCACCACCGAAGGGCAGGCGCTCGTCAGCGAAATGCGGGTGCCCCACGGCATGGGCCTGGCCTATGGCCGTGTGTCGGGTGACATGAACCCGGTGCACTGCTGCCGCCTGGGTGCCTGGCTGTTCGGCCTGAAGCGGCCTTTCCTGCAAGGGCTGGCGCTGCGCAACCTGGTGATGCGCCACCTGGTGGAGCTGGGCGCGCCGGTGGACGGCCTGCAGCTGACTTTCGCCGCGCCGGCCGTGTTGGGGCAGACCTTGCTGCTGGTGGTGGACGGCAAGGACTTCGAGGTGCACGACGCCAGGGGCCGGCTGGTGGCCTTCGGCAGCAGCCAGCGCGCCCCCGCCTGAGCCACGGCCCTTCAGGCGGCCTTGCGCGGCAGGGTCGCCGCCTGTTCGCCCAGGTCCCAGAACAGCCCCGTCATCAGCTGCAGGGCTTCGCGCGCGACCGGCACCAGCAGGTGCTCGTCGGGTGCGTGCTGGCAGCATGCCGGGTAGCTGTGCGGCACCCACACCGTGGGCAGGCCCAGGACGTCGGCAAACACGTCGTTGGGCAGGCTGCCGCCCAGGTTGGGCAGCAGCACGGGCGGCTGGCCGGTGCTGGTTTCGATGGACGCAAGCGCAAAACGCACCCAGGCGTTGTCGGGGTCCAGCCGCGTGGCGGCCATGACCATCGGTTCGCTGACCTCGATGTCGCCGAAGCCGTGTGCTGCCAGGTGCTCCTGCACCACCTGCTGCAGGCTTGAGGTGTCGGTGCCGACCACGAAGCGCATGTGCATCGTGGCCTTGGCGCTGGGCGGGATGGCATTCACCGGGAAGTCGGGGTTGCCGGTGCGATACGCCAGCACCTCCAGCGTGTTCCAGGCGATCACCCTTTCGGCCGGGCTCAGGCCGGGCTCGCCCCAGTCGGTGTCCACCGCCGGGTCGCTGGCGTCGCCGCCGAACTGCAGGCCCTGCAGCGCAGCCCGCACGTTGGCGGGAATCGGCGGCGGGCGCAGACCCGGCACGCGGATGACACCTCGCCCGTCCACCAGGCAGGCAATGGCATTGGCCAGCACCGTGCCCGGGTTGCGCAGCAGGCCACCCCAGTTGCCCGAGTGGTGGGCGCCTTCACGCAGATTCAGCGACAGGTCGAAGTTGGCGACGCCACGTGAGCCCAGGAAGACGGTGGCCCGGTCACGCCGCAGCCGCGGGCCGTCGCTGGCGATCAGCACGTCGGCGGCCAGTTCGGCCTGGTGCGCCGCGCAGAACGCGGCCAGCCCCGGCGAGCCGGTTTCTTCGCCGGTTTCGATGAGCCACTTGACGTTGAAACCCAGTCGGCCGCCGCGCACCGACAGCACCTGCGCCAGCGCGGCGATGTTGATGCTGTGCTGGCCCTTGTTGTCGGCCGTGCCGCGGCCGTACAGGCGTTCGCCGTCCTGCACCAGCGTCCACGGGCCCTGGCCGCGGGTCCAGCTCTTGTCCTGGCCGCGGATGACGTCGCCGTGGCCGTACATCAGCACCGTGGGCAGGTGATCGGCCTCGTGGCGTGTGGCGATCAGGAAGGGGCCGTACGCGGCTTCGGGGTTGTCGTGCAGGCTGAAGCCGAAGCCCAGCGCCGCCAGCGCGGGCCCGATCTCGTCGGCCAGGTAGCTGCGCAGCGCAGGGCCGCTGTCGGCGTCCTGGCTGGCGCTGCGGATGCCCACGCGTCGCGCCAGGTCGCGCACGAAGTGGCCGCCGTCGAAGTGCTCGACGGCCTGCAGCAGCGCGGCCTGGCGGCTCACGACTTCGTCACCAGCTCGAAGTGTTCGACCACCGGCGGCACCGCGAAGAAGGGCCCGACGATGGCGCGCCACTGCGGGAACAGCGGCCCCTGGCGAAAGCCCACGGTGTGGTCTTCCAGCGTGTCCCAGAAGATCTGCAGGATGTAACGCTCGGGGCTTTCGATGCCGCGGTTCACCTTGGCACCCTTGAAGCCCTTGGCCTGGGCGGCCACGGTGTCCAGGCCACGCTGGATGGCTTCTTCGAAGGCCGCGTTCTGGCCCGGCGGGATGCGGATGTCGGCAATTTCTAGGATCACGGCAAGGTCTCCGGTGGGATGTTCAGGCCGCCGAGTCTAGGCAATCGGCCGCGCAATCGTGCAGGCCGCGTGTGCGCCGATGCCCGCCGGGCGTCCGCTACGATGAAGCCATGCAAGCGCCCACGGCAAGAACGGCTGGCCCGTGCTGAAGACCGACAGCGCACGCAGCCGCCGCATCGGCATCGGCCTGGTGACGCTGGCCACCTTCTGTTTTGCCATCCTGGACGCCTGCGCCAAGTGGCTGGTGCAGACGCTGCCGGTGGTGGAAGTGGTGTGGCTGCGTTTCGTGACCCACGTGCTGCTGATGGTGCTGCTGCTGGCACCGGCCCATGGCCGCGCGCTGGTGCGCATGCACAGCCCGCGCCTGCACCTGCTGCGTGCGGCCATGCTGGCCAGCATGACGGGCCTGAACTTCTGGGCGCTGCAGTACCTGCAGTTGGCCGAAACCGGCGCCATCCAGTTTTCGGTGCCGATGTTGATCGCGCTGCTGTCGGCCTGGTGGTTGCACGAAAAGCTGGACCTGCGGCGCTGGGTCGCCATCGTGGGCGGGTTTGCCGGTGTGCTGCTGGTCATCCGGCCGGGTTCGCAGGCTTTTCATCCGGCCATCCTGCTGTGCGTGGGCAATGCGCTGCTGTATGCGGCCTTCAACCTGCTGACCCGCCGCATGGTGGCCACCGAATCGCCGCAGGCCATGCAGTTGCTGTCGGCCGTGGGTGCGGCGCTGGTGCTGGCACCGCCCGCGCTGCTTAACTGGCAGGCGCCCCCCGACACCTTGCACTGGGGTCTGATCGTGTTGTGCGGCCTGATGGGCGGCCTGGGCCACCTGGCCGTGGCGCTGGCGCACCGATACGCGTCGGCGGCGGTGCTGGGGCCCTTCCTGTACCAGCAGATCCTGTACATGGCGCTGTGGGGCTGGCTGGTCTTCAGCCAGGTGCCCGACGCGTTTGTCGTGGCCGGCGCGCTGGTGGTGGTGGCCAGCGGGCTGTACCTGCTGTGGCTGGAGATGCGCAAGGCCTGATCGGTCTCCAGGTGCTTCGGCAGCGGCACCTGGGGCGCGACTTAAGTCACGCGCCGACGGCTCTGACACGGCTTGCCGACCTCGACGAAGGCACGGGCTCAAGAAAGCCGCTGCTGCACCCGAAAACAGTTCCATCGGGCGTCAGCAAGCGGGCGCCAGCAATCTTTGGAGTCCCATGGCCAGCACCATCGCCGTCGAAGACCTGCGCGTCGGCATGTTCATCCAGCTGGACGGCGGCTGGCTGTCTCATCCGTTTCCGCTGTCGAGTTTCCGCATCGCATCAACCGACCAGATCGAGACCCTGCGGGGCCTGGGTCTGCGCCAGATCCGCTGGGTGCCCGAAAAGAGCGAGCTCGAGTCGAACTCGGCCCTGGCCGAAGACAGCCAGGTACCGGCCGATTCAGCCGCGGGTGCACCGGTCAGCGCAGAAGAGCTCGAAGCCCAGCGCCGGCGCCAGGAACTGAAAGCGCAGCGCGAGGCCGCGCAACTGTGCGAGCGCCAGCATGCCGAAGCCGCCATCGCCTGGCGCGACGCCAACGATGCCGTCGGCGCACGACCGCAAGAGGCCGCCCACGCGACCGAGGCGCTGACCCGTGCCATCCTGGACAAGATGCTGGTGGCCGAGGACATCGGCATCCGCCTGGTGCCCGGCGGTGGCGACCGCGCAGCGGCACACGCCCTGAACGTGACCATCATCTCGCTGCTCATCGCACGCACCTTGGGTGTGTCCGAAGCCGAACTGCTGGACCTGGGCATCGGTTCGCTGATGCACGACGTGGGCAAGGCCGATGTGCCCGAACGCTTCCGTCACGCCGAAGAAGGTTTCAACGCCAATGAACTGAACGCCTACCGCGACCACGTGGTCAAGGGCGTGACGCTGGGCCAGCGCATGGGCCTGCCGGCCGGGGCGTTGCGGGTGCTCGCACAGCACCACGAACACGCCGACGGCAGCGGTTTCCCGCTGAAGATCGCGGGTGAACGCATCACCATGGGTTCGCGCGTGGTGGCGCTGGTCAACCGCTACGACAACCTGTGCAACCCGCAGGCGCGCACGCTGGCGCTGACGCCCCACGAGGCGGTGTCGGTGCTGTTTGCGCAGGGCCGCCAGCGTTTCGACGCCACGGTGCTGAACGCCTTCATCCGCATGATGGGTGTCTACCCCGCCGGTTCGTTGGTGCAGCTGACCGACGACCGTTTTGCCATGGTCGTGGGCATCAACAGCAGCCGGCCGCTGAAACCCCGGGTGCTGGTGCACGAGCCCAAGGTGCCACGCCCCGAAGCCCTGGTGCTGGACCTGGAACGTTGCCCCAACCTGGGCATCCGCCGCAGTCTGCCGGCGGCCAAGCTGCCGGCACAGGCGGTCGAATACCTGGACCCGCGCCCGCGCGTGGCCTACTACTTCGAGCCGCTGGTCTACGAGGCCCAGGGCGAAGAGCTCGCTGCGTGACACCCGCCATGTCGCCGCTGACGCTGGCGCCAGAACCCCTGCCCGACACGGACCTGGACCTGGCCGTCTGCACGCGCCTGCTCGAAGGCCTGGCCGACGCGGCCTGGCTGGTGGACCTGCACACTGCCACGGTGGTGGCCGCCAACGTGGCCGCGCATCAACTGTTCATGCGCGCACCGCAGGGCCTGCTGGGCGAGCCGGCGGCCGGCCTGGCGGCTTCGCCCGAAGACCTGGTGTGGTGGACCGAAGCCGCTGCTGGCGAACTGGCGCCGCTGCACTCCGACACGGTGGTGGCCACACCCGATGGCCGGGCCTTGCATGTCAGCCGCAGCATCCGCCCGGTGCACCTGCTTGCGGTCGACGGCGGCCGTGCGCTGCATGCGCTGGTGGTGCTGTCCGACCGCAGCGCCGAGCAGCGCGCCGAGGCGCAGCGCGAAGAACTGCTGGCCGAACTGCAGGCCACGCTGGAGTCCACTGCCGACGGCATCCTGGTGACCGACCTGGGTGGCCGCGTGCGCGCCTTCAACCGCCGCTTTGCCGACCTGTGGGGCATGCCGGTGAGCCTGCTGCAACAGCACGACGACGCGGCAGTGCAGGCCTGGATGGCGCGCAGCCTGACCGATCCGGTGGTCTACGGCCAGCGCCTGCAGGCCCTGGCGCAGGCCGCGCTGATCTCGGCCAGCGACCGACTCGAGCTCGTCACCGGCCAGGTGCTGGAGCGGGTCACCCGGCCCCTTTTCAGCGGCGGCCGGCCTCAGGGCCGTGTCTGGTCCTTCCGCGACCTGACCGAGGGCCTGGCGGCCCAGGAACGCATCGAATCCTTGACGGCCCACGACCCGCTCACCGGCCTGGCCAATCGCAGCCGGCTGACCGAGCATGTGGCCCAGGCGGTGTTGCAGGCGCGCCAGGGCAATGGCTCGCTGGCGCTGCTGGTGGTGGACCTGGACCGCTTCCGCCACATCAACGACAGCCTGGGCCATGAGGTGGGCGACCGGGTGCTGCTGGACGTGGCGCAGCGCATCCAGGGCTGCCTGCGCCAGGACGACCTGCTGGCACGCCTGGGCAGTGACCAGTTTGCCGTGGTCGTGAGCCCGGCCGACGCGGCCGCAGCCGAGACCACCGCGCGGCGTGTGCTCAATGTCGTCGCCCAGCCTTGCAGCCTGGACGGGGCGCAGTTCACGCTGACCTGCAGCATCGGCGTGGCGCTGGCGCCTTCCCACGGCAGCACGGCCGATGAACTGGTGCGCCATGCCGAAGCGGCGATGCGCGCCGTCAAGGCCGCCGGCCGCGCCAACTACCGCCTGCACCAGGCCCGTGCCGAAGTCGACCGGCGCAGCCACATGAAGCTGGACCACGCGATGCGCCAGGCCCTGGTCAGCGGCCGCTTCCGCCTGCACTACCAGCCGCAGGTGAGCCTGGAAGACGGCCGCATCACCGGCGCCGAAGCCCTGCTGCGCTGGCGCGACCCCGAACTGGGCGAGATTGCGCCTTCGCGGTTCATCCCGGTCGCCGAAGACAGCGGCTTCATCGTGCCCATCGGCGACTGGGTGCTCAGCCAGGCCGTGCGCCAGGCCGCGCTGTGGCATTCGAAGGGCTTGTCGATGCCGATTGCGGTCAACGTGTCGGCGCTGCAGTTCCAGCAAGGCCATTTCATCGACCGTGTGGCCAGCGTGCTGGCCGTCAGCGGGCTGCCGCCGCAACTGCTGGAACTGGAGCTGACCGAAAGCATCCTGGTGCACGACGCCGACGAAGCGCTGCACCGCCTGCACGCGCTGGCGCGGCTGGGCGTGAAGATGTCGATCGACGACTTCGGCACCGGCTATTCCAGCCTGTCCTACCTGAAGCGCTTTCCCATCGACAAGCTGAAGATCGACCGCAGCTTCGTCGGCGGCCTGCCCGACGACGACAGCGACGCCGGCATCGTGCGCGCCATCCTGCAAATGGCGCGTGCGCTGGGCATGAAGGTCATCGCCGAGGGTGTCGAAACCGAGGCCCAGCGCAGCTTCCTGCACGACGCCGGCTGCGATGAGTTCCAGGGCTACCTGTTTGCACCCGCGCTCGATGCGCTGAGCTTCGAACAGCGCCTGCCCACCCTGGCGCTGCCGAGGCCGGCGCGGCGCAAACCGGGCTCGCCCATCCGGCTGGTGCGTGGCTGACCAGCCCGCTCGGCATGACACAGCTGTGCGTGCTGGCTGCACAATGCGGCCACGATGATCTACAAATTCCGAAGCGCCGCCACCGGCGACCTCATCATGCTGGGGCCGCAAGGCGACCAGATGTTGCGCCTTCTGGGGCGTGAACCGGCAGCCAAGGGCATCATCGAAGTCGATGACATGCCGGCGGCCATGGCGGCCTTGCAGGCGGCCATCACCACCGAAGAAACCCCTGCGGCTGTCGCGGCTGCCGATGCGGCCGAAGCGGCGCAGCCCGCCGTCGGCCTGCGCCAGCGCCTGTGGCCCCTGGTCGAGATGCTGCGCCGCAGCCACGCCGCTGGCGAGCCGGTGGTCTGGGGTGTCTGACGCCGCTGTCCCGGCCCGGGACCGCAAGCCAACCGAATCTGCGGGAGACCCTGAATGAAGCTCTGGAGCGACAGCTGGACCAACGGCGACCGCATCCCCCTGCGTTACGCCGCCGGCAAGCCCGACGGTGCGGGCGGCGCCACCCTCAGCGACAACCTGAACCCGCACCTGGCCTGGAGCGACCTGCCCGCAGGCACGCAGTCGCTGGTGCTGATCTGCCACGACTTCGACGTGCCCAGCCAAGGCGACGACGTCAATCAGCCCGGCCGCGAAGTGCCAGCCGACCTGGCGCGTGTGGACTTTTTCCATTGGGTGCTGGTCGACCTGTCGCCGCACCCGGCCAGCATCGGTGAAGGGGAGTTCAGCCGTGGCTTCACGGCACGCGGCAAACCCGGCCCCGAGGTGACGGTTTCCAGCGCCGGCCGCGCGCGCCACGGCCTGAACGACTACACGGGCTGGTTTGCGGGCAACGCGCAGATGGCCGGCCAGTACTTCGGCTACGACGGCCCCTTCCCGCCCTTCAACGACTCGCTGGTGCACCACTACGTGTTCACGCTGTATGCCGTGGCCGACGCGCGGCTGCCGCTGGAGGGCACCTTCACCGGGCACCAGGTGCGCGAGAAGCTGGCCGGCCGGGTGCTGGGCGAAGCCACCTTTTCGGGCACCTACACGCTGAACCAGCGCCTGCTGGACAGCGGCTTCTGAGTCCCGCCGCCGGCTTGCCTGGCTCGATGCAGGAACCGACCCGCGTCTTCCTGCTGCGGCATGGCGAAACCGACTGGAACGCCGCGCACCGCCTGCAGGGCCACGCCGACATCCCGCTGAACGCGCTGGGCCGCTGGCAGGCCGAGCAGCTGGGCCTGCGTCTGGCCGGCGAAGACATCGTGGCCGTCTACAGCAGTGACCTGCAGCGTGCGCACGCCACGGCCCAGCCCCTGGCGCGGCTGCTGCACCTGCCGGTGCAAAACGACACAGCCCTGCGCGAACGCCACTTCGGCCGACTGGAAAGCCTGACCTACGCCGAGGTCGACCAGCTCCACCCCGACGACGCCCGCGGCTGGCGCCTGCGCCTGCCCGACTTCGCTCCTGGCGGCGGTGAGACGCTGAACGACTTTTTTGCCCGCAGCGTGGCCGCCGTGACGCGCCTGGCCACGCCACATGGTGGCCAGGCGATTGCCGTGGTGGCCCATGGCGGTGTGCTGGACTGCCTGTACCGCGCCGCCGCCGGCATCGAACTGCAGGCGCCACGCACCTGGCAGCTGGGCAACGCCAGCGTCAACCGGCTGCTGTTCACCGGTGCGGGTTTTGTGCTGGTGGGCTGGAACGACAGTGCGCACCTGGAAGGCGCGCCGGCCGCGTCCTGACTTTTCAGCCCTGTCAGGCTTCGAACAAGTCGTCTGCCGGCCGCTGCGGCTGCACCAGCCCCAGGTGGCGCCAGGCCGCTGCGGTGGCGATGCGCCCGCGCGGGGTGCGCTGCAGATAACCCTGCTGGATGAGGTAGGGCTCGATCACGTCCTCGATGGTGCCGCTTTCTTCGCCGATGGCCGCAGCCACGTTGTCCAGCCCCACCGGGCCGCCGCCGAAGCGGTGGATCACGGCTTCCAGCAGCTTGCGGTCCATCACGTCGAAGCCCAGCGGGTCGACGTCCAGCATCTTCAGCGCCTTGTCGGCCAGCGCACTGTCGATGGTGCCGTCGCCCTTGACCTGGGCGTAGTCGCGCACCCGGCGCAGCAGCCGGTTGGCGATGCGAGGTGTGCCGCGACTGCGGCGTGCGATCTCCAGGCTGCCAGCAGCGTCGATGGGCACGTTCAGCAGCCCGCCCGAGCGCGTGACGATGCGCGCCAGTTCTTCGGCGGTGTAGAACTCGAGCCGAGCCACGATGCCGAAGCGGTCGCGCAGCGGGTTCGTCAGCATGCCGGCGCGGGTGGTGGCACCCACCAGCGTGAAGGGCTGCAGGTCGAGCTTGATGCTGCGCGCGGCCGGGCCCTCGCCGATCATGATGTCGATCTGGTAGTCCTCGAGCGCCGGGTAGAGGATCTCCTCGACCACCGGCGACAGGCGGTGGATCTCGTCGATGAAGAGCACGTCGTTCTTCTCGAGGTTGGTCAGGATCGCCGCCAGGTCCTTTGGCTTTTCCAGCACCGGGCCGCTGGTCTGGCGCAGGTTCACGCCCAGTTCGTTGGCCACGATGTGCGCCAGTGTGGTCTTGCCCAGTCCGGGCGGGCCGAACAGCAGCACGTGGTCCAGCGCTTCGGCGCGGCCGCGGGCGGCGTGGATGAAGATCTCCAGCTGCTCGCGGGCCTTCACCTGGCCCACGTACTCGGCCAGGCCCTTGGGGCGCAGCGCCCGTTCGACGGCCTCTTCATTGGGTGAGGCCGGCGCGGCGCTGACGACCCGTGGCAGGTCGCCAAGCTGCCCGGGGCTGCGCGCGGGGCCGAAATCGTCGGTCTGGATGGCCATACAGCATTATGGCCAGCGGCAAGGGCTTGCCACCGGGCTTGATGCGCATCAGCCGACCCTGCGGCCGCGGGGCTACACTCGCGCCCCGTGAAAGCCCTGCGCCGCCATCTCCACGCCAGCACCTGGCTCGCCCTGGTGGCGGTGCTGGCCATGGCGCTGCTGCCGACGCTGTCACATGCCTTGGCATTCAGCCAGGGAGACCAGCGTGTCTGGGCCGAGATCTGCACGCCACAAGGCATGAAGCGGGTGGCGGTGGACAGCACCGCAGGCGAAGCGGCAACTGCCACCGACCCGGCCACTTCGGCCGCAGGTCACTTGGAGCACTGCCCCTACTGCACCCTGTCCGCGCCCGCGGTGGGGCTGCCGCCGGCGCCGCACGCAGTGCCGGTTTTCAGCGCCGCGGCCGAGCATCTGCCGCCGCCGTGGCGGCATGCGCCGCGCACGCTGTGGGCCTGGGGCAGTGCGCAGCCGCGCGCGCCGCCGCTGCCAGCCTGAATCGACGTCGCGGGCCGCCTGGCCGCCGCGCCCCCTGGCGGGCGGGTGTGCAAGGGCCTGGCTTGCGCGTCCCCCCATCCGCTTGTGCGCTCAACATGAAGGAATTGACGATGAAAACCCTCTCTTCGACCGTGGCCCTGTGGGCTTTGCTGGGCTGCGGCCTTGTCCACGCCCAGACCACCGTGGCCGACCCCTGGGTGCGTGGCACCGTGGCGCAACAGAAAGCCACCGGCCTGTTTGCGCAGATCACCTCGGCCAAGGGCGGCCGCCTGGTGTCGGCCACGTCGCCGGTGGCGGGTGTGGTCGAGATCCACGAAATGGCGATGGACGGCAACGTGATGAAGATGCGCGCACTGCCGAGTGGACTGGAACTGCCGGCCGGCAAGGCCGTGGAGCTGAAGCCCGGCGGTTACCACGTGATGCTGCTGGACCTGAAGCAGCAGATGAAAGCCGGCGACACGGTGCCGGTGACGCTGGTTTTCGAAGGTGCCGACAAAAAGCGCGAGACGGTGGAAATCCAGGCGCCGGTGCGGGCCCTGAATGCCACGGCGGCGCCGATGCACAAACACTGATGCTTTGGACCCATGCCGCTGGCGGCTGGCCTGCGGCACGGGTCCGCCCGGTCAGCGGTTCAGCGCCTTCAGCGCCAGCTTGATGCCGTCGCTCACACCCACGTCGGGTGGCAGTGCCTTCAGCGCGGCCTGCGCTTCGCGTTCGCTGTAACCCAGCGACTGCAGGGCCTGCGCGATGTCGCCCTGCGCGTCGGTCAGGGTTGGCCCGGACGAAGGCAAGGACAGGTCGGCGCCCAGCTTGCCTTTGAGTTCCAGCAGCAGCCGCTCGGCCGTCTTCTTGCCGATGCCAGGCACCTTGACCAGCCGCGCGCCGTCTTGCCGGCTCACGATGGCGGCCAGTTCGGCCACGCTCAGGCCCGACAGGATGGACAGCGCGGTGCGTGGCCCCACGCCGCTGATCTTCACCAGTTCCTTGAAGGTGGCGCGCTCGGCGGCGGTGAGAAAGCCGAACAGGATCTGCGCGTCTTCGCGCACCACGAAGTGCGTCAGCAGCACCACACGTTCGCCCAGCGCGGGCAGGTTGAAGAAGGTGCTCATCGGCACGTCGAGCTCATAGCCGACGCCGCCCACGTCCACCAGCACCTGGGGTGGTTGTTTATCGGCCAGCGTGCCGGAGATGCGGCCGATCATGGGCGCGTGTTCATGCCACGCGCTTCAGCCTTCGGCGAGCAGCTTTTCCACCAGCGCGTGCAGCTCGGCGAAGTTGGGCTCGCCGACGTAGCGCTTGACGATGCCGCCGCGTTTGTCGATGAGGTAGGTGGTGGGCGTCAGCCGCACGTCGGGGAAGGCATTGGCGATGGCGCCGGTGTTGTCGATCACGACGCCAAAGGGCAGCTGGCGGCTTTGCGCGAATTTGGCCACGTAGGCCGGCGGGTCGTAGCTCATGGCCACGGCCAGGGTTTCGAAGCCCCTTGGCTGGAACTTGCGATGCGTGGCCATCAGCTCGGGCATTTCCTGGACGCAGGTGACGCAGCTGGTGGCCCAGAAGTTCACCAGCAGCACCTTGCCACGCATCGATTCGGTCGACGCCTTCTTGCCGTCGAGCAGCGTGTAGCTGAAGTTGGGTGCCGGGTCGCGGCCGCCGCAGCCTGCCAGGGCAAAGCCGACCAGACCCAGGGCCATTGCCAAGAGGGCGCGCCGCAGCGCAAGATGGGTCAGCGAAGACATGGGAGTCAGACCTTCATGAGACGACGAGAGTTTACGGCAGCCCTTTCAATGCCCTTGTTGCCGGGCCTGGCACAAGCCGCACTGAGCGAAGGTGATGCCGCCGCTGGCGTGCGCGCGGCGCTGGAGCGGGGCGCGCTGGCCGCCGTGGGCCTGCTGGGCCGGACCGACGGTTTCCTGGGCAATCCGCTGGTGCGCATCCCGCTGCCGGGCCAGCTGGAAGACGCGGCCAAGCTGATGCGCCGCCTGGGGCAGGGCAAAAAGGTCGATGAACTGGTGACCGCGATGAACCGCGCGGCCGAGGCTGCGGTGCCGATGGCCAAGCCGCTGTTCGTGAGCACCGTCAAGGCCATCAGCGTGGAGGACGCACTGCAGGTGGTGCGCGGCGGCAGCACCTCGGTCACCGACTTCTTCGCCGACAAGACCCGTTCGCCGCTGGGCACGAAGTTCCTGCCCATCGTGACCCAGGCCACCGAAAAAGTGTCGCTGGCCGCGCGCTACAACGCCGTGGCCGGCAAGGCCGCGGGGCTGGGCCTGGTCAAGGGCGAAGACGCCAACGTGCAGCAGTACGTGACACGCAAGGCGCTCGACGGGCTGTTTCTGATGATCGGCGAGGAAGAGAAGAAGATCCGGGCCGATCCGGTCAGAACCGGCAGCGCGATCCTGAAAAAAGTGTTCGGTCGCTGACCCCGGGGCGGACGGCGAGCGGGTTCAGCGCCCGCGTGCGGCCGCTTCTTCCGCGCGGGACAGCTCGAAGGTCAGCGCTTCGGGCAACGCCGACATGATGGCGTCGCGGCCCACGCTGGCGAACTGGCGGCCACCCAGGTTCAGCACCTCGAAGGCCTTGCCCTGTTCGGCGATGCGCACGAACACCAGAGTCGGCACTTCGGCCAGCATTTCGTTGCGCAGGCGCTCGAAGTGCTCGCCAGCGATGGCCGCTTCGTAGACCACAGCGTGTGGCAGGCCGTCGGCACACAGCTGCTGGGCTTCTTCGACCGAGGTCACGAAGTCGACCATCAAGCCCATGGGCCGCAGCGCCGCGCGCACGACGTTGCGCACCTCGCGCCGTGCCGCCAGCACCATGATGTGGCGGCCGGCCAGCGGCTGCGAGTTGTGGGCCTGCGACTCGATGACCTGCGTTTCGGGCTGCTGCACGGCTGACAGGCGCGGCGCCAGGGTCTGCGGAAACTCGAGCTTGAGCTCGGTCTTGCCCGGCAGGTCCTTGCGCTGCAGCAGCAGCCCCAACACACCCGCCGTTTGCTGCAGCAGACGCCACGACATCGTGTTCAGGCGGCCGGCTTCTTCGTGGGCTGCACGGCCGGGCTGCGCATCCACTTCGTCGGGCTGCAGGTAGGCGTAGGCCACGGTCAGGCAGGCGTGTGCGGGCCAGCTCTGGATGGCCACCGACAGGTCGATGCGCGACACCGCGTGTTCGAAGCACCATTCCAGCGTCGTTTGCAGCAGCGAAAAGAGCAGCGTCGTGTCGCTCATGACTTCGGCTGCGGAGAATTCCTGGCGCACCTCGATGCCTCGTGCGTCGATCTCACGCCCACGCTGGCGCAGGGCCTCGCGCATCAGGCTGGTCAGGTCGAGCCGTTCATTGGCCAGCTGGATGCGGCCATTGCCCAGGCGCACGACCTGCTGGCCCATGATGCCGGCGCGCCGGGCGCGGTCGATTTCCTCGCGCAGCGCACGCAGGCCGGCACGGTCGATCTTGCCGGTGGCCGTGAGGGTGGTGACCCGCTCCAGGGCCGACGACAGGTGGGTCGCGACCTCGCTGCCCAGCTGTGCCACCAGGGCCTGGGGATCCACGGGCTCCGCCACCCGCCGGCCGGCAGGTGGCGCGCCGGGCAGGTCACGCAGGTCCATGGGTCATCGCTCCGTCATCGCTGTCTGGCACTGTGGTTTCAGGTCCGCATCATGCACAAGCTGCTCTCATGCGCAGGGCAAAAAGGGGCAAGGTGGGGGCGAGACAGGCCCCAGGGAAACCCGAGGGTGGCTGCTCGCAGCCCGAATATCTACCCCACAAGCATGGGGTGTGACAAGAACAAGCACCGTCTTTTGCGGCCTGTTGTCTCCGGATGCCGTCACGGCGCGCTGCCCAACACGCCAGCGGCGCGCAGCCGCGCCTGCTCTTCGGGTCCGATGCCCAGCTCGTTCATGACCTGCTCCGTGTGCTGGCCCAGCAGAGGCGGGGGCCTGCGCACCTGCACGGGGGTGTGGGACAGTTTCATTGGGCTGGCCACCAGTTCCAGCGCAGCGTTCAAGGGGTGCGCCACCTGCACCGTCATGCCACGTTCACGCACCTGCGGGTCGGCAAAGACATCGGCCAGATCGTTGATCGGGCCACAAGGCACCTTGGCCGCTTCCAGCGCCGCCAGCCAGTCGGCGCGGCTGCGTTGCCGCATGCGCTGCGCGAGCAAGGGCACCAGCACGTCGCGGTTGCGCACGCGGTTGGCGTTGACGGCAAAGCGGGCGTCCTTGGCCAGTTCTTCACAGCCGGCCACGGCGCAGAAGCGCGCGAACTGGCCGTCGTTGCCCACCGCCAGGATCAGGTGGCCGTCGGCCACTTCGAACACCTGGTAGGGCACGATGTTCTGGTGGGCGTTGCCAGCGCGGCTCGGCGCCTTTTTTGTGACCAGGTAGTTGGCGCCCAGGTTGGCCAGCATGGCCACCTGCGTGTCCAGCAGCGCCATGTCGATGGTCTGGCCCGTGCCGGTGGCGTCGCGGTGGCGCAAGGCCGCCAGGATGGCCACCGTGGCGTACATGCCGGTGAACAGGTCGGCCACCGCCACGCCCACTTTCTGCGGGCCGCCACCCGGCAGGTCGTCGCGCTCGCCGGTCACGCTCATCAGGCCGCCCATGCCTTGCACGGCGTAGTCGTAACCCGCACGGTCGCGGTAGGGGCCGGTCTGGCCAAAACCGGTGATCGAGCAGTAAACCAGGCGCGGCAGTTGTGCCCGCACCGAAGCGGCGTCCAGGCCGTAGCGGGCCATGTCGCCGACCTTGAAGTTTTCGACCATCACGTCGCAGGTGGCGGCGAGCTTCATCACCAGCGCCTGGCCTTCGGGCTGCGCGATGTCGATGGTCACCGAGCGTTTGTTGCGGTTGGCGCCCAGGAAGTAGGCGGCTTCCGCAGTGTCGTGGCCGTCGGCGTCTTTCAGGAACGGTGGGCCCCAGCCGCGGGTGTCGTCACCGCCGGGGTGGCCGGCGCCTGCCGGGCGTTCGATCTTGATGACCTCGGCGCCCAGGTCGGCCAGTGTCTGGGTGCACCAGGGGCCGGCCAGCACACGCGACAGGTCGAGCACACGCACGCAGTCGAGTGCGCCTGCGGGCATGGGGGAAAGGTCTGGAGGCTTGCGTGTGCTCATGGCGCGGATTGTCCGGCAGCGGCCGGGATAATCGCCCGATGCCTTTGTCTCCGGTTTTTGTCCCTCCGCGCGGCGCAGTTCGGAAGTTTGCCTTGGTCGCGGCTGCGGCCGCGGTGCTGATGGCCACTGCTTGTGCGCCTGCACTCGACTGGCGCGAGGCACGCTGGCCCGATGCCCGCGTGCGGGCCCTGTTTCCCTGCAAGCCCCAGGCGCAGGAAAGGCAGGTGCAACTGGCGGGTGAAGGTGTGCGTCTGGTGCTGCACGCCTGCACCGCCGGCGGTCAGACCTGGGCCCTGGCTCGCGCCGACCTGGTGGACCCGGCACGTGTCGAACAGGCCCTGAACGAGCTCAGCACCTCGGCGGCGGCCAACATCGGCGCGGCCCAGGTTGAGGCCACGGACCTGCAGGTGCCGGGAGCCACGCCCAACCCGGCCAGCCGCCACACCCGCCTTCAGGGTGCACTGCCCGACGGCAGGCGGGTGCAGATGCAGCTGGCCGTGTTTGTGCACGGCACGACGGTCTTCCAGGCCACGGCGGTGGGCGAACAGCTGCCCGAAGAGTCGGCGCAGACCTTTTTCAGCGGCTTGCGGTTTCCGGCATGAGCGTCACGCCGCGCAAGGCCGCGCTGATCTTTTTTGCGTTTGCTTTCACCTACTTCCTGTCGGCCTTGCTGCGCGCCGTGACGGCCACGCTGGCGCCGGTGTTCAGCACCGAACTGGACTTGCGCGCGGCCGATTTGGGCTTGCTGGCCGGCGCCTACTTCCTGGGCTTCGCCAGCCTGCAGTTGCCGCTGGGCCGGGCGCTGGACCGCTTCGGGCCGCGCCGCACGCTGTTGGTGCTTCTGAGCGCGGCGGTGCTGGGCTGCGTGGCCTTTGCCCTGGCGCCCGGCCTGGTTGCGTTGGCGGCAGCGCGCGTGCTGATGGGCGCCGGGGTTGCGGCCTGCCTGATGGCGCCGCTGACGCTGTACAGGCGCATCCTGACGCCTGCCGCGCAGCTGCGTGCGAACTCATGGATGCTGATGACGGGCTCGCTGGGCATGTTGGCGTCGACGCTGCCCGTGCAGTGGCTGCTGCCCCACACCGGGTGGCGTGGTCTGTTCTGGCTGGTGGCGTTGTTGCTCGCCGTGGGCATGGCCATCATCGTTGCGCTGGTGCCGGCAGACCAGACCGCCGCCACCCGTGCCGGTGACGCCAAGACGCGCTACCGGGACATCGCGCGGCATCCGATGTTCCTGCGCATGGCGCCGCTGGGTTTCTTTCTCTACGGCGGCATGATCGCCGTGCAGTCCCTCTGGGCCGGCCCCTGGCTGACCCGTGTGGCCGGGCAGTCCGCCCAGGTGGCCGCACAGGGCCTGTTTGCGATCAACCTGGCGATGCTGCTGGCTTTCCTGAGCTGGGGTGTGTTGATGCCGCGGCTGGTGCAGCGTGGTTACGACGCGGCGCGGCTCATGACCTGGGGCGTGCCGCTGGCGCTGCTGCTGCTGCTGGTCAACGTGGCGCTGGGTGCCGATGCGACTGCCCTGAACTGGGCCGCCTGGTGCGTGGCCTGCACCTTTGTGTCGGTCAGCCAACCGGCCGTGGGCGCGGCTTTTCCTTCGGCGCAGGCGGGTCGTGCGCTGTCGGCCTTCAATCTGGTGATCTTCAGTGGTGTCTTCTGCGTGCAGTGGGGTATTGGTCTCTTGATCGATGCGCTGCAGGGAGTCGGGCTGGCTGAGACAGACGCCTTCCGGCTCGCCTTTGCCGTGTTGTGCCTGTGCTGCACGCTGTCCTACCTGTGGTTCCTGCACCATCGGCCGGCAGCAAACCCATAATCGCGGCAGAGTCGCATCCATGGCCCGCATCCTCATCGTCGCCCATGCCCCGCTGGCCAGCGCGCTGCTGCAGGTGGCTCAACACGTGTTCCCCGACTGTGGCGCCGAACTGGCGGCCGTGGACGTGCTGGCGGGCGCCGGCATCGAAGAGGTGCAGGCCAGCGTGCGCCTGGCGCTGGCCGAACAGCCGACGCAGGAAGTGCTCATCCTGGTCGATGTCTTTGGCGCCACACCCTGCAACGCGGCGTTGGCGGCCGCAGACGGCACACGGTCGAGGGTGGTGGCCGGCGTCAACGTGCCCATGCTGTGGCGCACCCTGTGTTACCGAGCCAACCCCTTGGACGACCTGGTGAACCGCGCCGTGGCCGGCGCCACCCAAGGGGTCATGCACGTGTCAGTGCCCAAGCGCCAGCACCAGACGGCCACCAACACCCATGATCAAGTCCAGCATCACCATCAACAATAAGCTCGGGCTGCACGCCCGCGCCTCGGCCAAGCTCACCAAGCTGGCAGGCAGTTTCAGCAGCGACATTCACCTCAGCCGCAATGGCCGCCGCGTCAACGCCAAAAGCATCATGGGCGTGATGATGTTGGCCGCAGGCCTGGGCAGCGAAATCGAGATCGAGGTGGAGGGCGCCGACGAACAAGCCGCCATGGGTGCCCTGCGGGCACTCGTCGACGGCAAGTTCGGAGAAGGCGAGTGAGGGTCTGTTCGTTTCAGCTCAGGGAGGGCCGGCCGTGAGCATCCAGGTCTTCGGCATTCCGGTGTCCCGGGGCGTGGCCATCGGGCGTGCTGTGCTGGTGGCTTCGAGCCGTGTCGACGTGGCCCACTACTTCGTGGCGGTCGAGCAAGTGCCGCAAGAGATCGACCGCCTGCGTGTGGCGCGCGATGTGGTGGCGGGCGAGCTGGAACTGCTCAAGCGCGAACTGCCCGCCGAGGCGCCACATGAACTGGCGGCGCTGCTGGACGTGCACTTGATGCTGCTGCACGACGAGACGCTGAGCGACGCCACCAAAGTCTGGATCAGCCAGCGCCACTACAACGCCGAGTGGGCCTTGTCGGCGCAGCTCGAAGTGCTGGCGCGCCAGTTCGATGAAATGGAAGACGCCTACCTGCGCGAGCGCAAGGCCGACGTCGAGCAGGTCGTCGAACGTCTGCTGCGGGTGATGGGCGGCTCCTCGCCTGGTCCGTCGACCTTGGCGCCAGGTGTGCAGAAGCAGGCACGGGACTTCGCCGGTGAAGATCCGCTGGTGCTGGTGGCCAGCGATGTCGCCCCTGCCGACATGATGCAGTTCAAGCGCAGCGTGTTCACCGGCTTCGTCACCGACGTGGGCGGGCGAACTTCGCACACGGCCATCGTGGCGCGCAGCATGGACATCCCGGCGGTCGTGGGCGCGCGTGAAGCGAGTCGCCTGATCCGCCAGGACGACTGGGTCATCATCGACGGCGACGCCGGCCTGGTGCTGGTCAACCCCTCGCCCATCGTGCTGGAGGAGTACCGATTCCGCCAGCGGCAGAGCGAACTCGAACGGGCGCGTCTCGACCGCCTGCGTCACACGCCTGCCGTGACGCTGGACGGCCAGGCAGTTGAACTGCTGGCGAACATCGAGCTACCCGGCGACGGCCCGGCCGCGCTGGAAGCCGGCGCGGTGGGGGTCGGTCTCTTTCGCAGCGAGTTCCTCTTCATGAACCGCAACGGCGACTTGCCAGGCGAAGACGAGCAATTCGAGGCCTACCGGGACGCCGTGCTCGCCTTGCAGGGCCTGCCGGTCACGATCCGCACGGTGGACATCGGTGCCGACAAGCCGCTGGAGCGCATGAGCGCGCAGGAACTGCGACACGAACATGGTCTGAACCCGGCGCTGGGCCTCAGGGCCATCCGCTGGAGCCTGGCCGAGCCGGGCATGTTCAGGCAGCAGCTGCGGGCCATCCTGCGCGCGAGCGCCTTTGGCAAGGTCCGCATCCTGGTGCCAATGGTGGCTCACTTGGGTGAAGTGAAGCTCATCTTCGAGGCCTTGGCACGGGCTCAGCACCAGCTTGAAGAGGCGGGTCGTGCCTTCACGCGAGTTGAGGTGGGCGCCATGATCGAAGTGCCGGCGGCCGCGATCATGATCGATCGCTTCCTCAAGCACTTCGACTTCGTCTCGATCGGCACCAACGACCTCATCCAGTACACGCTGGCCATCGATCGGGCGGACGAGGCCGTGGCGCACCTGTATGACGCATGGCACCCAGCCGTGCTGCAGCTGCTGCAGCATTCGATCGACACCGCGAACAGGCTGGGGAAGTCGGTTTGCGTGTGCGGCGAAATGGCCGGCGACGTGGCATTCACCGAGCTGCTCCTGGCCATGGGCCTGCGCAGCTTCTCGATGCACCCCGCGCGCATCGCTTCGATCAAGCAAAGAGTGCTGAGGGCAGACACCCGAGCCCTGTCCGCAGTCCTGCGCACTGTGCTGGAAGCCGACGACCCAGCGGTGGCCCTGAAAGCCGCCTTGGCTGCCCACGGCGGCGGCTGAGGAGCGAGAGCCTCTGTGGCATTTTTCTGCGCAACGCTTGCGGCCCGCGAAAACTCTGTGCTACAGTCGTGGGCTCAGCTCTTCGGTGCCAAGCAGCTTTCAGCGAACGACAGTTCAAGAAAGCAGCGAAGCGAAAAAACCGGAAAGCAGAATGTCCGAGTGTTTGACAGTGGTTTAGAAAACATGTCAGAATCGCGGTCTTCGCTGATCACTGATCGGCGGCGCTGAAAGGCAAGAAATTCAGCGATGCTCTTTAACAATCAACAGCCGATAAGCGTGGGCGTTTGAAGGCGAGTGCCAGAACACTGTGGTGACACAGAGTTCAGGTCTCATGACCTTAAACGCTCAACAGAAATTTGAAGTGAAGTTCACTTCGATTCCTTTAGAGCAAATCAAGATCGAACTGAAGAGTTTGATCCTGGCTCAGATTGAACGCTGGCGGCATGCCTTACACATGCAAGTCGAACGGTAACGCGGG
>LNFM01006851.1_pt1 | contig 27209 bp, 30 predicted proteins | sample 596031 | NCBI WGS metagenome assembly LNFM01 (sample SAMN04254537, study PRJNA301005) | activated carbon metagenome | isolation source: dual media filters at the Ann Arbor, Michigan drinking water treatment plant | place: USA: Ann Arbor | reverse complement strand
GGATTCGAACCAGCGTACGGAAAACCGGGCAGATTTACAGTCTGCTGCCTTTAACCACTCGGCCACCTGTCCACATCTTTGCGGGGCAATATGCAATTGCATAAGGGCCGGTCCCGCTAAGGAAGCAGCCCAATGGCGAAACGGCCCTTGCCTGTCAATGCTTCAAGTGGGAAAGGGCCAATCAACAACCGATTTTTCTTTTCAATGACAGGGTGATTATGTCCTCGCACAAAAGCCAACGCCGCAGGGGTGCCGCCACCGTTAGCGGCAATCCGAAATTCTATGGCCGCCACGCGGTATATGCCGCGCTCGACAATCCCGAACGCAAGCTGATCAAGCTGTGGGGTACGCGCGAGGAGCTGGACAAGATTGTCATACCCGACGGGCTGAGCGTGCAATTTGCCGAGGTTGCCGACCTTGCGCGGTTCGTTCCTAAAGATGCACCGCATCAGGGGCTGGTGCTTGAAGTCGCGCCATTGGAAGATGTCTGGCTCACCGATGCGTTGGCCTTGGGTGCGGACGACACACGGCCCTTGCTGGTGCTCGATCAGGTTACAGACCCGCATAATGTTGGCGCGATTTTCCGTACCGCAGCGGCGTTCAATGCGGTGGCGGTGGTCACGCAGGACCGGCATGCGCCGCCCGAGTCGGGAGCATTGGCGAAATCGGCTTCGGGCGGGATTGAAATCACGCCCTGGGTGCGCGTCGTGAACTTGGCCCGTGCGCTCGAGGAAATTGCCGAGGCGGGATATTGGCGGATCGGTCTTTCGGGTCATGCGGACATGACATTGGAAGCGGCGCTGACGCCGGGACGTAATGCGCTGGTGCTGGGGGCCGAGGGCGATGGCCTGCGTCGCAATATCGAGGAGCATTGCGACGCTCTGGCAAAACTGCCAATCAGCGAGGCGATGGAGTCGCTGAACGTCTCCAACGCCGCCGCAATCGCGCTTTATGCGGCCACGGTGCGCGCCAGTTAAATAGTCGCGGGAGGGAGATATATGGGCAAACTATGGTCGAAAAAATGTGCGGTGATTGCTGTTGCGGTAGTCGCGCCTTTGTCGCTCAGCGGATGCCTGATCCTACCGGGCGAATTCGTCTCGGCAATAACCGTTCGGCAGAATGGCGATTTCAGTTTTTCTTATAAGGGCCAAATCCAGCTGGTAGGCCTTGCGAACCTGCTCAACAACGATTTCATAGGTGAGAGCGGCAAAGAAGAGTTCAAGGCGAGCTGCTATAGCGACACGATCGAGCCTGTGTCCGACAATGACGATTTGAAGATGGAGGTTGACCGCGACGACATTGCCGCGACCGCCTTCAAGGCGGCTCCGACCGCTTACTGGTCGACGGTTGTCAATCAGGATGTCACCGAAGACGCCGCAAAGGCAGCGGCGGATGGCGCAGTTACCTCATCAGATAGCTGGAGCAGTGCGGAACGCGAATGCACGCCTACCGAAGTAAAGCAGCAAAAGGCCGACTGGGACGTACAGCAGGCCGACAAGAAAAAGCGCGACGAGCAAAGCAAGAAAATGGCCGAAATGATGCTTGGCGGCATCGACCCCGAAAACCCCGAGACAGTGAAGCGCTTCACCCGCGAGGTCGAGCGGCTTGCGGCGTGGCACAAGGTCGAACATCTCGGCAACGGCGTGTTCATGGTCGACTATAGCACCAGCGGTAAGCTGGCCGACGATTACGCGTTTCCGGTGATCCCGCGTTATGCGCTGGGTGAACCGATGATCCATGTGACGCGCTGGGACGATAAACGTGTGCGGGTTGAGGCACCGGCATTTCGGTCGGACCCGGAAATGTCGTTAAGCGCGCTGATGGGCATGGGCAGCATGGCCAGCGGAATGCTTGGTAAGGGCGGTTCGGACAAAATGCCTGCCGAACCCATTGCGATCAAGGGCAGCTTTACGCTGACCACCGACGCGCGCATTTTGGCCAATAACAGTGAGGATGGGCCGCAGGAAACCGGCGAGATGCAGGTGTTGCGCTGGGACATTGGCCCTGCCGCTTATGGTGCGCCGATGGCTTTGTTGAAGCTGGCAAACTGATGGGGATACCCGCCGAAGAATTGCAGGCGTCGCTTGATGCGCTGGCGATCATCGAACCGCGCTTTGCCGCCGCCATCGCGGCCACAGGCTATCCCGAAGCGCGTATTCGTGAGCCGGGTTATGCTACATTGCTGCGAACCATCGTCGGCCAACAGGTCAGCGTGGCCGCCGCTGCGTCGGTCTGGAACAAGCTGGAGGCGCTGCTAGGCGAAGGATGCGACCCGGAACAGCTGATCGCGCAGGATTTCGACGCACTTCGCGCCTGCGGGTTCAGCCGCCAGAAGCAGGGCTATGCGCGGTCATTGGCCGAACTTGTGCTGTCGGGCGACCTCCCGCTCGATGCGTTGCCCGGCGACGACGAAGAAGCCATCGCTTATCTGACCAAGGTCAAAGGCATCGGCCGCTGGTCGGCGGAGATTTACCTGTTATTTGCCGAAGGCCGAACCGATATCTGGCCTGCGGGAGACTTGGCAGTGCAGGAAGGCGTCGGACGCATACTTAAGTTGGCGGCGCGCCCGTCGGAAAAGGATATCCGCGAAATTGCCGAAAAATGGCGTCCGCATCGCGGCGCGGCGGCGATTTTTACCTGGCACATCTATGCCAAGGGATTTCAGGCGATCTAAAGCTTCAATTGGTTATTGAGCTTCATCATCTCCAGTATGAAACTCCTCGGCTTCTTGAAAAACTTGCTCTGCCGGTTGACGCTCAACCCGAGCAGCAACGCCGCTTCCATCGCGAAATGTACGCAATTGCGCTTGTTCAGACTGTAGCTTTTTCCCGGCAGATTTTTCCACTTGGCGACAAACGCCATGAACTTTGCATATTCCGCATCGGACAATCGAAGCGAAAAATGCGGATTGCTGCCCGATACATATTTGGCATCCTTGGTCTCGACCATTCCCTTCACCGCGCCTGTCAAAATAGCCGGAGACACGTTGACAGCGGTAAAGCCGTAATTGGTATCGAGCTTTTCACCGGTAGACTCGACCGTTCCGGTCAGCCTGACAAAGGCGTGCGGGAAATAATCACCAAAATCGCGACTGTAAAAGGTGGCAGTCACTTCGGCATTGGCCGCTGCCGGAAACTGGCTGATAATGGCGGCGATGAACAATATGAAAATGCGAAACATAAACGCTCCTTAGCCGCAGCAGATTTATCCAGCCTTTATGAACCTATCAAGAAACAGTTGACGACCCCGTCAAATTCATGTCGCTGACACGCCTGTGAATAGGGAGAGTCGCGGCTATGGCCGAAGCAGCAAAAAGCATATTCATCACCGGCGCGGCGTCGGGTCTGGGCCGCGAAGTCGCGCGATATTTCGCCAATATAGGCTGGTTTGTCGGGCTTGCCGACATGAACGAGACGGGACTTGCCGAAACCGCAGCGATGCTGCCGCCGGGCATGTCATCGAGCCATAGGCTCGATGTCACCGACAGAGCGCAGTGGAAACAGGCAGTTGCCGATTTCGCGCGATATACCGGCGGGCATATGACGGTGTTGTTCAACAACGCGGGAATCGGCTCGGGCGGACCGATTCAGGATATGACCGACGAGGATATCGACAAGATGATTGCGGTGAACCTGACCGGGGTTATCAGCGGCACCCGCGCCTGTTTCGATCTGTTGAAGAATACACGCGATGCCTGCGTGCTTTACACCAGTTCGGCGGCGGGCATATATGGTTCGGCCAACCTAAGCGTCTACAGCGCAACCAAATTCGCGGTGCGCGGCCTTGCCGAAGCGCACGATATCGAATGGCGCGGCCTTGGCATCAAATCGCGCAGCTTGATGCCGGGATTTATCGACACCAACATCATCGGTGCGGTCGATGCGGGTAGCAATATGACCGGCAAAGAAAAGCTGCAATCGGCGGGAATAGAAGTCAGTCCAGTGTCGATTATCGGCCCCGCCGCGTGGGATGCTATCCACAGCAAAAATGTCCACACCACGGTAAACAAAACCGCCAAGCAACTCGCCTTTTATGCGCGCTGGTTTCCGGGCCGTCTGCGCAAACAGCTGGGATTGATGGAAGGCCTGGGTGACGTCGTGCAGGCTAAGCCGCAATAAAGTCAATCGCCGCCGCCAGATCGACATCGCGCTGCGAAAGCCCGCCAGCATCATGCGTCGTCAGCAATATCTCGACGCGGTTATAGACATTGAACCATTCGGGATGGTGATCGACCTTTTCGGCCAGTATCGCCACGCGCGTCATGAAACCGAAAGCCTCGGCAAAGTCGGAGAAGCGCAAGTTCCGCCGGATACCCTGCGCTTTGCTATCGTAGCTCCAGTGCGGCAGGCCGTTCAGCGCTGCCGCCCGTGCTGCATCGTCCAGTTTTGAAACCTTCATCGCTTTATCCCGCTTTTGCAATTCGTTGAATTCATGCCTAAGTCGCGCAATGACATCGCGTCAAGCCTATGCGCCTTCGCTCGCCCTGAATAATGTCGCGGTCATTCGCGGCAACCGACTGGTGTTAAGCGGCCTTTCGGTCACCGCCAATGCCGGCGATGTCATCTGGGTACGCGGCGCGAATGGCTGCGGCAAGTCTACCCTGTTACGCCTGATTGCCGGATTGCTGCCAAAGGCCTCGGGCGAGATCATGTGCGACGGCAAAATCGCACTGGCCGATGAAAATCTCGCGCTCGATGCCAATCTAACTGTGGAAAAAGCCTTGCTTTTCTGGGCCAATCTGGACGGTTCCAGCCCAGCCGACCGCGATGCCGCGCTCACCAGCATGGATTTGCTTGCTTTGTCCGACATTCCAGTTCGTTTCCTGTCGACCGGGCAACGAAAGCGCGCGAGCATCGCCCGCGTTCTGGCGTCGAATGCGGCGATCTGGTTGCTCGATGAACCATATAACGGCCTCGATAGCGCCAGCAGCACGCGGCTTGATCAGGCGATCTTGAAACATGTGGCGAAGGGCGGTATCGTGCTGGTAGCGGCGCATCAAGCGCCTTCGATCAATGTTGCACACAGCCTGCTGCTTAACCGTCAGGCGAAAGCGGCGTGAAGGCGTTTGCATCGCTCGTTACCCGCGAGGTGCGGCTTGCGTGGACCGGCGGCGGGCTCTGGCTCCCCGTCATTTTCTACCTCGCCGTGGCGACATTATTTCCGTTTGTGACCGGACCCGACAAGATGCTGCTCGCGCGCACCGGCGGCGGGATATTGTGGATTGCGGCTTTGCTCTCGACATTGTTGCCGATTGAGCGACTGATCCTCCCCGACCGGCAATCGGGTGTTCTCGACCAACTGGCAATGCGCGGCTGGTCGGATGAGCTATTGGCGACCGCGAAGATCGTCGGACAACTAGTTGCCTTTGCTTTGCCGTTGCTGCTGGCAACGATCATCGCTTCAGCGCTGATCGGCCTGCCCGAAGCAAAGCTGCTGACGTTGCTGATCGGCCTAGCGCTCGCTCTTCCCGCGCTTTCGGGTCTGTCGGTGACGATTGCGGCCCTCACCGCGGGTCTGAACGGTGCGAGCGCGCTTGGCGGACTGTTGCTGATCCCGCTGGCCATCCCGATCCTGATTTTCGGCGCAGGCACGCTTGCAGAAAGCCCCGGCAATGCGATGCAGTTGCTAGCAGCTACGTCGCTAGCTATCGCTGCATTGTCGCCGTTTGCAGCGGGCGCAGCGTTGAAGGCAGGCCGCGTCTAGTTACTCAGCCGCCATTTTTTGCGAATAACCATTGGCGACCATCGCCTCAACCATGTCGAACAGCTTTTCAGGGTCCTGCGCGCGCAAGACCGGGATATTTGCCTCCATCCCCTCGGCTATGACGATTTCGCGCTTTTCCTCGGCGACCGCATTCCAGATGATCTGGGCGACCTTGTCTGGATCTATACCATTGTCGATTGCCGCATCGCTCGCCCCGCGCGCCGAGCCATCGGCATTCAACGCGTTGCGCGAGACGTTGGTTCGAACCGAACCCGGAGCCACAACAAGTATCTTGACCCCCTGCCCTGCGACTTCGCTGCGCAGTGCATCGGCATAGCCAATCAATCCGTGCTTGGCCGCGCAATAAGCCGTGCGCATCGGGATTCCGGCTTTGCCCGCAACGCTCGAAATCATGATGATCTGGCCAGCGCCGCGATCGAGCAAATGCCGCAACAACCCCTGAGTTAGCGCAATTGGTGCCAGAAGGTCCACCTCGACGATGCGTTCGTAAACCGAAAAATCCGTATCGACGGCGAGGGACCTCTGCGAAATACCGGCATTATTCACCAAGACATCGACGCCGCCGCGAAAGCCAATCGCCGCCGCCACCATATCGGGCAGCGCGCCGAAATCGGCGGTGTCGAAAGCCAAAATATGGCACCGGCCGGGCGCATCGGTTTCCGCAGCCACGCGTTCTAGTTCGCTCATATTTCGGCCCGACAGGATCACCGCGCCGCCTGCGCCGACGAATGCCTTCACTAGTGCCTCGCCGATGCCCGATGACGCGCCAGTGACCCACGCCGTTTTGCCCGATTGATCGACCATATTTTCTCTCCCGAAATTCGTTTTCAGGTTGACCGCTGCTTGGCCGCTGTCAAGGAAAACTCGCTTGCACTTTGCCTCTCCGCGCACCACATGACGGTCATGCTGATAGAAACCGAACTAACCCCGAACCCTGCGACCATCAAATTCATTCCCGGCCGTGTCGTGATGGAAAGCGGCACGCGCGATTTTGCCGACCACGAAGAGGCTGCGGCCTCGCCCTTGGCCGAGGCGTTATTTAACTTGGGCGATGTGACCGGGGTGTTCTTCGGCCATTCGTTTATTTCGGTGACGGCAGCTCCTGGCGTCGAATGGGCGTCGTTGAAGCCCGACGTGATCGGCATCCTTCTCGATCATTTCAGCGCTAACATGCCGTTATTCCACGCAGCGTCGGCTGGCTTTTCGGTTCCATCGGACACCGAATATCCGCTCGATGACCCGGCCGATGCCGATATTGTCGAACAGATCAAGGAACTGATCGAAACTCGTGTCCGCCCGGCGGTAGCAAATGATGGCGGCGACATCGTCTATCGCGGGTTTCAGCAAGGCGTAGTGTATCTGCAGATGCAGGGCGCCTGTTCAGGATGCCCGTCATCATCGGCAACTTTAAAGAACGGTATCGAACAGTTGCTCAAGCATTATGTGCCCGAAGTAACCGAAGTCCGCGCCGCCTAAAACTCCACTTCCCAAGAAAGTTTCGATATGCCCGTAAATGCACCGCTCAACGACGATGCTCTGAACCAGCTTTTCCGTGAAGCACGGACATTTAACGGCTATCTCGATAAGCAAGTGACAGAGGCGCAACTCCATGACATCTGGGAGTTAATGAAATTTGGCCCAACATCGGCCAATTGCTTGCCCGCGCGCATCATCTGGTGCACCAGCGACGAAGCCAAGCAAAAACTCGCCGGGTTGGCCATGCCCGCTAATGGCGAAAAAATCCTGAAAGCGCCTGTCACCGCGATCATTGGCATGGACATGGAATTTTACGAACAGCTCCCCGAACTGTTCCCGCACACTGATGCCCGTAGCTGGTTCGTTGGCAACGCCGAAATGATCGAGAAAACGGCATTCCGGAACAGCAGCCTTCAAGGCGCGTATTTCATCATGGCCGCGCGCGCTCTTGGGCTAGATACCGGCGCGATGTCCGGTTTCAACAATGCTGCGGTGGACGAGGCGTTTTTCGCTGGCACCCCGATCAAATCAAACTTCATCTCGACACTCGGTTACGGCGACCCGGCCAGCATCTTCGAGCGCAGCCCGCGGCCTGAATTCGGCCGGTTTAACACCATCGCCTGAGCCGCTCCCAAACCGATGCGCACTTTGGTCATCGATACCGCGACTAAGGCCTGCTCGGTGGCGCTTTTTGACGACAGTTCCCTGATTGCGGGATCGCATGAAATCATCGGGCGCGGTCATGCCGAAAGGCTGCTCCCTCTCATCGCCGCGCTCCCCGAACGTGGCAAGGCAGACCGGATTTTTGTCGATACCGGCCCGGGTAGCTTTACTGGAATCCGCGTCGGGGTTGCCGCGGCAAAAGCGCTGGGCTTTGCATGGCACGCTCCAGTGTTTGGCTATAGTGCGCTCGACCTCGTCGCGGCCATGGCGCGGCGGGAGTTGAATGAAGCTGTCGCAATCGATGTCGTGATGATCGGCGGCCATGCCGAATATTATCACCAATATTATGACGCGGAAGGCTCGGCTTTGGCGGCGCCGGCATCTGTCACCCCGGACCTGCTGGCTGCGATTATCCGCTCCGACATATTGGCGGGCGACATTGCATTTCCTGTTGCCGGGTCAAAGCATGTCGAAATTTTGCCAGATGCGCGCTGCTGGCACCTCGTCACCTCGTCAGAACCGTTGTTGCCAAGCCCACTATATATTCGCGCTCCTGACGCGAAATTGCCGCAGGCACGGGCGACATGATCGAGATTTTCGAGGGTGATGCCCGGCATATCGCATCGATCATGCCGATTATGGCCGACGCATTCGACCCGGCGTTCAGCGAGGCATGGACATCGGCGCAATGTCTGTCAGCGCTTGCGATACCCGGCTCGCGGCTTTTGCTTGCGGCGAGTGATGGCGAGATTTGCGGGTTTACACTTGGCCGGTGGGTGCTCGAAAGCGAAGAACTGCTGATGATTGGCGTCGCGCGATCAATGCAAAGACGCGCCGTAGGCTCTAAGTTACTCAAAGAAGTCGTGCGTTTGGCTGAAGATGCCGGGCGCACAGACATCTTTCTCGAGGTTCGCGAAGGCAATCCGGCACATAATTTTAATATTATAAAGGCGTCAACGGAGAGCTTGTCGACGCGATTACAATGTCTTTGAATATTCCTGCCAGTTGCGAATAGCAACCAATGTTGACCGCTCCGACTATTAGCGTTACCTGAAATTCAGGTCGCAAATAATGATAGGGTCCAGGAGTTATAGCTATGTCTCAAGAAGATAATGATACAGCAGAATTGCTGATCACTTTAACTGCCGATATTGTCGCAGCACATGTCAGCAACAACAGCGTTGCAGTATCTGATATACCAACACTTATCGGTAATGTGCACGCTGCACTTGCCGGTCTTTCGGGCAACCAGGTTGCTGCGCCGGCGCCGCTCGAACCGGCTGTTCCAATTCGTACTTCGGTTAAGAAAGAATATATCGTTTGCCTTGAAGACGGTAAAAAGCTGAAGATGCTGAAACGCCATTTGATGACGCATTATGGTATGACGCCTGATGATTATCGCGCCAAATGGGGCCTCGCGGCCGATTATCCGATGGTTGCGCCTGCTTATGCAGAGCAGCGCCGCGTGCTTGCAAAGGCAATCGGTCTTGGCCGCGCACCAGGTTCCGGTCGCAAAAAGAAGATCGTGAAGTAATCCGATATTGTTTGATTTGGGAAAAGGGCTGGGGGTGACTCCCGGCCTTTTTCTTTGACGAATCACAGCGTGCCTCTAAATGTCGTCGATAATGGATACCAAAATCGACATTGAAGCCTTGTGCCAGGAGCGTGGGCTGCGGATTACCGACCAGCGAAGGGTAATCGCCCGGGTCATTTCAGATGCTGATGATCACCCCGATGTCGAAGAATTATATCGCCGCTCATCAGCTATCGATCCGAAAATTTCTATTGCTACGGTCTACCGCACGGTCCGCCTGTTCGAGGAAGCGGGTATACTCGATCGTCATGACTTCGGTGATGGCCGCGCAAGGTACGAGGCATCGCCCGAGGCGCATCACGACCATCTGATCGATGTTGAAACGGGTAAAGTCGTTGAATTTGTCGATCCCGAACTTGAGGCGTTACAAAAAGTCATTGCCGAAAAGCTCGGCTACCGGCTCGTCGACCATCGCATGGAGCTTTATGGCGTTGCCATCGACCGCAAGGATTGAGCGGCGTAACCCTGCGGCGTTTGTGCTTGGGCAAATCGTTTTTGTTACCCGATTGCTTGTTGTTGCGTCGAGCCTGATCGCTGGCGTTACGCTTCATAACGCCTGGCGACTTTTTGGACAAGCGTCACCTTGGCCGCGCCTATTCCTGCTCTCGGTGAGTTGGACTAGCGGCATCGCTACTGCAACTACGGGTACCCGTATCCGCAGCAACGTGTTTTACGCAGCCAACCATCATAGCTGGATCGACATTCCGGTAATTTCGGGCGTCACCGGTTGCACATTCGTCGCCAATGACGGTATCGAAGGCTGGCCACTGATTGGTTGGCTATGCAAGATCAACAACACGATATTCGTTAGCCGCGAGAACAAGTTAAGTGTCGGCGACCAAGTCGATGACCTGCGCAAGGCGATGACCGGCGATCAACCCGTCACGATTTTCCCCGAAGGCACGACGAGCGATGGCTCTGGATTGCTACCGTTCAAAGCGTCTTTGTTTGCCGCGCTCGTTCCCCCACCCCCAGGCATGATGGTGCAGCCTGTGTTCCTGACCTATGGCCGCCATACGAGCCGCGTTGCATGGGTCGGAGAGGAAAAGGTCACCGATAATTTCTGGCGTTTGCTATCCTATCTCAAGCCGGTGACCGCAACACTGCACTTCCTCGACCCGTTTGACCCGGCGCAATATCCCGACCGAAAGGCGATTTCAGCAGAGGTCCGCTCACGTATCGGTTCGGCGATGGAGGGTGGCGGCCACGCATCGCTCCATGTATAGGCGCGCGCCATGAGCACGGATTCTCCCAAAACTTACTATGTGAAAAATTACGGTTGCCAGATGAACGTCTATGATGGCGAACGCATGGCCGAAATGTTTGCCGCGAAAGGTATGACCCCGGCTGACGAAAAAGCCAATGCCGATCTGGTCGTCCTCAACACATGCCACATCCGCGAAAAAGCGGCCGAGAAGGTCTATTCTGAAATCGGCCGCTTGCGCCGCAAAGATGGCACCAAGCCCGTCATCGCCGTCGCCGGTTGCGTCGCACAGGCCGAGGGCGGCGAAATCAGCCGCCGGGCGCCCGAAGTTGATATCGTTGTCGGCCCGCAGGCCTATCACAACTTGCCCGATATGGTTGCCGCAGTGGGACGGGGGGAGCGCGTGGTCGATCTCGACCTGCCCGGCCTCGATAAATTTGCTCAGCTCCCTGCCCGCCGTAAACAAAATGCGTCCGCCTTCCTGACTGTCCAGGAAGGCTGCGACAAATTCTGCACCTATTGCGTCGTGCCCTACACACGCGGCGCGGAAATATCGCGTGGGTGGAACGAACTGGTCGACGAGGCCAAGGCGCTTGTCGACGCAGGAGCGAAGGAAATCACTTTGCTTGGCCAAAATGTGAACGCGTGGAGCGATGGCGAGCAAGACCTGGGTTCGCTAATCCGCGCGCTCGACAAAATCCACGGCCTCCGCCGCCTTCGCTACATGACCAGCCACCCCAACGACATGACCGAAGGCCTCATCCAGGCGCACGGAGACGTCGAGAAGTTGATGCCCTTCCTGCATTTGCCTGTCCAGTCTGGCTCCGACCGCATATTGAAAGCCATGAACCGCAGCCACAGCCGCGACAGTTATATCCGCATCCTCGATCGCGTCCGCGCTGTCCGCCCCGACATCGCTTTCTCGGGCGACTTCATCGTCGGCTTCCCAGGCGAGACAGATGCTGATTTCGAAGACACGCTCAGCCTCGTGCGCGAAGTTGGCCACGCGCAGGCCTATTCGTTCAAATACAGCCCTCGCCCCGGCACGCCCGCAGCCGATATGGAAGACCAGATTCCGGTCGAAGTCATGGACGAACGCCTCCAGCGGCTGCAAGCGCAACTGGTCGTGGACCAGACGGCTTTCAATACGGCGACAGTTGGCAAAACGACCGAAGTGTTGCTCGAAAGACCCGGAAAACTGGCAGGACAATTAATCGGCAAGTCACCCTGGCTGCAATCGGTGCATGTGCTTGCGCCTGGCCTGTCTATCGGTGATATTGTCGCTGTGGAGATTACCGATTCTGGACCACTGAGTCTCAAAGGAGAATATTTGATGAGAGCAGCCGCCTGAATGGCCAAAAGGGCACAAGCGCAAGCTGGCGATATGTCGCGTCTCGAAATGAGCTTTGACAAACCGCATCTCATCAACTCCGTTTTCGGTGAATTTGACCGAAATCTGGTCACCATTGAAAACCGCCTCGGGGTCTATATCTCGGCCCGCGGAAATCGCGTCCAGATCGAGGGTGAGGCAGGGTCTATCGGCCGCACCCGCGACATTCTCAACGACATATATTCAAGGGTATCGCGCGGTGAGCTGATCGATCAGGAAGCCGTCCAGTCGATCATCGCGATGACCGCCGAGCCGACGCTCGAGGGCATCGTTCGCAAGGAAACCGACGCCCCGGGCATCATGATCCGCACCCGAAAGAAGACTTTGGTGCCGCGTTCGGCTAACCAGGTGCCCTATATGGAGGCCTTGGCGCGCGACGATATTATCTTCGCGCTTGGCCCAGCAGGCACCGGCAAAACCTATCTGGCGGTCGCGCAGGCGGTCGCAATGTTGATCACCGGTGCGGTGCAGCGGCTTGTCTTGTCGCGTCCGGCTGTCGAAGCGGGCGAACGGCTGGGCTTCCTGCCTGGTGACATGAAGGAAAAGGTCGATCCCTATCTCCGCCCGATTTACGACGCGCTTTACGATTGCCTGCCCGCCGAGCAGGTCGAACGCCGCATTGCGTCGGGTGAAATCGAAATCGCGCCAATCGCCTTCATGCGCGGGCGCACGCTGGCCGATGCCTTCATCATCCTCGATGAAGCGCAGAACACAACGGCGGCGCAAATGAAGATGTTCCTCACCCGCTTCGGCATGAACAGCCGGATGGTCATCTGCGGCGACCCGCATCAGGTCGACATTCCCGGCGGCGAAAGAATGTCGGGCCTCAACGACGCCGTGCAGCGGCTCGAGGGCGTCGATGGCATCGCAACGATCCGTTTCAACAGCAGCGACGTCGTACGTCATCCGCTCGTTGGGAAAATCGTCGACGCTTATGAGGGCCGGGATGATTGATGTCGAGTTAGACATCGGTCTGGAGTGGGGCAGCTGCGATTTCGGGCAGAATGAAGTTGAAAAGGCGGTCGATGCGGCGGTGAAGGTTGCGGGCTTGCCGGGTTTGGCCGATCACCCATCGCCGATGGAAGTGAACATCAAGCTTTCCGACAATGACGAGGTGCAAGCCCTCAACCGCGAATGGCGCGATAAGGACAAGCCGACCAATGTTTTGAGTTTTCCGATGCTTGATGAACTTGAATTGGAAGCGCTGCGTCAGCCTGAACCCGCCATCGCTACACAAAGCCTGAAAGGTGAGACTGCAAAATGGACCCTGAAACAAGTTCAGGGTGACGCTCTGGAAATGGAGTTGCTCATCGGCGACATCATCCTCGCCTATGGCGTGTGCGAGGCCGAAGCCGCTGAAAAAGCCATCCCGATCGCCCATCACGCCACGCATCTGGTGATCCACGGCATGCTCCACCTACTCGGTCACGACCATATCGACGACGACGATGCCGAAGCGATGGAGGCGCTGGAGGTAAAAGCGCTTGCATCGATGGGCCTGCACAATCCATATACCGGATAACTGAAGCAATAAGAGGCAACCATTTCCCCCCATGTCAGAGGGCGACAGTTTTAGCGGCGTCAAACCCGCACCCGACGAAGACAGCGACGGACGAATATGGCGGCGGCTAAAGGCAGCGTTCTTTGGCCGCAACCACGAACCGACCTTGCGCGAACAGCTCGAAGAAGCCATCGCCGAGCATGAGGAAGACGACGAGGAAAGCCGCCAGTCCGACCAGGACGGCGACCTGACCGCAGTCGAGCGCACGATGCTGCGTAACCTGCTCCATTTCAGCGAACACCGCGTCGACGACGTCATGGTTCCGCGCAGCGATATTGTCGCCATCGACGAAAGCGCAAGCTTTGCCGACTGTATCGCCTCCTTCGCCGAACATGGCCATAGCCGCCTGCCCGTCTATCGCGACAGCCTCGACGCGATCACCGGCATGATCCACATCAAGGATATCTTCGCGGTACTGGCCGAGGGTCAGGAAACCCCCGACAGCCTCGAAGCCTTTATCCGCCAACCGCGTTTCGTGCCGCAGAATATGAGCGTACTCGCGCTCCTCGATGAAATGCGCCGGACGCGCACGCATCTGGCCATCGTGCTCGACGAATATTCAGGCACCGAAGGCCTCGTCACCATCGAGGATCTGGTCGAAGAAATCGTCGGTGAGATCGAAGACGAGCATGACGACGAACCCGAATTGCTGTTCATGCAAACGGCCCCCGACCTATGGGAAGCCGACGCGCGGGCCGAACTCGACGATCTGGCCGATTCCATCGACCCGAAACTGGCGCTGATCGACGAAGATGTCGATACCTTGGGCGGACTGGCGTTCGTGATTGCCGGGCAAGTGCCGAATGTCGGCCAGATGTTATTGCACGAGCAAAGCGGCTGGCGGTTGGAAATATTGGAAGCGGATGAGAAGCGGGTGACGCGGATCAGGCTGTTCGCGCCGGTGCCTGACCCTGAGGAAGTGGGGGAGTGAGCGCTCGGAGTTAAGTGGCTGCTTACGATAACTTTCCGGCCGTTCACGACAGCGCTGGATCGGCGTACAAGCTGCTGTTAGAACAGCTCATTGAGCAACTGGTAAAATGCAAGCTTGCTTCGGTCTCCTTCTCTAACGCCATATTGCTCAAGAAAGCGCGCTTGAGCATTGACGCCGTATTCAGCCAGATCACTCCAACAAATCGCAATGTCTTGATAACGATCAGCTAAGCCCGCGCCACCTACATCGATGCAGCCGGACACATTCGCGCCATCAAGCAAAATATTGTCGAGCGAGAAGTCTCCGTGTGTGAAGACAATGTCGAGGCTTTGCGGCAACAAATTTTGCAGCGAAGTCCAAACGTCCTCTGCCGACCAACCCTGTCGTTCGTCATCGAAGTCTTCAATGTCGACCACTCCAGTGTCGATACGAGCGCGAGCATCGATCAGGCGTCGCGGGAGGCAGGCGTCAAACGGGCACTGGTCTTGTGGCAAGGCATGGACACGCCGCATAAACGTTGCCAGAGCGTCAATAATCGCTTCTGCCGATATCTGGCGCTCTTGCAGATGCTGGCGTGCACTCTTTCCCGGTATTGCCTTGGTAACCAGCCAGCTCTCATTGGCGTCGGCAACAAAATGGATGATCCGAGGCACCGGAAGATGGGACTGCATCCAGCGCAATCGTACCATCTCATGCGCAATCGCATCGGCGAGCGGGCCACAACCGTGTTTCAGGTAAGAGTGAAGCTGATGATCCGGATCATCGAGCCGCCAAGTCTCGCAGCCGGACTCCCCGACCGTAACCGGCGTCGCGACAAAGCCGGCAGTTAAAGCGTTGGTTGTGTCTTGGCTCTTGATTAGCACCCGTGCGTTATAAGCTCTGCGCCAAAGCCCGACAATATGGGTGGACGACCTAGTCCGTCTGCTATCGGATCAATTCTTATTAAGAGCAGACAGTAAGCACTCCACAACAAGCTTGCCATTTGGAATTCCGAGGAAAATATGCTATTTGCCCGCAAGCTTTGCCGCCCTGTTCCGCCAGCTTTCGGCGAGCGTTTCAAGCTTAGCCAGCGCCCCTAATTGCTCCCCCGCCCTATCTGCGCGATGCCCGCCGCCGATCAACAGGCGGAACACGCTCTCAATGGTCCAGTCATGGTCCGCCTGTTCGACCCGTTCGATCCGGTCCCCCGGTGCAACCTCGCCTTCCTCGATCACGCGGAAGTAGCCGCCACAACGCCCCATTTTGATGACCGCTCCGGTCAAACCATGCACACCGAAATGATGGTCGATTTTCCAGCAAGGCTGCCGCCCCTGCGCAACTTCGACCAATGCCTTGCCCATGCGGAACCGGTCACCGATCCGCACTTTATCCTCGGTCAGGCCGCACGCACTGATATTCTCGCCAAAAGCTCCTGCTTGTTCAAGCAGCGGATGTGCAAAACCTTCGCCCGCGAAATGCGCGATCCATTTGGGATAATGCTCCGCCGGATAGAAATGCACCGCCTTGTCCGCCCCGCCATGCACACTCGGGTCAGCCACCTGATCACCTTCAAAGCCCAGTCTGCGCAGCATCACAGGCCGGTTCACCGCGTCACGCGCCATCGCGCTCATTTCGCCGTCGGCGCGGAATGGTTTGGGGCCGCCGATGAGCAGTGTGTCTATTTGAGTGACAATCATCACTCTTCTTTACCCTGACAATTTTGCCATTCCCATTGGCATTTTGCCCCGCCGCAGATAAAAGCCCGTCGGATGCAAACAAGCGATCTTCGTATTGCGCTCTTTAGCGGCAATTACAATTATGTCCGCGATGGCGCAAATCAGGCGCTTAACCGGCTGGTGGGATATCTGCTGCGTCAGGGCGCGCAGGTCCGCGTCTATTCGCCAACTGTTGCCGAACCCGCCTTCCCGGCAACGGGTGATCTCGTCAGCGTGCCGTCGATGGCGATACCCAACCGCCCCGAATATCGCATTCCTTTGTCGCTGTCGGCACGCGTAAAGCGCGATCTGGACAGCTTTGCACCCAATGTCGTGCATATTTCAAGTCCCGACCGCGTCGCGCGGCAAGCGGTAAAGTGGGCGAAACGGCGAAACTTGCCTGTGCTATGTTCGGTTCACACGCGGTTCGAAACCTATCTGCGCTATTATAATATGTCGTTCGGCGAACCATTAGTCGAGGCATGGCTTCGTCGTCTATACCGCAAATGCGATGCACTGGTCGCGCCATCCGAGAGCTTTGCCCAGGTACTGCGCGAACAGCGGATGAATTATGACATTTCGATCTGGTCGCGCGGCGTCGATCGCGAGATTTTCAACCCAGAGCGCCGCGATTTGGATTGGCGGCGGGCACAGGGCTTGACCGATGAGCCTGCCGTGATCGGCTTTCTTGGCCGTCTGGTGATGGAAAAGGGCCTCGATGTATTCTCCGACGCCATCGACCAGCTGCGCCGCCGTCAGGTACCGCATCAGGTGATGGTTATCGGCGAAGGCCCGGCGCGCGGTTGGTTCGAAAGCCGCCTGCCTTATGCGCGTTTCGTCGGATTTCAGGGCGGCGCCGATTTGGGCCGTGCCGTCGCTTGTATGGATTTACTGTTCAACCCCAGCGTGACTGAAACCTTTGGCAATGTGACGCTGGAGGCAATGGCCTGCGCTTTGCCTGTCGTCGCTGCCAAGGCGACCGGCAGCCAGAGCCTCGTCGAGGACAAGGTATCAGGCCGCCTGATCTTGCCCGGCGCCATTAACCAGTTTGCCGATGTGCTTCAAGCCTATTGCACCGACCCCGAATTGCGCACCAGACATGGTGATGCCGGTGAACAACGGTCCTTGAACTACAGCTGGGACGCGATCAACCAGACCATGGCCGATACCTATATCCGCCTGATCCGCCAGCGCGCCGCCCGGTCGATGATGGCGGCCTGATGGCTGATCTATTCGGCGAACCCGCGACACAGAAAGCTGTGCCGACTAATGGTCCGCTGGCCGACCGGCTTCGGCCAACCAACCTGTCCGAAATCATCGGGCAAGAACATCTGACCGGTCCCGAAGGCGCAATTGGCCGGATGGTGGCGGCGGGCAAGCTATCCTCGATGATTCTATGGGGGCCGCCTGGCACCGGCAAGACCAGCATCGCGCGACTGCTCGCCGATGCAGTGGGTATGCATTACAAAGCGATTTCGGCAGTGTTTTCTGGCGTCGCCGATCTGAAAAAGGCATTTGCCGAGGCCGAGACAATGGCGCGGACGGGCAAGAAGACGTTGCTGTTCGTGGATGAAATCCACCGTTTCAACCGCGCACAGCAGGACGGGTTTCTGCCCTTTGTTGAAAGCGGTGTCGTGACTCTGGTTGGTGCAACCACGGAAAATCCGTCATTCGAACTGAACGCCGCTTTGCTGTCGCGGACGCAGGTGATGGTGTTGCACCGGCTAGACGAAGCCGCACTCACAACTTTGCTAGCTCGCGCCGAAGAGATTGAGCTGCGCCAGCTTCCCGTCACCGACGATGCGCGGTCGGCGCTCATCTCCAGCGCCGATGGCGATGGGCGTTTCCTGCTCAATCAGGCCGAGACTTTGTTTTCAATAGCTATCGAGAATCCGCTCGATCCTGCTGCGATGGCGGCGCTGCTGCAACGGCGAATGCCGGTTTACGACAAGGACCGCGAGGGCCATTATAACCTCATTTCCGCGCTTCATAAATCCTTGCGCGGGTCGGACCCGCAGGCGGCGCTTTATTGGATGGCGCGGATGCTGGTTGCAGGCGAAGAACCGCTTTACGTTTTGCGCCGCCTTGTCCGCTTTGCCAGCGAAGACGTTGGCCTCGCCGACCCACAGGCGCTGGTTCAATGCCTTGCCGCCAAGGATGCGTACGAATTTCTCGGCAGCCCTGAAGGAGAGCTCGCCATTGTTCAAGCGTGCCTTTATCTCGCCACCGCGCCCAAATCGAACGCAGCTTATAAAGCGCAAAAATCGGCATGGAAAATGGCACGAGATACAGGATCGCTTATGCCGCCTGCGCACATCCTCAACGCCCCTACGAAGCTGATGAAGGATATCGGCTACGGGAAAGGCTATGCTTATGACCACGACGCCGAAGGCGGCTTTTCCGGCGCGAATTACTGGCCTGACGACATAGCGCCAGCGCTCATATACCAACCGGTCGACCGCGGCTTTGAGCGTAAAATCATCGAGCGGCTGCAATATTGGGAAAACTTGCGTAATCGCGGCAATGCTGATGAATGAAGCGTCGCATTTATTGCGCAGCAATTGCGTGACAAAAGCAGCCAGATTTTCTCGTTTTGCCTGCGTGGATTGGTCAGGTGCCAAGGGCAGCCGCCATCCCGGCATCGCGCTTGCGGTCTGCGAGACCGGATCATCAGCCCCGGTGCTTGTTGCGCCAGCAGGCAAACACTGGTCGCGTTTCGAAATCGCCGAATGGCTTTTGGCGCAAGATGACGACCTGCTGATCGGCTTCGATTTCAGCTTCGCGCCGCCGCTGATCGAACGGGGTAGTTATCTACCCGGTGAACTCCTGCCGTCCACTGCCAAGGAATTCTGGGCCTATGTTGAAGCGTTATGTGACGACGAAGACTTGGGGGCGGCATCCTTTCTGGAGCGCCATTACCGTCGGCATTTCTATTTCGGTGCCGCTGACGGTGTGAAATCGCATTTCCTGCACTGGCGTCAATGTGAGATCCTCAACAGGAACAGCAGTGGCAAAACTTCGACCGTTTTCGATGCGATCGGCGCGTCCCAAGTTGCCAAGGCCAGTTTTGCAGGCATGCGCTTTCTCAACTTGGTCGGCAGCCGAATATCCGTCTGGCCTTTCGATCCGCTTCCCGATACTGGGCCGGTCATTGTCGAAATCTACACAACAATCGCTGCGCGGGCGGCAGGCGTAGCCAAAGGCCGAAGCAAGATTCGGGACGGCACGAGGCTAGACACCGCGCTCGCCGCTTTTGGCAGCGCACAACACCAGCGGCTCGACCGCTATACCGACCACGCCACCGACGCGATATTAACCGCTGCGTGGCTGCGCCATGTTGCTGAAAATCCGGCGATTTGGCGACCGAACCAACTAAATCGCGACATTGCGCAAACAGAGGGCTGGACCTTTGGCGTGGATTGAGGCTATGGGCGCATTTGGAGTGCCGGCTTAGCTCAGTTGGTAGAGCACCTGATTTGTAATCAGGGGGTCACGAGTTCGAACCTTGTAGCCGGCACCATATTTTTCAATGACTTAGAATAGATTTCCGGTGAAGCCGTGGAACGGCGGGGTCATCAGTAAGCAAATGGCAATCAATTTTGCGAGATGTGAAAACTGTTCGAAAATGCAGTATGGCCGTGAAGAATAATTCAATAGAGCCAAAACCTGAATGACAAAGTTGAGCCATAAATTTTTCGTGTTGGCGTTTTGGCTTGCCGCTGCATTTGCCTTTGTGATGGCTACGATCCCCCAGCCACCGGGGCTTCCCGGTCAACCCAGCGACAAGGTGCAGCACGTACTAGCTTTCTCCGTATTGGCGTCCCTTGCCTTCACAGCATGGCCGTGGAAGCGTTGGCCGCTGATCGTTGTTGGTCTCTCGGCATTCGGCGCGCTAATCGAGATAGTCCAACTGATCCCTGCGTTGCATCGGGACAGCGATTGCATTGACTGGCTCGCCGACACCGCCGCCGTGCTGGTTTTCGCAGGTATTACGTACTTTAGGCGCCGCTATATCTCCAGTATTTTGTAAACTACATCATCGCCTAAATCGTCCTTGAATAGTGGCTGTCTCGTCAGATTCATATGCACCAAATATATTGCGGATATTGTAGGTCGACGTGTGGAACATCAGTTCGGTCAAAGCCCAGACTTGAGTGTCCATGCGATCCGGCGAAACAAGGTTAATAAAGGCTTGTTCCGCATTTAGAAATGGACCGCAGTTGGGCTTCCCATGCCCGCACTTTCCTTGGGCCGGCCATATTGGTGCAATGGTGGACCACCAGATTCCCTGCATTGCCCTCTGCAAGGCTCACCGAAGAGGAATTTGCAAACATATCGCAGTTATGTTAAAAATAATTGGGTCGGCAAACAAATGGGAGGTTCAAATGAGAACGAAGATTGTTGCGCTTGCTTTGTGCATTGCGTTTGCCAACATACCCGGTTCTGTGGCAGCTCAGGAAATGAAGGCCGAGCGCGAAACCAATGTCACCTACTATCGCGTCGAAATGGTCAAATTTCATCACGGCAAACGTCCACGTGCCGCAGAGCTCGTAGATAAATATTTCGCACCCACTGATCGGGAAATGGGCGGGACGGTAATCGACCTTCATCTCATGACTGGCGAATGGGATTTCATAACATTATTCCCGATGTCGGGTGGACCGGCGGATCTAACCTATACAACGTCGCCTGAAGACGTCCGTTTTATGGGCTTGCTTGCGAAACGGGCGGGCGGAGCTGATGCCGCAAAAAAGCTCATTGACGAGTGGGATACGTTGGTCGCGAAACGTGAATGGCATATTGGTCATACGCACAACTCGCCGAAATAAGTTTAGCTACGCGGCGATAACTACCGTCTGAACAAATGGTCGGTATCAGTTCGGTTATGTTTGTTCATTCGGTAGCGCGCGCCGATGTTATGAGTTTGCAGTCACCTCACTTCCTTTAGACATAAGGCTGTCGTCGGCACTTTGCGTATCGGCATCAGCCGGCACCCTTATTTCGTTCTGCGACACCGCTCCGAACAATAGATCACATTTTCCCAGTCGCGCTCCCATTTCTTGCGCCATGCAAAAGCTTTGGCGCAGGTCGCACAAATTTTTGACGGAAGGTCCGACTTTCTAACCATTTTGGGCATGATGGTCCTTAACACATCTAACACCAGTGAACAGCAAAAGTGGCATTTTTGCCACCCTTTTTAGTGATAAATAGCGCAATGCAACTATCCAATTGCTGCGCAGCATTTACAAGGTTATTAAGCAAGCAATGCTTTTCAGCAGCTCAGCCGGGGGGGCTGGGGGCAATAACACAATTCATCCCCAAGAAAACCCGGAAAACCGGGGCCGAGAGTGTAACAGGAGAGAGAGAAATGAAATTGGGAAACCGCGCCGTACGTACGGCCATGCTATCGACCATCAGCATTGCATCATTGGGCTTCGGCAGCGTCGCTTATGCGCAGGATGAAGCACCGCAAGCCGAAGAAGCGTCCGATGATGACAATGTCATCATCGTTACCGCCACAAAGCGCGAACAGACGCTGCAGGATGTGCCGATTTCGGTGTCGGTGACATCGGCCGAAACAATCGAGCGTGCCCAGGTTCGCGATCTGATCGACCTTCAAACCTTGGTTCCTTCGCTTAAGGTCGGTCAGCTGCAAAGCTCGGCCAATACCAACTTCATCATTCGCGGTTTCGGTAACGGCGCCAACAACGCCGGGATCGAACCATCGGTTGGCGTGTTTATCGACGGCGTGTATCGTTCGCGTTCGGCGGCCCAGATTGGCGACCTGGCCAATATCCAGCGCGTTGAAGTGTTGCGCGGGCCGCAATCGACACTATTCGGCAAAAACGCATCGGCTGGTATCATCAGCATCGTCACCAAAGCACCGCAATATGAATTCGGCGGAGGCGTCGAGGTGTCCTACGGCAATTATGATGCACTCGTTGTCCGCGGCAATGTAACCGGTCCAATCTCCGATACATTGGCTGTCAGCATCGAAGGCAATTACAACAAGCGTGATGGTTACATCAATGTCGTCAATCGCGGTGTAGACTCAAACGACCGCAATCGCTGGGGTGTTCGCGGGCAAATCCTTTGGGAGCCGAGCGATACGGTTAAGGTCCGCCTAATCGGCGACTATGACAAAATCGACGAAGTCTGCTGCGGCGTGGCGAACGTCGTCAACGGACCTACCGGCGGCGCAGTAAACTTCTTGGCAGGCGGCGTTGGGCTCGACCCCAACAAACCGTTTTCTTACAACGCTTACCAGAATTTCGATTCGGTGAACAAAATTAAGAATTATGGCGTCTCCGGCCAGGTCGACTGGGATCTGACCGACCAGTTGGCGCTGACGAGCATCAGCGCCTATCGCGCCGTGCGTTCGTTCACCAACCAAGACTCGGATTTCACCAGCGCCGATCTTATTGGCAACAACCAAGCTGATACCGCAATCAACACCTATACGCAGGAATTGCGGATCGCTTCGGATTTCGATGGCCCACTGAACTTCCTACTCGGCGGCTTCTATTTCAAAGAAGACATCGACATCGCGTCGCAGCTGCTGTTCGGCCGCGACTTCCGTAACTATGCCAATTTGCTGACCGGTGGTGGTTATATTGCGACTGAGCCAACTTTACGCTTACTTAACGGCATTCCTGCGACAGTCGCTCCGTTCGGTTCACAAGGCTTGGGGCGTTTCGAGAACTTCGACTACAAAAACAACTCTTATTCAATTTTCGGCCAGCTCGACTTTGAACCGATTGATGGACTGACATTTACGGCGGGGTTCAACTATACCAAGGACAAGAAGCGCGTTGCTTCGGCGAATACGACCACTGATACATTTTCTACTATAGATCTGGTGCAGACAGGAGCAAATGCTGGGCTTCCGGGGTCGATTCCTGCCGGCGTAGTGACCCCAGGAATATTATACCCTCGGACGAACAGCTGTGCGACCGTCACTGGCGCACCCGCAGCCACAGCAGCGAACCCAACACGCTCGGGGACGTGCAACCCGTTCCTTGCCTTCGGTCCGTTGCAATTCCTGCCGCCATTCCTGAATTACCCCAATGCGGTCGAGGATGGTCGGACCAGCGATAGCGATCTGTCATACACCCTTCGCGCGAATTACAAGTTCAGCCAACGCGTTAGCGGTTACATCACTTATGCCACAGGGTTTAAAGCAACGTCGTTCAACTTATCAACCGATAGCCGCCCGTTCCCGACCGACTTCATTCCAGGTTCGCCTGCGCAGGTTCCTGCACCGGCAGCATCGCCCATCCGCAGTGCCGGGTTGGCTGTGAACAACCTGACGGCGGGCACGCGCTACGCTGGTCCTGAAGACGCGGTGGTCTACGAAATCGGCTTGAAGGGTCAGTTCGACGGCTTCGGCTTCAACCTCGCGTTGTTCAAGCAAGTCCTCAAAGGCTTCCAGAGCAACGTGTTTACCGGCACTGGTTTCGTGCTGGGTAACGCTGAAAAGCAATCGACCAAGGGTATGGAAATCGACGCGACAATCTCGCCGACACGCGGCTTGAACTTTACCGCATCCTACACTTATCTCGATCCGAAGTTCGACACCTTTACCGGAGGATCGGCCTTCAATGCAGGTAACAATATCGTTCCGACTAACCTGACTGGCCGCACGCCATCGGGTATTTCGAAACATTCGGTTGCAGTAGGCGGCACTTACACAATCGACGTCGGCGGGGATAATTCACTTATCCTGCATACCGATTATGCGCTTAATAGCGCATACAAGATTGCGCAGGGGCTGCCTTACAAGGCTGGCATTGAATCGCTCAACGCTTCGATCGCCTTCGCCCTGAGCAATGGCCTAGAACTCAGCATCTGGGGCCGCAACCTGACCGAGCCGAAATACAACCCCGTTATCTTTGCATCGGTCGCGCAATCGGGCAGCCTATCGGGCTACCCGCCACCGCCGCGCTTCTATGGCGCGTCGGCCCGATTCAAATTCTAAAAACACGTTCTTCGTGGGGGAGAGGGCCGGGGCAGCATTGCTGCTCCGGCTTTTTCATTAGGCAATGCATTTAAGCTGGCACTTCTTGTTCCGGCGGACCGTCATTGACGACACTTCTGATCCCTCCCAGAATCAAGATTCCTGCAATAGACAGTGCCAAGATCCTCAGTCCCTGCAGCACGAGCGCAGATCGGCACTAATGGTTCGATGGCAGCCTTGCTGACGTTGCTGGCGTACAACAACAGCGGTTCGCTGCTGACAGATTCCGCTTGAGTTTGGCTTGAAGATGTAAGGATGAACAGGCCAGCCACGACAATGGGACCGGCATGGCAAACGCGAAGTAGCAGCGCGCTATCGCGATTAGGCGGTCGTTGATCATCCATGTAACAACCATGTTTTTCTAAACGTTGCAACTGCGTCATCCGTCGTCGTCTTATAGGGCGTCAGCGAACGGAAGCTATCGGGCTAGCCGCGTCGCTAGCGAACATCCGCAATGTTGTCGAAAGCTGCCGATACAAAGGCATCAGACGCTATTCGCTAATCCAGATTGCAGTTGTCGAAAATCATTGTTCGCTGAATAAAGGCATTGACGCTTGGCGTGATGGAAACGCCCAGCTAAAACTGTTTAAAAGGAACCAAAATATGCGTTCAATCACTTTGTCGGCTGTGACGTCTGCAATCACGACAATCTTGATTGCAACCCCCGCTATGGCGCAATCCCAAGATCCATCCGCCCGTGCCGCTGCGACCGAGGCGCAGATGACCGATGACGAGCGGGTTATCCTGACGAACGGCGTCATGCCTTTGCCCTTTTTTCCGGGCACCGCTATTCCTAAAGGTTCTGTTCCGGGTGCGGGCTTTATTCGCGGTGTGCCCCGGCTTGGTGTTCCGAATTTGACCGAAACCGACGCCAGTCTTGGCGTGTCCTATGTGATGGGCTTGCGGGGTAAAGAGGGGGCAACCGCCCTTCCGTCGGGCACAGCGATGGGTTCGACATGGAATGTCGCGCTCATGCGCCAAGGCGGAGCAATGATTGGCGGCGAGGCGCGCGCCAAGGGATTTAACGTTCTGCTCGCCGGTGGTGTGAATCTGATGCGCGATCCGCGCAACGGCCGCACATTTGAATATCTTGGCGAAGATCCGCTCCATTCCGGTCTGCTGGGCGGTGCAGCGATTGCGGGTATCCAATCCAACAACATCATCTCGACGATCAAGCATTTCGCATTGAACGGACAGGAAACTGCACGGCATTCTATCGATTCCATCATTAGCGATGCTAACGCGCGTGAAAGCGACCTCCTCGCGTTCCAAATCGCGATCGAAAAGGGACAGCCGGGCTCGGTAATGTGCGCCTATAACCGCGTCAACGGCGCACAGGCATGCGGCAATGACTATTTACTCAACAAGGTTTTGAAGCAAGACTGGGGCTATAAAGGCTTTGTGATGTCCGACTGGGGTGCGGTCCACGGCCTCGATTTCGCGATCAAAGGATTGGACCAGCAATCCGGCGCGCAGCTCGACCCCAAAGTGTTTTTTGGCGATGATTTGAAAGTCGCCGCCGCCAGCGATCCTGCGTACCGCGCGCGGCTTCAGGACATGAACCTTCGTATATTGCACGCCATCTATGCGGCAGGTGTTGATAAACATCCTGTGCAACCCGGTGGCGCAATCGACCGGGTAGCCAATGCAGCAATTGCCGAAACCGTTGCCAAGCAAGGAATCGTTTTGTTGCGCAATCGCGCGGGGACGTTGCCATTGGCAGTTTCGGCAAAAAGCATTGCGGTGATCGGAGGATATGCAGACACAGGTATGTTGTCTGGTGGCGGTTCCAGTCAGGTGCACGGTGACGGCGGCGCAGTGGCAACGGTATCACTTGGTGGATCTGGCCCGTTTGCAGCGCTGATTTCGGAACAATATCATCGTGGGCCTTCGCCGGTGGTCGCAATCAAATCACGGGCCAAGGACGCGAAAGTAACTTTCCGCACAGGGTTTTATATCACCGACGCAGTTGAAAGCGCGAAAAAGGCAGACGTCGCTATAGTCTTTGCCAACCAGTGGCAGACAGAGGGTCTCGACCAGCCCGACCTATCGTTACCGCGTGGTCAGGATGCGTTGATTGCGGCTGTAACTGCGGCAAATCCGAAAACTATTGTTGTCCTGCAAACCGGTAGTGCCGTGACAATGCCGTGGCTTGATCAGACCGCAGCGGTCGTTGAAGCTTGGTATTCGGGCGCGCAGGGGGGAGAAGCGATAGCATCCGTCCTGTTCGGCGAGACCAACCCCAGCGGACGTTTGCCAATCACTTTTCCGGCCAGCGTTGATGATCTGCCCCGTCCGAAACTCGACGGCGCCGACGTAATCGAGCCCGATTTTCAAGGGCGGTCGGGGGTGGGCCTTAAACTTGAAGCCAATTACGATATTGAAGGTTCGGACATCGGCTACCGCTGGAATGCGCGCGAGGGCAAAAAGGCATTATTCCCGTTCGGTTTTGGCCTTAGCTACACCAGCTTCGCACATTCCGGTCTGAAGTTGACGGCGGGCAAAACGATCGCGGCAACGTTCACCGTCACCAACAGCGGCGCGAAGGCCGGTGCAGACGTGCCGCAGCTTTATTTGGTATCGGCAAACGGCCAAGCGAAACAGCGCCTTGCAGCTTTCGACCGGGTCGAGTTGGATGCCGGAGCTTCAAAGACGATCACCGTCACGATTGAGCCGCGCATTCTTGCGGAATGGGAAAACGGCAAATGGCAAATTGCTGCTGGCAATTATGGCTTTGCCCTTGGAACATCCGCAGAAGCGCTGGGGCCGGTGCAAACGTTAAAAATTAAAGCCCGTTCTTGGTAGTTTTTGCCCTGAACCGATGGCAGGTTTCAGGCGCTGCTGTTGGAAAGACAATGTCTTCTGTGGATGGCTCCCGCATTGCAAGCGCAAAATTGATCATGTGGCGTTGGTCGGGTGCAGTCTTCTGTCCGGCCTGTTGATGCAGCCGTATAA
>LNFM01004156.1_pt1 | contig 27210 bp, 29 predicted proteins | sample 596031 | NCBI WGS metagenome assembly LNFM01 (sample SAMN04254537, study PRJNA301005) | activated carbon metagenome | isolation source: dual media filters at the Ann Arbor, Michigan drinking water treatment plant | place: USA: Ann Arbor | reverse complement strand
AAACTTGCCCAGGTGGCTTACGGGGTGCTCCTCTCCGGTAAACCCTTCGACCCGACGATGCATGGGGCTTGCGCTTGATAACAGTATCTACGGGATGCACGGCGGCTTCTCCCCGATTTGATCGCTGCTGATCGATATCGGTGATCAGCGATTGAGTGCCAGGTGTTCCCGCAGCAACTGCCGTCGCGCCCGCAGCGCGTCACCGCAGCGTTGCCGCCAGGAATGCGACGATGCGTTGTTCGTAAGCCCGCGGCAGCGCCCGATGCAAATCGACGTGTGCAACATCCTCGAGCCCCCACAGCGCCTTCGGCGCGCCGGCCCTCGCAAAGAGCTGCTGCGTCTGTGGCCAGGGCGTGTGCCTGTCTGCGGTGCCCGAGGCGATCAGCAGCAGCGCCCCGAGCGTCGACACGCGATCGATCGGACGCAGCGCCGAGACAGGCACGCCGAGCCGCACTGGCAGCTGCCACAGCAGCAGCGGCGTCAGTACCTCGCCCGCTGCACCGAGGCGGATCGCAAGCCGGCTCGCGACTGCGTCGGTGACGGTGGGATACATCGATTCGAGGACCACCGCGCTGAGCGGCGGGCGCTCGCGCGCCAGTACCAGTGACGCCGCACCGAGTGAGATGCCGATCACGGCAATCTTCTCGTGCGGCAGGCGCTGCCGGAGATAGTCCAGCGCAGACGCCACGCCGTGTGACTCACGCGCGCCGAAGGTGATGCGATCGCCGGCACTCTCGCCGTGTGCCGGCAGATCGATCAGCAAGGTCGAATAGCCCGCTGCCTTGAGAAACCGCGCCCGTCCCAGCATCTGGCGCCGGTTCGCACGCACGCCGTGCAAGAGCAGCACCACCCCGGCACCAGGCCTGCCCTGCACGAACCAGCCGGCGACACGACCCGTGCGCCCGGCTGGCAACTCGATCGCCACCGCGCCCAGATCGCGCGGTGGCGGGCCAATCGCCTGCGTGGCCGGGCGCGTCAGCAGTTCGCCGACCAACAAGGGGACCAGCAACACGATGGCCGTGACGGCGGCGAGTGCGATGATTGTCCACTTCGACACCGTCATGCGCCGCAGCCGCGGACCAGATGCCCCGTCGGTCAATTCGGGTTCGGCGCCAGCTCACGCAGCGACGCACGCACGGCTTCCAGTTGCCGAATCTCGTCCTGCGTCGGCTTCTGCAGCCGCGCGCCTTTGACCTTCTCGTGCAGCGGGCCTGGCCAGCCGGGCGCGTGGTAGACCGGCAGGCTCATCAATCTCTCGGCCTCTGCCAACCACTGTGTCGCGGCGGCGTGTTCACCGGCCTCGGCGAGCAGAAAGCCGTGGTTCGCCGCGGCCAGCTGGAGATGCCACGCGTTCTGGCCCGGCGCCACGAGGTTGGTTCTGCTTTTGTAGAGCCGGGCCACGTCGGACATCGTCGTCAGCTGAGCGAACCATGGCTCGACCAGCGGCAGCCACGACGCGAGACACTCGAGACTGTGCTGCAGGGCCTGCCGGTCGGCCGCCGGCAGCCAGTGATCGCCCTGCTCGGCACCGCGCGCGGACAGCCGGAACGCGATGATCAGCCCTTGATGTCCGGCCTGCGGCTGGTGCCATCTTGCGTTCAGGGCAGGCACGTCGATGCCCATGTTGATGCAGAAGCTCCCGTCGCCGTATTGGGTCTGCTGCAGTCCGAATCCTTCGAGCCAGGCGTGTTTGCGGCGCGCGAAAAAACCCTGACCCACCGGCTCGTAGCCATACGGCCGCACCAGCGGTGCGAGCAGCTTCTGCGACGCCCTGGCGAAGCTGCCGTAGTCGCGCTTCACCGCCACGCAGTCATCCCGTCTGCTGCACGGCGCAGGCCGACTCGGGACCGGTCGCACGCCGCAGCGCGACGCTGGCTTCAAGCAGGCTTTTCATGGGCGCCCGCGGCCCGCGCCATTCAAGGCACGAATTTGACGGCCAGGCCTTTGGCGTCGAGGTAGCCCCAGGTCGTGAAACCGATGCCGGATTCGTAGGTGACGTTGATGACGGCGTCCGCACCGAGTATCCGCGCCCGTTCAATCAGCGCGTCGTCGGCCTGCTTCTGCGTGGGGTCTTCGTGGAAAACGGTCAGCTTTTTCACGGAGACCTCAACCGGGCCCAGTGTCGTGTACTTGCGATCCGGCAGGTTGTCCTGGGCCAGGATGATCTGCGTCGTGGTCGGCGCGGCGGCAGGCGCCAGCGCCACATTGGAGCTGACCCGGTGCGAGGCGCATCCTCCAATCGAGGCCAGCAACAAGATTGTCCACATTGCCACCGGGGTGCTGTAGCGCATGAAAGTGCCCCATGGATCCTTGAAGAGGTTGGCGATTTCGAACGCTGCGAAGCCCGGCCAGACACCCGCTCGAGATGCCTGGGTGCCGGCCGGCCCTCAGCGAATGATAGCCGGGGTTTGGGCGTCTCGCCGCGCGACCGGGGTCGCACCGACGCCGGGGAATCGCGAACGGACGAGCAAGTCATCGCGGTGCTGGCCCGTGGGCGTCGCTGACGCTGCGACGCATTACGCGCCGGTCGGCTTCACAGCCTGTACGGAATAAGTCGCCGTCGCGTGGCAACAGGCCTGGTCCGTCGCGCCGGAGCAGCGCGTTACAGCGGGCGTGCCGGAGGTGAAAATGCGAAGCCGCTGGAGGCAAGCCCGCTGTAGCGCGTCCGACTCGAATCGATTGTCAGGCATCTGTGTCGAAGCTCTTGTTCGAACAGAACATGCCAAGTAATGCCCCGCAGATTGAAGCGAAAGCGACGAATGGACTTATAAGCATCATGCTAATGAGTGTTCCGAAGATTCCGATCTGATCTCCTGCGCCAAGAATTGCTGCAACATATCCACTGAAGCCAAAGAGCACTACGCTCGCGAATAGGATCGATGCGCCGAGTTCGAACTTCCGTACAGGGGCCAAGTAAGCTGCTGTTGCGGCTCCTAACCCCGCCACGAAATAGAAGAAGATAGCTGGTGGATATGTGCCCCGAATGACGGCGCTCGAATAGAGCATGACGACGCCGACGACTAGAACGATAACCCCCCATGCCCAGCTTTTCAGCACGAAAGATGCCTAACGATGACTAGACTTTGCTCTGACACGAGGCGCCGCGTCGACTTGACGCCTTTCGTGCCGATACCCAGCCCTTAGCGCCCCGCCATCACACGCCCAGGTTCTTCGCCGCGAACTCCCAGTTGATGAGCTTCGCGAGCACGGCGTTGACGTAGTCCGCGCGCAGGTTCTGGTAGTCAAGGTAATAGGCGTGCTCCCACACGTCGATCGTCAGGAGCGGCGTCTTGCCGCTGGTCAGGGGGAGTTCGGCGTTCGGGGTCTTCATCACGGCGAGGGTGTCGCCGTCTTTGACCAGCCAGGCCCAGCCGCTGCCGAACTGGCCGGTCGCGGCAGCGAGCAGGTCGGCCTTCAGTTTGTCGACGCTGCCGAAGGCTTCATCGATCTTCTGCTTCAGGGCCGCCGGCGGTTCGCCACCGCCATTCGGGCGCAGGCTGTGCCAGTAGAAAGTGTGGTTCCAGATCTGGGCGGCGTTGTTGAAGATCGGGGCCTTGTCCGCCTTGCCGGCGGTGGCCTTGACGATGTCTTCGAGTGTGCTGTCGGCGAATTCGGTGCCCGCGACGAGTTCGTTGAGCTTCGCGACATAGCCGGCGTGATGCTTGCCGTAGTGGAAGCCGAGAGTGTTCGCGGAGAGGACCGGTGCGAGCGCGTTGTCGGCATAGGGCAGTGGCGGCAGCACGTGGGCGGCGGCCCCGGCGGCGGCTTTGCGCATGCCGCCGACGCTGGCGGCGACGGCGAGCCCGGCACCGACGGTCAACAGGTCGCGACGGTTCAGGGTATGGGCGGGCTTGTTCGAGTCGGTGCTCATCGGTCGTCTCTCCAGGGCTGCAGGGTGAATCGCTTGGAACCGCGACAGCGCCGTCGAGTTCAACGGCGGCTTGATCCAGATCAGCGGTGACACGCAGCCGAACGCTTAGCGTCGGGCCATGAACCTCGACACTCAGCGCGTACGGGATCCGGTGACGGCAGCGTCGACCGGCGCGCCGGCGCGCATCGGGCCGAACTCGCTGATCCAGACCGTGGTGGCGATGCGTGAAATGCTACCAGAGTCCACGGGGCGGGCGGTGCTCGACGGCTGCGGGCAGGCGGGCCTGCTGCTGACGTCGCCGCAGTCGATGGTCGAGGAAAGCCGCTTCGTCGATCTCGTCACCAGCCTGCGGCGCAGGGTGACGGCGGACGAGGCCTTGGCGGTGCTCGAACGCGCCGGCGTGCTGACCGGCGAATATCTGCTCGCGCATCGGATTCCGGGCCTGGCACGGCTGGCGCTGCCGCGTCTGCCGCGACGGATTGCGTTGCGCGTGCTGATGAAAGCAGTCGCCGCGCATGCGTGGACCTTCGCGGGTGCCGGCCACTTCGCGTGGCAGCCGCATCGGCACGGCGCGAGCCTCACGCTGTCGGACTGCCCGACCTCGCGCGGCCTGGCTGCAGACGCGCCGGCCTGCAGTTACTACCAGGGCTGTTTCGAAACCTTGCTGCGTACGCTGATCGACCCGCATATCAGCGTGCGCGAAACCCGTTGCGCCGCGCAGGGCGCCGACGTCTGTCACTTCTCGGCGGCGTGGCCGGCCGCCGCCGGCGCGCACCTCAATCCGCTACAGGTCTGACGCCCGGGCACTCAGCCCGCCTGGTTCAGCATCACCAGCTGGGCCGGCATCGGCGCCGGAAAACCGGCCGCGGCGAGGGACTCCCGAATGCGGCGATTGCCGTCGAAGTACACCTGCCAGTAGTGATCGGTGTGGCAGAACGGGCGCACAGCGAGCACCGGGCCGACGAGATTGAATTCGAGGATCTCGACTTCCGGCGCGGGCTTCGCGACCACGTTCGCAATGCCCGCCATCTCCTTGCGCAGCAGCTCCATCGCCGCGACGTGATCGGCGCTGCCGGCGAGCTGGCATTTGAGCTCCACGCGGCGATACGGGTTCGCGCTGAAGTTCTGGATCGTGTCCCCGAAGATCTTGCCGTTGCCGACGATCGTCATCACGTTGTCCGGCGTGTCGATGGCGGTCGCGAACAGGCCGATTTCGGTGACCGTGCCGGTGATGCCACCGACGGTCACGAAGTCGCCGACCTTGAAGGGCTTGAGCACGATCAGGAAGGCGCCGGCCGCGAGGTTCGACAGGAGCCCACCCCAGGCGGCGCCGATCGCGATGCCCACGCCCGCCACCAGGGCGGCGAAGCTGGTCGTCTCGATGCCGAAGTAACCGAGAATGGCCACCACCAGCACGATGTTCAGGGTGACGTTCAGCACGTTGCCGATGTAGCGCATCAACGTGGGGTCGACCTGCTGGCGCTGGAGTACCTGCTGCAGCAACCGGCCGATGAGCCCGATGAGCCAGCGTCCACCGATCCAGAACGCGAGCGCCGCCAGGACCTTGAAGCCCAGCGCCGTCGCGTTGGTGATGATGAAGTCCTGGTATTTCGCGATGTCGTCCATGGTGTTCCCCGCTCGATCGTTCGTTGTCGTCAGCACCCCCTGGCGCTGTCTGTCGGACATCATCCTACGGCCGCGAGCAGGACGCCACTGCGCCCGCAGAGGCGCTCAGAGCACGTCGATGAACAGGTATGCGGCGAGTCCGAGACCGAGCAGCGCGACCGTCATCGACATGATGAGGGCGAAGGCGCGTGAATAATGCGGTGGCAGATCGGGCCCGGTCAGCGTGCGCACGAAGTGGTGGTGCTGGATCACCGCCACGAAGATCGCCAGCGCCCCCACCAGCACGAAGGCCACGCCCAGCAGGGCCGGCAGGTGGGTGCCGTCCGGCGGTGCCGCGTTCTGCAGCGAGAGCAGGTGCACGAACAGTTCGAAACGCGCGAGCACCACGCCGATCGCGATGATCGTGAGTCCCGTACGCAGCCACGCGAGCAGCGTGCGCTCGGCGGCGAAGAACACGCGGGGATCGTTGTCGCTGATCGCCATCGGACTTCGCGCTCAGCGGCCCTGCCAGTGGGGGGGGCGCTTCGCGGCGAATGCCGCCGCGCCTTCGACCGCGTCGGTGGTTTCACGCAGGAATTCGAACAGGTCGCGCTCGACGGCCAGGCCGGCGGCCAGCGGCAGATCGCGCCCGCGCATCACGGCCTCGCGAATCTTCTGCACGGCGAGCGGCGCGGCGCGCACGATGGCCTCGGCGATCGACTCGCACTTCGCCATCAGCGCGTCGGCGGGCACCACGTGATCGACGAGGCCCAGCCGCAGTGCTTCCGCCGCATCGACGCGACTGCCCGTGTACAGCAGCTCGAGCGCCCGGCCGAGCGGGATCAGCCGCGGCAGTCGCTGCGTGCCGCCGCCGCCCGGCAACAGGCCAATCAGCACTTCGCCGAGGCCCAGTTGCGCGTGTTCGGCGGCCACGCGGATGTCGCAGGCCAGCGCCTGTTCGAGGCCGCCGCCGTTACAGTGGCCATTGATGGCGACGATGATCGGCTTGGTCATCGTCGCGAGCACGGGGAACAACGGGTTCGGCGGTTCGCGGTCGGCGCGGCCCTCGCCGTAGTTCGCCTTGATGTCGCTGCCCACGCAGAACGCGCGCTCACCGGTGCCGGTGAGAATGGCCACGCGCAGCGCAGGATCGTCGCGAAAGCGTTCCCAGGCGCGGGCCAGTTGCCCGTAGGTCTCGAAGTCGCAGGCATTCAGGCGTTCAGGGCGGTTGATCGTCACGTAGGCGATCGCGCCGCGCGTTTCGAACAGGACTTTGCTCATCGCCATGCGCCCTCCAGCGTGCCGGCGTGAACGATGCCCGTTTCCACGGGTGGCGTCAAAGCGGGGGCAGCGGCCAGCGGTCGCTTTGCGGTCGACGCGGGTTCTCGCGCCGGCCGTTTCGGTGCAGGCTATGCAGCCCTGACGCCGAGGCCTGAGCCATGAGTCTTTATTTCGAGGAACTCGGCTATCGCGAGACGCCGATCGGCGTCGTCAGCCTGCGGCGCCGGCGCGAACTGCGGCTCGACATCGATGTGCTCGAGATCAAGCTCGACGACGAATTCCTGATGTCGAGCCTGTTCACGGTGTCAGAGATCGCGCTGGCGCGGCTCGGCCTCGCGGCGCTGACAGGCCCCGGGCGCGACATCGTGGTCGGGGGCCTTGGCCTCGGCTGTACGGCGAACGCCGTGCTCGAACATGCGGACGTGTCGTCGCTGCTCGTCGTCGAGATGCTAGAGGCGGTGATCGACTGGCATCGCGAAGGCCTGCTGCCGCTCGGACCCGGGCTGCTCGCGGACCCGCGCTGCCGCTTCGTGCACGGCGATTTCTTCGCGCTCGCCGCGCCCGGCGAAGGGTTCGACAGCGCGCAGCCGGGACGGCGCTTCGACGCGATCCTCGTCGACATCGATCACTCGCCCGAAGCCCTGCTCGATACACGCAGCCGCGGCTTCTATCGCCCGGAGGGCCTGCGCGCCCTGGCGACCCATCTGAAGCCCGGCGGCATCTTCGGCCTGTGGTCCAACGAAGCGCCGGACGATGCCTTTACCGCCCGCCTCGCCGGCGTGTTCACTGACGCCTGGGCCGCGCCCGTGACCTTCCACAACCCGCTGCAGGATCGGCCTTTCACGCAGACCATTTACCTGGCCCGACACGCCGGGTGAGTGCGTGAGCCGTTGCAGCTTCCGGGAATGGCGTGCCGACCGGACATCGGGACGCGTCAGGAGCCGATGAGCTCTCCGCTTTCGCGCTGCATCGCGTAGAGACGCGCGTAGGCGCCGCCGCGGGCGATGAGTTCGCGGTGCGTGCCCTGTTCGACGATGCGGCCCCCCTCGATCACCACGATGCGGTCGACGCCTTCGATCGTCGACAGGCGATGGGCGACGATGAGGCAGGTGCGGCCCTGGCGCAGCACGCCAAGCGCCTGCTGGATGCGGCGTTCGGAGTCGGCATCGAGCGCGGACGTCGCCTCGTCCAGAATCAGGATCGGCGCATCCTTCAGCAGGGCGCGCGCAATCGCCAGACGCTGCCGCTGGCCGCCCGACAGGCGCAGACCGTCGTCGCCGATCATCGTGTCGAAGCCCGCCGGCAGCGCACGCACGAAGTCGCTGACGAATGCGGCGTCGGCCGCCGCCTCGACTTTCTCGCGCGGCATGTCGCGCAGCGCACCATAGGCGATGTTGTTGTAGACACTGTCATTGAACAGCACCACGTGCTGGCCGACATAGCCGATCGCCGCGCGCAGCGACTCGAGCTTGAGGGTGTCGACGGGATGGCCGTCGATCAACACGCGTCCGTGCTGCGGCACATAGAAGCGCGGCACGAGATTGACGAGACTGGTCTTGCCGCCCCCCGACGGCCCGACGAAGGCGACGGACTCGCCGGCCCGGATGTGCAGGTCGATGCCGTCGAGCACCGTGTGCTCGCCGTACGCGTGCGTGACGCCTTCGAACACGATCTCGCCGCGCGCGCGCTCGAGCAGGCGATCGCCACCGGCCGGCTCGGCGGCTTCGTCGATCAGCCCGAAAATGCTCTCGGCCGCGGCGAGCCCGCGCTGCAGGTATTCGTTGACGCTGGTCAGCCGCTTCACCGGCGGCAGCAGCAGCGCGGTGGCGGTGACGAAGGACACGAAGTCGCCGCGCGTCATGCTGCCGGCGGCCGCCTCGCGCAGCGCGAACACCATCATCGTGCCGATGCCGAGCGCGATCAGCATCTGGACCAGCGGTTCGGTCGCGGCGCTGGTCGCGATCACCTTCATCTGGAACTTGCGCGCATTGTTGATCGCGTGATCGAAGCGTCCAGCCTCGTACGCCTGGCCGCCGAAGATCTTCACGTCGCGGTGACCGCCGATCGCCTCTTCGGCCACAGCATTCACTTCGCCCATCGAACCCTGCAGGCGCCGGCTCATCGCGCGCAGCCGCTGCGACACGCGCTGGATCAGCCACGCGACCGGCGGGCCGAGCACGAGGAGGAACACCGCGAGACGCCAGTTCAGGAACATCAGGTAGGCGAGCAGTGCGACGATGACGACCGAATCCTTGACCAGCACGGTCACGCAATGCGTCGCCGCCTGCGCCACCTGCGTGACATCGAAGGTGAACTTCGACAGCAGCTCGCCGGCGGTGCGATGGTCGAAGAAGCTCGCCGGCAGCGCGACGAGGTTGCGGAACATGCGCGCGCGCAGGTCCATCATCACGCGTTGCGCGACGGACGACAGGCCGACGGTGGCGACATAGCCCATCACGCCGCGCGCGGCGAACAGTGCGACGAGCGCGAGCGGAATCGCGAGCGACAGCCGGCCGAGCTCGACGCCGAATTCGTGGTCGACGAGATGCCGCAACAACGCCGGCAGCACCCACTCGGTTGCCGCGAGCGCCGTCATGCCGAGCAGCGACCACAGGAAGATCACGCGATGCGGCTTCGCGTGCGACAGCAGTCGAAGATAGAGCGCGGTGCTGCGCGGGGTCTGATTCATCGGCCTGCGTTGCCTGGCGTGCTGTCGCGCGCTGAAGCCTGGTCGTTCACGTGTCTGCGCGCCTCGCCGCGCGGCCCGCGCGCGGCGCGAATGATGGATGTTCGTGTCGGGACGGCACACGGGTGCGCGCCCCGGCATCAATCTTAGCAATTCGCCGCGTCGCGAACCGCGCGACGGCGTGGCCGGTCGTAGCCCTGGCGCGGCCAGGGCGCTTTCTCGCGCCGTGACTCGCGGCCCGGCTCCCGCGCGAATGTTCGACGTGCATGGCGGGACAGCACACTAACAGCTGGGTGAAAAACCGGCGAGGGCGCCCCGGCGGCGACCCACCGGCCCGGTCACGCGCACCGTCGGGCCGGGCTTCGGACCGGCGCCGGTCTGGCCTTACAATCGGACGCGGCCGATGGCCGGCCCGAGTCCCCGATCCTGCGGAGTCCCCATGTCCGAAAAACATCCCATCGTCGCGGTGACCGGTTCGTCCGGCGCCGGGACCACCAGTGTCACCACGGCCTTCGAGCACATCTTCAAGCACGAAGGGCTGAAGGCCGCCTGGATCGAGGGCGACAGCTACCATCGCTACGATCGCGAGGAAATGGCGCGACAGGTCGAGCTCGCCGCGCGCGATGGCCGCACGCTCACGCACTTCGGGCCGGACGGCAACCTGTTCGGCGAGCTGCAGGCGCTGTTCGCCGGGTACGGCGAGTCGGGTGGCGGACGCCGGCGGCATTACGTGCACACGGAGAAGGACGCCGCCCTCCACGGGGGTCCGCCCGGCACGTTCACCGACTGGGTATCCATCGAAGCCGACACCGATCTGCTGTTCTACGAGGGCCTGCACGGCGGCTATGTCGACGACGGTTACGATCTCGCGCGCCACGTCGACCTGCTGATCGGCGTGGTGCCGATCATCAACCTCGAGTGGATCCAGAAGATCCACCGCGACCAGGCCGTGCGCGGCTACAGCGCCGAAACCGCCACCCAGATGATCCTGCGCCGCATGCCGGACTACGTGCACTACATCTGCCCGCAGTTCTCGCGCACCGACATCAACTTCCAGCGCACGCCGACGATCGACACATCGAACCCGTTCAAGGCGCACGAGATCCCGACCAACGACGAGAGCATGGTCGTGATCAACATCGCGAACCGGCGCAAGATCAACCCGGATTTCCGCGGCCTCCTCGAAATGCTGCAGGGTTCGTTCATGTCGCGTCCGGACACCCTTGTCGTCCCCGCCGGCAAGAACGTGTTCGCGATGGAACTGATCCTGACCCCCGTGATTCAGCGCCTGATGGACCGACGTAACAGCGCCCGCGCGGCGGGTTGAGGCCGATCCGCGCCGATGTGTCGCCCTGACTTCGGTCGCGGCGGAACGGTGAATGACATGCCCGGCCGCAACGCCTGCCACAGTCACCGGTGCCGCGGGCGTCTCCTGCGTGACCGGCGTCGATGTCGCTGCCGGTGTGGCGCTTCAACGGGCGGGCAGCAGGGTCACCGTGGCATTGCCGCTGGTCGCGAGATCGAGGCCCTGGGCGCGGGCGCGGCGGGCGAGATCGGACTCGCCGAGCTTGTCATAGGCGTCGGCGAGCAGGCGATGGCCGAGCGCGGTCGGCTGACGCGCAACGCTGGCTTCGAGATATTCGCGCGCCTTGCCCCACAGCTCGGCGCGATAGCTCAGCCGGCCGAGCGTCTGCAGGAGCTGCGGGTCGTCCGGATGCGTCGCGAGCCACACTTCGGCACGACCGAGCAAGGTCGACGGGGCGGCGTCGAGCTCGCCGTAGAGCGCGACGAGCCGCGCGTCCCACTGCTTCGCGAGCGCCTTGCGCAGCAGGCTTTCGACTTCGTCATCGGCATTCAGGTGCAGCAGCGCTCTACCGTAGGCACATAGCACCGGCACCTGCTCGCGCGCGCCCTTCGACAGGCCCTGCCAGATCTGCTGCACCTCGGCCGGCGTCAGCACCGGTTGCGCCAGGCGTCGCCCGGCGAGTTCGGCTTCGAGTTCGGCCAGACGCGCATCGGCGTAGACCTTGTACTTGCGCAGCGCCGGCAGCAGCGCGACCACTTCGTCATAGCGCCCCTGCATCGCGAGCAGGCGGTGGCGCAGTTGCAGGAGCTGGCGCGAATCGCCGAAGCGCTCGACGAGCGGCTCGAGCGCCGTCCCGGCGGCGCCGAACTCGCCCTGGTCCATCAGCATTTCGGCGCGGCGCAGTCCGACGGCAAGGTTCGGTTCGCCGTCGTCGGCGAGCGCGAGGTAGGCATCGCGACGTGCCGGCGCGTTCAGCGCATGCGCGGCCTGCGCGGCGGCGAGGTAGTGCACGGGCGTCGCCGACCAGCGCGCGCCGCGTTCGAGCGTTTTCTCGGCGCGGGCGTAGTCGCCGGCAGCGAGCGCGAGCAGGCCGTCGTTCAGCGCGAGCTGCGCGCGCTGCCGCGCGCGTTCGCGCTGCCAGCGGCGGTAACGGCTGCGGATCGTCAGCAGGCGCCAGCCCCAGCGCAGCAGCGCCAGCGTGACGATGGTGCCACCGAGTGTCAGCAGCACGAACAGCGCAAGGCTCAGACGCACGACCTTGCCTTCGAAGCTGATCGCGACGATGCCGGGATGCGTGGCGATGAGATGGCCGATGCCGACCGCGCAGATCAGCGCGGCGAGCACCGCGATGAGCAGTTTCAAAGCGCGGTCTCCGGCGTCGGCACCGGCAGGTCGGACAACGGCGTATCGTCAGCGGGCGCCGGCTCGGGCACGGACTCCGCCCGCTCGGCATCCGGCGCGGGCGCGGCGAGCGGGGCGAGCGCCAGCGCATCGACGCTGCGCGTCAGCGACGGCAGCACCGGCGCGATGTCGATCGCGGCGATGTCGCGCAGGCGCTTCAGCGCGGCGGCGACGGCGGGATCGCCCAGGTCGAAATGGTGTTCGATGTCGGCGATCGCAGGCTCCAGCGCGGCGCGCCAGCTCGCGGCATCCCGCTGCAGCAGCGCGATGCGCGCGGCGCTGAGATCCAGCGCGAGCTGCTGGCGCGCGAGCGCCGCGTGGGCGGGGTTCAGCAGCGGATCGTTGGCTTCATCCGCCTCGCGCACCTCGACGAGTTCGAGCAGCGATGTCCAGATGGCGAGCACGACGCCGCGCCAGCCGTCGATGCTCGCGGTCGGCGCGGCCGGCGCGAGCGGCGCAGGCCCCGCCATCGCATAACCGGTCGCGCGGCGCGCGAAGTCGGCGAGTTCGGCCGACAGCGCGGCGACGTCGACGTCGCGAAAGGTTTCGAGCGCCGCGAGATCCGTCATCACGGCGCGCCGCTGGGCCACGAATTCACTCGCGGTCAGTCGCGCGGCGGCCAAGCGCAGCGCCGACGCGGCACCGGCCGGATCGCGGGCCAGCGCGAGACGCTGCTCGGCGAGCCCGACGAGCGCGGCAACCTCTTCGATCACGAGCCCGGCGGCGGCTGGCGCGACCACCGGCGCACGCGCCAGTGTCGCGAGCGAGGCCTCGAGTTCGGCGAGGCGCGCTTCGAGCGCCGGTGCGGCGGGTGTCAGCGACGGCGTCGCGACGGGCGCGTCGACGGCAGCGACCGGTGCCGGCTCGGGCAGCACCACCGTGTCGTCGACGAGTGGTTCGGGCTCGGGCTCTGGTTCGGGCTCCGGCAGCGGCGTGGGCACGGGGTCCGGTGTGTCCCGCGCGAGCTCGGCGAGCGGATCGGGCGGCGGCGCCGTCGTCTGCTGCTTCCAGTAAATCGACACGCCGGTCACGACGGCGACCAGCAGCACCCCGACAATCAGTTTGCCGTGACCGCGCGGCGCCGGCGTGGGCGGCGCAGCCGGCTTCGTCGGTTCGGCAGGTGGCGTGGCGCCGGCCTTGTCACTGCTCATCGACGACCCAGCGTTCGAGGGCGTCGACGATGCTCTGGTCGCCCGGGTTGTCGACGACCACCGGCGGCATCGTGAAGCCGAGGCGCTCCACTTCCTGCGCGGTGCGCGCGCCGGCGACGAGCAGGGGCACGTCGTACAGGAGATCGAGTTTCTCCTGGTCGATCTTCTCGGCAAGATTGGTCAAGGCTTCGAGACTCGTGATGATGCCGACATCCGGCACGTTGACCTGGCAGGCCTTCAACGCGACGGACAGCGGCTCGGTGGGAATGGTCCGTTCATAGACTTCACAGTACTCGACGCGTGCGCCACGATGCGCGAGCGTTTGCGCCAGCAGTTCGCGGCCGCCGGCGCCGCGCATGATCAGCACTTTTTCGTCGTCGATCTGATGCGACGACAGGCCCGGCAGCTTCAGCAGGCCTTCCGACGTGAACTCTCCATGCGGCGTATGCACCTGCGTCACGCCGAATTCGCGCAGGCGGCCCGCGCTGCCGACGCCGACCGCATACACCTGGCAGTGTTCCAGCGTCTGCTTCTGTGCACGGATCAGTTCGATCCCGTAGTCGACCGCATTCTTGCTGACGAAGATCACACTGTGGAATTCCGGCAGCCGCCGGATGACGGCCGTCGCCTTCGGATCGTTGCGCTTCGGGCGGATGACGATCATCGGCGCGAACACGACCTGCCCGCCGCGGCGTTCGATCTCCGCGATCAACGGCCCGGCCTGTTCTTCGGGCCGCGTGACGAGTACGGCGTACCCTTCGAGGGAGCGCGGCACGATTTCAGCTTTATTGCCCATCCTGTCAACCATAGGCTGTTGGCCACTGCGTCGGGACACGTGCATTGGCGATGGAGCAACCGGCGGCAGCACACGGCAGGTCCACGCGCCACGCACGTTGCCCGCAACGTTCATGCATTGCAAGTAGTCGCCGCGGAGAACGGGCGGCCGACGTCGGCGTCGGCCGCGCGGCGTCAAGGGTGTTCGAGTGCGTCCAGGATGCGTCGCGCGCCACCGGCGAGCAGTTGCTGGCCGACCTCGACGCCGAGTGCTGCGGCGTCGCGACGCAGACCGCTGGCCTGCGCGCGGATGAACTCGCGGCCATCGAGGCTCGCCACGAGGCCCGACAGCGACAGGCGGTCCCCGTCGATGATCGCGTGGCCCGCGATCGGCACCTGGCAACCGCCCTGCAGCGTGGCGTTCAAGGCGCGTTCCGCGCCGATTGCGTCACTTGCATCAGCGTCAGCGAGCACCGCGAGCAGGGTTTGGATGCGGGTGTCACCACGCCGGCATTCGATGCCGATGATGCCCTGGCCGATCGCCGGGAGCATCTGCTGGGTGGGAAATGCAGCGCTGACCTGACCATCGAGACCGAGCCGCTTCAGACCCGCGAGCGCCAGCACGATGCCGTGATATTCGCCCTTCGCAAGCTTGTCGAGCCGGGTGTTGACGTTGCCGCGCAGGTCGCGCAGATCGAGGTCGGGTCGCAGCGCACGCAACTGGCTGCGCCGCCGCAGACTCGAGGTGCCCACGATCGCGCCCTGCGGCAGCGACGCCAGATCGCCGCCATGCGCAAGCAGACAGTCGCGCGGATCCTCGCGCTTCAGCACACAGGTGATGTGAAGTTCGGGCGGCAGTTCGACCGGCACGTCTTTCATCGAGTGCACCGCGAGATCGGCGCGCCCCTCGAGCATCGCCTGCTCCAGTTCCTTGACGAACAGGCCCTTGCCGCCAATCTTGGCGAGCGGGGTGTCGAGGATCTTGTCGCCGGTCGTTTTCATCACGACCAGTTCCACGCGCAGGCCCGGGTGATGCTGCACGAGCCGCTCACGGACGTGCTCGGCCTGCCACAGCGCGAGCTGGCTGCCGCGCGTGGCGATGCGGATGACGTCGCCTGCTGCTGGGGAACGTTCGCTCATCGGCCTGTGCCACCCGGTGTTCAGTTGAAAACCGGCCGTATGCTAAGGTGTCGGCACCATGGGGAGCAACCGGAAAGCACAGACGTCATGACGATCCGACTTGGCGTGATCATGGATCCCGTGGGTGGCATCAATCCGAAGAAGGACACCACGCTCACGCTGCTGCTGGCGGCCCAGGCCATGGGGTGGGAAATCCACTACATGGAGATGGCCGACCTGAGCCTGCGCGACGGCCGGGCCAGCGGCATGATGCGCCCGCTGACGGTGCACGATTCGACCAAGCACTGGTTCGACTTCGGCGGCGAACCCGCGCGGCGCCTGCTGTCGGAACTCGACGTGATCCTGATGCGCAAGGATCCCCCGTTCGATACCGAATACATCTTCGCGACCTATCTGCTCGAACGCGCGCAGGCCGAAGGCACGCTGGTCGTCAACGATCCGCGCAGCCTGCGCGACGCCAACGAGAAACTGTTCACCGCGTGGTTCTCCGACGTCTGCCCGCCGACGCTCGTCGCACGCCGCCATCGCGAGATCCGCGAATTCCTGCACGAACACGGCGACATCGTCGTCAAGCCGCTCGACGGCATGGGCGGCTCGTCGGTGTTCCGCATCCAGCAGGGCGACGCCAACGCGAGCGTGATCCTCGAAACGCTGACGGGCCATGAAGCGCGTTTCTGCATGGCGCAGCAGTACCTGCCGGAGATCCTCGACGGTGACAAGCGCATCCTCGTGATCGACGGCGAACCGATCCCGTATGCGCTCGCACGCATTCCCGCGGCGGGCGAACTGCGCGGCAATCTCGCCGCCGGCGGCCACGGCGAAGGCCGCCCGCTGACCGCGCGCGACCGTGAAATCTGCGCGCGCGTCGGCCCGAGCCTGTCGGCACGCGGGCTGCTGTTCGTCGGACTCGACGTCATCGGCAACTACCTCACCGAGATCAACGTCACCAGCCCGACCTGCGCGCGCGAACTCGAAGCGCAGTTCGGCGTGCGCATCGGCGAACAGCTGATGCGGGTGATCGCGCGCAAACTCGGCCGCAGCGCATGAGGAGTCGCCTGCTGGTATGAGCGCCGCGGCGCTACGCCCCCCGATCGCCCCGGACGATCGCTTCGCACTGACCCTGTGCCTGGCGATCATCGTGCACGTGATGATCGTGCTCGGGGTCAGTTTCGCGCCTGAACCGAAGCCGCGGCCCAAACCCGAGGGCCTCGAAGTGACGCTGGTCGCCCAGCGCTCCGAAGAAGCGCCCGAGCAGGCCGACCTCCTCGCGCAGGCGAACCTGCGCGGCGGCGGCGACAGCCAGGACACCGGACGCCCGGCGGCGCCTGTCGCCACGCCATTGCCGGCCCCGACGCCGGCCGTCGCGGCCACGCCGCCGCCGGCCCCACCGGCCGAGCAGGTACCGCTCGAACCCGCCGTCCCACGCCCCCCCGTCGCTGCCGCCCGCGCACCGGCCAGGCCGCGCGAGACCGAGCGGGCGGCGCCACCGCCGAAACGCCTGACGGCCGCGCGTGAGCAGCCGACCGAAGCCCCCGAACCGGAGGCGAAACCGGACCCTGCGCCCGCTGCACCGGCCGAACGCGCCGCCGAAGCGGAGCAGGCAACGCCGGCGCAGGCGAACGCCTCGCTGCCGACGGCCCAGCAGCTGATCACCCGCTCGTTCGCGCTGGCAAGCCTGAATTCGGAACTGCAGCAGAAGCTCGACACGCATGCGAAGCGGCCACGGCAGAAATTCATCTCGGCGAACACCCAGGAGTACCGCTACGCCGCCTACATGGAAGCGTGGCGGGCGAAGGTCGAGCGCATCGGCAATCTCAATTACCCCGATGAAGCCCGGCAGAAGCAGCTGTCCGGCGCCCTGCTGCTCGACGTCGCGCTGCGGCCGGACGGCTCGGTGATCGAAATCCTGGTGCGCCGTTCGTCCGGCCACAAGGTGCTGGATGACGCGGCCGTGCGCATCGTTGAGCTGGCCGCGCCGTTCGCGCCGTTTCCGGAGGACATCCTGAAGGAAGTCGACATCCTGCACGTCACGCGGACCTGGAAATTCCTCAATACCGCCGAATTCGCCGCGCAATAGCCGCACCCGCGTTTTTATTGATCCAGTGCGCTTGTCAGTCTCCGGCGGGGGGGTCGATACTAGGCCTCAGCCCACCAGACGAGCACTGTCATGCTTCTCGATCTGACGAACCAGTTCCTGATCGCGATGCCCTCGCTGGATGATCCGAACTTCGCGCGCACGGTGACCTATGTCTGCGCGCACAACGAAGGCGGCGCCATGGGCATCGTGATCAATCGCCCGCTGAAGCTCGAACTCGGCGAGGTGCTGTCGCAAATGCAGATTGAGCCAGCGAACCCGGCGGTCAGCTCTCAGATCGTCTACCAGGGCGGCCCGGTGCATCGCGACCGCGGTTTCATCATCCATCGCCCGGCGCTCGATTTCGGCTCGACCATCAAGGTCAGCGACGACATCGCGATTTCGACCTCGCGTGAAATCCTGAACGCCATTTCGCGTGGCGAAGGGCCGGCCGACACGCTGGTCGCACTGGGCTATGCCGGATGGGGCGCAGGCCAGCTCGAGCAGGAAATGCAGCAGAACGCATGGCTCAGCGGCCCGGCCTGCCTCGACGTGATTTTCCATTCCCCGGCCGGGCAGCGCTGGGAACAGGCCGCCGCCCGCATGGGGGTCGACCTCGGCCTGCTGTCTCCGGACGTCGGGCACGCGTGAACGCGACCGCGACCACCGCGCTCGCCTTCGACTACGGCGAGCGCCGCATCGGCGTCGCTGTCGGCCAGACGATCACCCGCACGGCCAGCCCGCTCGCAACGCTGCCGGCGAAAGACGGCCAGCCGGCGTGGCCGGCCGTGCAGAAACTGCTCGACGAATGGCGGCCGGACTGCCTCGTCGTCGGCATGCCGACGACCGCCGACGGTGCGCCGCACGCGCTGGCCGAGCCCATTGCGCGCTTCGCGCGTCGCCTCGGCGGGCGCTACAAACTGCCGGTGTATTTCGTCGACGAGCGCCTGTCCTCGCACGCGGCGCACGAAGACGCCCGCGACAGCCGCCACGGCATCGATGCGCACGCCGCTGCCCTGATCCTCGAAACCTGGCTGACCGGCCACACCGCACGACACCTGGAGCCCACATGAAACCTGCGTTCGACATCGAACTGCTGATCGACGACATGGCAGTCCACCTGCGCCGCATGCTGGACGCGGCTGAAATCAGGGAGCCGGCGATCGTCGGCATCCGGACCGGCGGCGTGTGGATCGCCGAGCGTCTGCGCACGATGCTGCAGATCGCCGAACCGCTGGGGGAGCTGAACATCGCGTTCTATCGTGACGATTTCAGCCGCATCGGGATCCACCCGACCGTCGAACCGTCGAGCCTGCCGTTCGACGTCGACAATCGCGATCTGATCCTCGTCGACGACATTCTCTACACCGGGCGCACGATCCGCGCCGCGATGAACGAGATTTTCGACTATGGCCGACCGCGCTCGATCCGCCTCGCGGTGCTGTTCGATCGCAGCGGCCGCGAGCTCCCGATCCAGGCCGATGTGGTCGGCGCGCACCTGTCCTTGAAGCCGAGAGAGCATGCTAAACTGACCGGGCCCTCGCCGCTCAACCTCGAGATTCATCGCACCAAGTCGGCCTGAGACTCGCGATGCGCGGCGCTGCGGGCACCAGCCGGCGACCAGCCCTGACGGGCGTCCCGGCGCAGTCCTAACTTTCAGTGCGAGGGGCCCGCGATGGCGACGCCGGACATCCAGCTCGATGCCCATGGGCGTCTCCGCCATTTTCTCGCGATCGAAGGCCTGCCGCGCGCGCTGCTGATCCAGATCCTCGACCAGGCCGAGCGCTTTGCGCCGGTCGGCGATCGCGCGGTCAAGAAAGTGCCGCTGCTACGCGGCAAGACCGTTGCCAACCTGTTCTTCGAACCCAGCACGCGCACCCGCACGACCTTCGACCTGGCCGCGAAGCGGCTGTCGGCGGACGTGCTGAACCTGAACATCGAAGCGAGTTCGACCAAGAAGGGCGAGTCGCTCGCCGACACGCTGCGCAACCTCGAGGCGATGCAATGCGACATGTTCGTCGTGCGTCACCAGGTCAGCGGCGCGGCGGACTACATCGCGCGGCAGGTCGCGCCGCATATCAGCGTGATCAATGGCGGTGACGGCCGGCATGAACACCCGACGCAGGCGATGCTCGACGCCTTCACGATCCGGCGTCTGAAGAAGAGCTTCGACGCGCTGCGGATCGCCATCGTCGGCGACGTCGCGCACTCGCGCGTGGCCCGCTCCAACATCCAGGCGCTGCGCACGCTCGGCGTGCCCGATCTGCGCGTGGTCGGGCCGAAGACGCTGATTCCGCCCGGCATCGAAGCAATGGGCGTCACGGTGCACGACGATCTCGACGAAGGCATCAGCGGCGCCGACGTCGTCATCATGCTGCGCCTCCAGCAGGAACGCATGCAGAGCGCGCTGCTGCCGAGCGCGCATGAATACTTCCGGGAGTACGGGCTGACGGCCGAGCGGCTGCGCGGCGCGGCGAAAGACGCCATCGTGATGCATCCCGGCCCGATCAACCGCGGCGTCGAGATCGATTCCGAAGTCGCCGACGGCACGCAGTCGGTGATCCTGCAGCAGGTGACCTATGGCATCGCCGTCCGCATGGCGGTGATGTCGATGGCGATGGGCACGCAGGCCCAGACAGGAGCGGCCTGAGATGCTGCGCATCCGTCACGGCAGACTGATCGACCCGGCGAGCGGCCACGATGGCGTGGCCGATCTGTGGATCGACGGCGGCCATATCGCGGCCATCGGCCGCGCACCGAAGGGCGCCGCGAACGCGCGGGAGATCAACGCGAAGGGCCTGGTGGTGTGTCCCGGTTTCGCCGATCCGGGCAGTCATCTGCGCGAACCGGGGCATGAACACAAGGCGACGATTGCAAGTGAAGCGAGGGCCGCGGCCGCCGGCGGGTTCACCACGGTGTGCTGCACGCCGGATACGCAGCCGGTGCTCGACAATGCGTCGGTGATCGAACACATCACGCAACGCGCGGTGGCCGCGGGCGCGGCGCAGGTGGTGTGCCTCGGTGCCCTGACGGTCGGGCTCGGTGGCGAGGTGCTCGCCGAAATGCATGCGCTGAAGGCGGCGGGCTGCGTCGGCGTGACGAATCTGGGCCGCGCGGTCAAGGACACGGCGGTGCTGATGCACGCGCTGGCCTATGCCGCGAGCGCCGAACTCACGGTGTTCCTGCACCCGGAAGATTACTGGCTCGCGCGGCAGGGCACGATGCACGAAGGTGCGGTCAGCACGCGGCTCGGCATCCCGGGCATTCCGGCCGCGGCCGAAGTGATCGCCGTGCATCGCGATCTGACGCTGCTCGCCGAAGCCGGCGCACGCGCGCATTTCTGCAAGCTGTCGGCGGGCGATTCGATCAAGCCCATCGCCGAGGCGCGCAAGCGCGGCCTGCCGGTCACGGCCGACGTCGGCATCGGCAATCTGTGCTTCACAGCCGACGACGTCGGCAGTTTCGATGCGAATTACCATGTGCGCCCGCCGCTGCGCGATGCGCGCGATCGCGCGGCACTGCGCCGGGGCGTCAGGCAGGGCGGGATCGACATCATCGGCGCGTATCACGAACCGCACGACGCGGATGCGAAGGCCGCGCCCTTCGGCCTCACCGAGCCCGGCGTGTCGACCTACGACACGTTCCTGTCCTCGTTGCTGCAACTCGTCGCCGACGGCGCTTTCGATCTGCCGACGGCGCTCGCGGGCGCGAGCCTCGCGCCGCATCGGCTGCTCGGCCAGCCGGGCGGCACGCTCGATGTCGGCGCGCCGGCCGACGTCTGCGCCTTCGACCCGGCCGTGCGGTGGCACGTCACCCCGGCCGCGCTGAAGAGCGCCGGCAAGAACACGCCCTACCTGGGCCAGACGCTGACCGGCCGCGTGATGTTCACCCTCGTCGGCGGCCGCCTCGTTCACCAGCTTTGAGCCTCCATCGATGAATGCCGTTGCCAAACCTCACCGCGACACCATCGTCGTCGAAGACGCCGAGGTGCTGTCGACCACCGCGCATGCCGGCGACCAGCATGTCATTCGGCTGCGCGCGCCCGAGATCGCCCGCCGCGCGCGGCCGGGCGCGTTCGTGCACCTGCGCTGCGCGCCGACGCTCGCGATGCGTCGGCCGATGTCGATCATGCTGGTCGACGCGACGCAGGGCACTTTCGACGTGCTGTTCAAGGCGCACGGCGCGGGCACGGCCGAACTCGCCGCGCGCAAGGTCGGCGAGACGCTGAGCGTGATGGGGCCGATTGGCCTGCCGTTCAAACTCGATGGCTACCGACCGCGACCGCTGCTGATCGGCGGCGGCGTCGGGATCCCGCCGATGGTCTATCTCAGCGATCACCTGCGCCGGATCAAGGGCGTGTCGCCGTTCGTCGTGATGGGCTCCGAAGTACCGTTCCCGTTTCGCGCGCAGCCGTCACGCATCATGGTGGCCGGCATGCCGGAAGGCGTGATCGGCGCAATGCCGCTGCTCGAAGACTGGGGCATCCCGAGCCGGCTCGCGAGCCGGCAGGGCTATCCGGGCTGCTTCGAAGGCCTGGTCACCGAACTCGCCGCCCACTGGGTTGATGCGCTCGGCGCGGCCGCGCGCGAGGACATCGAAATCTTCGCCTGTGGCCCGACGCCGATGCTGAAAGCCGTGCAGGCCTTCGCCGCCCGCTATGGCCTGCCCGCACAACTGTCGCTCGAGGAATACATGGCCTGTGCCGTCGGCGGCTGTGCCGGCTGCACCGTGCGGGTGAACCTGCCCGGCGGTCCGGCGATGAAACGCGTGTGCGTCGACGGGCCGGTGTTCGATGCCTCGGTCGTGGTCTTCGACTGAACAGCTGAGCGCCAATATCGATCACTCGCCGTGATCTCACGCGAAAACCCGGGTCACCGGACAAGTTACTGTAAAAGTGCGTGCGCGTGGCACGAAGTAGCCCGGGAGTAGCGCGCAGCGCGGATCCCGGGAGCGGCCTGTCAGCCCGCGCAGATCCCGGGTTCCACTACGTTGCACCCGGGCTACCTGAGCTTTCATCAGGCCGGGTGACGCAGCGAACTCCTCACCGTTGGGCTGACGCAGGAAGCCCAACATCAGGTTGTCTGTTTGCACTTGACCAAACCGGGCCATCGGCCTCAGTCGGCGGCGCGTAAGGTCACCTGTCGGCGGTGCGACGACGGCGTACCCGTTTTGCTTCCTGCGTCAGCGCCTGCCACTGGAGCGCATTTGCGCCCGATCAACCAGACGGGGCAGAGCATGAATGGACGTTGCACGACGCCCTACTCGCCCGTCCATCGATGCATCCCGCCGTCTTCACCGGGAATGCCCGGTGGCCAATACCTCAACGCGGCTCGACCGCCTGTAGAAAGCGCAGCATCTGCGCCGTCGTCGCGGCCGGCTGCTCGACCTGCAGCCAGTGGCCGGCCTCCGGGATCAGTTCGATGAAGCGCAGATCGTCGAACGCGTCGGGAAACCACGCGCGCCACGCCGGATCGTAGAGCAGCACATCGTCTTCGGCGCCGGCGATGAAAGCCGCAGGCTGGGTGAAGCGCTTGCCGTCGAGTTCAGGGGTGATCGCATTCATCGTCGGCAAATTGCGGTAGAGGTTGCAGGGCCCGCGAAATCCGCTCGTGCGATATTGCTCGACGCAGTACGCGAGGTCCTCTGCCGACAGCCAGGCCGGGAGTGTCGCGGGCATCGGCAGCAGATCGAGCAGGCGACTCCCACGCGGGTGCTGCAATTGACCGATCCAGCTGTGCTTCGGCGCGTCGGCTGACAGGCCGAAGTAGAGCTTCAGCAGCGACAGACGCACATCCGCTTCGAGTTCCTGCTCGATGACACCGGGCGTCTGGAAATGCCGGATGTACCAGAACCTGTCATCCATGCCCGGTGGATCGAGCGTGGCGCGGCCGGCGCGCCAGAACGGCACCGACAGCCCCATCACCGATTTGCAGGTGTCTTCGTGCAGCAGGGCCGTGTTCCACGCGATGAGGCATCCCCAGTCGTGCCCGATCAGGTTGAAACGGTCGTCGCCGAGCGCCCTGGCGAGGCCCACGACATCACCAGCCATCGTGCGGATGTCGTACTGATCGATCGCAGCCGGCCTGCTGCTGCCGCCGAAGCCACGCAGATCGGGCACCGCGACGCGATAGCCGGCGGCGGCCAGCGGGGCTATCTGGTGCCGCCAGAGATACCAGCACTGCGGCCACCCGTGCAGCAGGATCACCAGGGGTCCGTCGCCGTGCACGACCGTCCGCAAGGTCACGCCGTTCGTTTCGAGATAGCGAAAATCCGGTTCAAGCATGCCGCGGGCTCCGTCGATGAGCGATGAATTCAGCCACGAAGAGCGGCTTGCAACAAGAGATTGCGCCGCGGCCGGGCGGCAGCCCGGCGGGCGCGGCGCCACTCGGTCTCTTCGGCATCGACTGTCGTGTCCGGATTCAGTCGGCGCCGGGCATCGGCATCAGGTCATGGGCAGCCAGCGTCTGCTCGAGTTCGTCGGCGTTGAAGCCGACGAGCAGGCGATCGCGGATGAAGATCTGCGGGATGACCTTGACCTGGCTGCGCGCGTAGCGCTCGGCGCCGGTGCTGGAGCGTTCGATGTCGTATTCGCAGTACGGAATGTCGTTGGCAACGAGCCAGTTGCGCGCCTTCGTACAGTAGGTGCACCAGGTCGCGGACAGCATCATCACCTGATCGGCTGCCGGGGGACTGGCGTCATCGCAGTAGCGGGCCTGCGCATTGACCTGCGTGCGCGTTTCACGGAACAGCACGAACACGACGAACGCGGCGAACAGCCACCACACCGGGCTGAAGCGCCGGCCATTTGCGTGCGCGTCACTCATCGCTGCCAGCCGTAGCGCGCGAGATCGATCGCGCCGTCGAGCCCGAACTCCACGCCTTCGAGCGCCAGCAGTTCGCGCTGCCGACAGTCGCCGTCACTCGCCCCGCGCAGGCTGATGCGCCCCTGTGCATTGACCACGCGCTGCCAGGGGATCGTTGTGCCCGGCGCGAGCGCGGCGAGCGCGTAGCCGACCTGGCGCGGCCCGGTCGGGCCCGGCAACGCGGCCTGCGCGGCAATCTGGCCATAGGTCGCGACACGGCCGCGCGGAATGCGATGGACCACGGCCCACACGCGTTCGTTGCGATTCGGCCCGGTCGCGCGGGCAGCCGTCTTCGCCGGTGCTGGAGCCGTCGGACGCGATTTCCTCGAGTGAGCCATCAATGATTCCTCGTCACCGCGACCTGAACCTGAGCAGCGTCTGCCGCACGCGGGCGCCGCGCGCATCGGCCGTCACCTGCGCACGAATTTGCTCCGGTGGGCCGTCAGTGCTCACCGCGGCATCGGGCGCGCCTGAAGCACGGCGGCGGGCCCTCTGGCTGACCCACCGTGCGCCGCGAAGTTCGGCGCTCGGCCTGCCGCGGCGGCGCATCGACCTCAGGCGACGTCGCGCAGGAAGCCGAGCAGCGCCGCATTGAACTGCGTCGGCTCCTCGACGTTGAAGAAATGCTGGGAGTCGGGAATCACGTGCAGATGCGAACCCCGAATGCGCTGATGAATCAGTTCCGCCGCGGCCACCGGCGTCGACGGATCGTCGGCGCCGACGAGTACGAGCGTCGGCAGATCGATCGCCGCTATCGTGTCGCGTTGATCCATGTCGCGGATCGCGGCACAGCACGCGCTGTAGCCGGCGACCGGTGTGTTCAGGATGGCGTCCCTGATCCGGGCGACCTCTGCGGGCAGTCGCCGCTGCGAAGCGGGCGTGAACCAGCGATTGATCGTCGCGTCCGCGACCGCTGCCATGCCGCCGCTGGCGACGGCGGCGATCCGCTGATCCCACAGATCCGCCGGCCCCATATAGGCCGCGGTCGCGCACAGGCTCAACGACAGCAGGCGCGACGCGTGATGCGTGCCCAGCCACTGCCCCGTCATTCCGCCGAGCGACAGCCCGCAGAAATGCACGCGCGCGATGCCGAGGTGATCGAGCAGCGCAAGAGCGTCGGCGGCGAGGTCGGCAATCGTCGTCGGGCCGCTCGCGACACTCGAGGCGCCGTGGCCACGGGCGTCGTAGCGCAGGACGCGATAACCGGCGCCCACGAGCGCCGGCACCTGCGCATCCCACATCGCTAGCGTCGACGAGAGCGAGTTGCACAACATCACCGTCGGCGCTGCCGGATCGCCTTCGAACTGGTAGTTCAGACTGACAGACGGGAGTGTCAACTGCGGCATCGAGGTTGCCTCATGCGGGGGTGGCGCCGGCTCGTGCCGGCGCCCGGGATCGCTCAGCGATTCTTCAGCAAATCGCGAATCTCGGTCAGCAGCACTTCCTGTGCGGGCGGCGGCGGCGGGGCAGCCGGTGCTTCTTCCTTTTTACGCTGCATCGAATTCAGCGCCTTGATCAGCATGAATATCGCGAACGCGATGATGATGAAGTCGACGCAGGTCTGAATGAACGAACCGTAGTTCAGCGTCACGGCCGGCACTTCGCCGACGGCCTCCTTCATGACGATCTTCAGATCGCTGAAATCGACTCCGCCCATCAGCAGGCCAATCGGCGGCATGATGACGTCGGCCACCACGGAAGAGACGATTTTGCCGAATGCGCCGCCAATGACCACACCGACCGCGAGGTCGACGACATTGCCGCGCATCGCGAATTCCTTGAATTCCTGAACCATACCCATGACGAAATCTCCCTTTGCGAATTGTTATGTGGCCATGCCGCACTTCTGGAAGCTGATGCGGTCAGTCCCGACCCCTGTGCGCGAATAAGCGCGGAGAGATCTCAACACACGGGTCGATCAGGCGCAAATCACAGCGCTATCAGCGCACATGCGGCCACTGCGCATCCCAGTCGCGATGATTGAAGACCTGCCCTTCCTGGCGCACGCGCGCAATCTCCGCCAGGTCGAGTTCGGCATACACCCATTGCGCCTGGTTCAGCTTGCCGACGGCCAGCACGCCGTTGGCGGGAAAGCCGCGATCGACCGGCGTATAGACGGCGGCGACCCCGACATTGGTATCGACCGCTTCCGACCACGCGCAGTCGCCGACGGTCGGCGACTGCACCACGTAGCACTGGTTCTCGAGCGCACGCGCCTGGCAGCCGATTTTCACGCGATGAAAACCGGCGAGCGTATCGGTACAGCTCGGTACGAGAATCAGATCGGCGCCCTGCTCGACCTGGTTGCGTGCGAGCAGGGGAAACTCGCTGTCGTAGCACACGTTGATCGCGATCTTGCCGAACTCGGTCACGAACACCTTCAGTCCGCGCCCACCGGACACATGCCAGTGCTCGTTCTCGAAGCGCGTCATCTGCAACTTTTCCTGGTAGTCGCAGTGGCCGTTCGGCCAGAAGAAATATGAGCGGTTGTAGTAGCGGTCGTCCTCGCGCACGGGATAGGAACCGGCGCAGATGTGGATGCCGTGCGTCTGTGCGAGTTCGCGGAACAGCGCGAGGAAATCGCCCAGCGTGCGTTGCAGCTGTTCGAGCTGCAGTGGCAACGACGAATAGATCTCTGCACCAAAGATCGAAGTGATCTCGATGCTGAAGTATTCGGGGAACACCAGCAGTTTCGCGCCCTCGGCAACGGCCTGCTCGACCCACTGCGTGACCTTGTCGCGAAAGTCTCCCCAGCGTTCGAGGAAGCCGATCGGGTACTGCGCAGCGGCGATCTTCAGCAGGCCTTCACTCATAATGGCTTCTCCCAGAACACCATGCGTTTCGGACTTGCAGTTGCTTCGTCGAGATCCTGCCACTCGAAGCTCGTCACGAGATCCTCGGGTTTCGAATAGCCGAAACGCTGCCAGATCGCATCGAGCGGCTGATAATCAGCGGGCCGACGCGGGTGGTCGGCTGCGCGGTCAACGGCGCACAACACCATGCGGTCGAAGCGCCCGAGGGCGCGCGCATGGCTTTCGCGTCCGTTGAAGAACTCGCG
>LNFM01004155.1_pt1 | contig 27218 bp, 22 predicted proteins | sample 596031 | NCBI WGS metagenome assembly LNFM01 (sample SAMN04254537, study PRJNA301005) | activated carbon metagenome | isolation source: dual media filters at the Ann Arbor, Michigan drinking water treatment plant | place: USA: Ann Arbor | reverse complement strand
TCGCCCCTGCGCACGCAGGGGCCCATAACCACAGGCCGTGGTTGTATGATACAGCATTAACCACCGCGAATCACCGACAAATCACGCGGTATGGGCCCCTGCGTGCGCAGGGGCGACAGTGTGTTTGACGCGCATGTATTACGTCTACATTCTCGCGAGCCGACGTCATGGGACCCTGTACATCGGGGTAACCAATTCCCTCGCGAAGCGGATGGAGCAGCATCGCAATGGCGAGGGCTCGTCGTTTGTAAAAACCTACAGCGTTTACCGCCTGGTCTATGTCGAGGCGTTCGAGCGGCCCGAAGAAGCGATCGCCCGTGAGAAGCAATTGAAACGCTGGAAGCGCGACTGGAAAATCGAACTGATCGAGCGCGAAAACCTGGAGTGGCGCGATCTCAGCGATCTGATTGTTTGATTTGGATCACCAATCCATCCACACGTCGCCCCTGCGAACGCAGGGGCCCATACCGCGCGATCCATCGATGGAGCGTGCTGGCTGACGCTCTCGTTCGCGAATTACTGTTGTGAGTTGTTGAAGCGAGCCGTCTTCCGTCGTGCCCACTAGCTGGGCCACGGCGTATGGGTCCCTGCGTTCGCAGGGACGACGATGGAGTTGTGCCTTACCCGCCGATTCGCACGTCTTCCATTAGCGACGACGACACCTGGGGCACCTGTTCGCCTTCGGAAGCGCGGGAGACGGAGATGCGGGTCTTGTTGAAGGCGGTGGCAGCGCCGGACTGCGAATTCAGGTTGTTTAGCAGTTCGGTCACCAGCACGCTGTACTGGCCCTTGCCGTCATCGGCCACCTTGCCCGGCGTCGCCGAGGTCAGGATCAGCGCGTTCTCCGGCGCCGAGATCGGCGCCAGCCCGTGGCTGAAGGAGCGGAAACGGCGCTCATACGGGTTACGGCGGGAGGCGTCGACGACGACGAGCTTGGCCCTGGCGCCCTTCTCGGTCATCGCGTCCAGCACCTGCTCGATGCTGACGCCGTCGCGGCGAACGTCGGCTTCCTTCCAGATCCGGGCATCGACCGGAATCATGAAGCTCTCGCGGCCGACCTGGACGCCGTAACCGCCGAAGAACAGCATCACCACGGTGTCGGGCCTGATCTTGTCCTTCAGCCTGACGATGGCGCGGTCCATGTCATCCCGGGTGGCGTCCTCGACCACGTCGACGTCGAAACCCTTGCCGCGCAGCGCAGCCGTCAGGCCGCGGGCGTCGTTGATCGGTTGGGCCAGCGGCGCGGACGCGTCCGGGTAATGTCCATTGCCGATCACGAGCGCAACACGGGAAGCACCTTGGCCGATCGAGCCGGTATGCTCGGTCGCGATTGCCTTGGCGGCATCGAGCGAGCGCATGTTCAGTGCCGCATGGGCGCCGAGCACGAGCGACACCAGGCCGACGAAGGCTGCGGCTATGGTGACGGTGCGGCGGGAGATGCGGGCAATACCGAGGTTCATCGCGATACAATTCCCAAGTTTGTCCAGAGGGCGCCAAACGAAACGCGGCGGACAGTCGCGTGAGCACCTTCGAGGTTTCAGGGGTTGCCGGTGTGTGCCGTCCAATTGCGCTCAATTTGCGGCACCGCAACAACCGATCCTTTAGCCTGTAGGGGTCTCCCGGACAACCTCATTCGACGCATGGAGCCAATAGCCGGGGATAATGGTGGGAAGTTAAATTCCCTTATGTGATCTTTATCACATTTGCGTTTCCTACGGACTCGGTTACTTTTCAATGGCTTGCGGGCCCTTCTCCGGCCGGCGGTGGCCGTGTGGACTCTAGCCTGATTGCTGCGAAAAGTCGGCTTGCCGGGCTTCGCCATCATGCTTAACGCGGCCTTACCAACACCGTTCCGGCGGAAAGACACAGCATGGGCATCCAAACGATCGCCGGCGCGGCCTTTCGCGCCCTGACCGTCCGGAAAGACGGCCCTTCGCTGTACGATGTCTGCGATCCCGTGCTGCTGAAGTATCGCGGCGGGGACCCCCATCTCGGAAAATTCTATCGCACGGCGCTGGGCAATCCGGCGCTGCGGCCGCTGCTCCGCCGCACCGGGTTACCGGCTCTGCGGGACGAGGGCCGCCTCCAGGCGCTACGCGAGGCCCTGACGCGGGCGCGCGACGACGCCGAGCCGGACTGGGCTGCAGTCGGCGCGCCGATCGCTGAACTGATGGCTGACATCAATGTGCGCCACCCCGAGCCCGCGCCGGCAGCGGCGCAGGCCAGGGCGCCCGATCTGGCCGCCATCGAGAAGGTGATCCGCCGCTGCGGCGCACATCTATTGCGGTCGTTCGAGCGCAACGGGTTCATTCCGACCTATGCCGCGTTCAACCTGATCGGCGACCCCGATATGGGCGGGCGCGAGATGGTGGCCGCGCTGACCGGGCTGAACTCGCGCGGCTACAAGAACTCGACGCTTCTTTTCAGCCTGGCGCGGATCTTTATCGCGCATTCGCCGGCGCGGGCGCTGATCAACCCGCCCTGGACGGGGATCGCCGAGCCGATGTGGCAGCCGATGCAGATCCGGCACCGCTCTGCCTATTACGACGCCTTCTTCACCGAGGCGCTGCTGAGCTACGTCGAGACCGGGCTGGCATCGGCGGACGAGGCCACGGCCTCGAAGCGCGCGATCGCGGAGATGGTGGATTTCTGCCTGAAGACCTCGGCCGAGGAGGTGCCCTCGCACGACGGCTCGACGGTGCGGGTCGTGACGGCGCTGGCGCCGCTGCCGCATCCGCGGTTCTCGAAGTTTTTTTCGCAGATCAAGCAGGACCTCGGCTTCGGCATCTATGTGCCGGACTGCGACACCACGGCGTGCTCATTCTCGGCGGCGACGCAGGCCGGCTCCACCGATCCGATCCTCGATCAGCCGCTGCTGGATTTCTATCGGGGCTACCAGGTGCGCGAGGGCGCCAACGAGCCGCGCGTCACGGTGCCGTTGAACGACAATGTCGACTTCGAGGGCGGCGTCGTCACCTGGATCGACAACCTCGCGGGCGAGCGGCCCTACGGCAACGACCTCGATCCCACGCTCAATCTCGACATTCTCGAAGTCAGCTTTCGCAACCTCGCACGCTGGAAGATCATCGAGACGCCGCAGCGGCTGGAGACGGTGCACCGCATCATCGGCTTCCAGCGGCGGCTGGTGGAAAGCGGTGCGTTCAAAAATCCGCGCTCGCATATCTATTACCTGCCGGAACTCTACTCGGCCTATTTCGGCCGCTGCCATGCCGCGTTCATGGCATTGCCGGCGCCGGCGCGACGCGCGATCGATCCTGACGGCACGTTCGAGTTCATTCGCGGCAAGGTGCTGGCCTATGTCGAAGACGAACTGATCGCCCGCGAGATGAACCCGTTCGACGCCGCGCTGGCGCTGATGGCGCTGGCGCATCTCGGCGCCGACGTCTCGACATTCACGCCGGCGCTGCACTGCATCGTCAGCCATCTCGGCGAAGGCGGCCGGCATGGGCCGTACAAGGCCTATGAGTGGAACAAGATGAAGACGCCGACGCGGATCCTCGTCGGCGGGCCCGAGGTGACCTCGGCGTTCGTGTTGATGGGATTGGCACTGGCGCGGAAGAAGTTGGCGAATAGCGAGTAGGTGATGCTGACGCCGCTCGCGGCCTATGCCATTTGCTACTCGCCCCTTCAATGACAGGAAGTTGAAAGAAATGCGACGGGCTGGCTCTGGCAAGGTAGCCGCATTGTCCGCACAATCCGTCGAATCATTGCGATCATTCCTCTGCCGGGATTGCTGATGAAATCGACGACGTGGCTTGCCGCTATTTTCCTGTTGTCGCTATCGGGCGTCGCGCAGGCGGCCGAGATCACCGGTGTCCCGAAAATCCGCGAAGGCGATCAGGTCCAGATCGGCAGCCACCGTATCCGGCTTGGCGGCATCGATGCGCCGGCGGTGGATCAGCTCTGCCTCAACACCAGCGGCGAACGCTGGACCTGCGGCGTCGCCGCACGGGACGAACTAATCAAGCGCTTCGGGGGCAAGAGTTGGACCTGCCAGACCCGCGCCGTCGACCGGCGCGGCCGCACCGTGGCGCGTTGCAGCGCCGACGGCGAGGACATCCAGAAGTGGCTGGTGTCGAACGGCTGGGCGCTGGCGTACACGCGGCTCTCGCGCGACTATGAGGCGGATGAGAAAGCCGCGCGAGAGGCCAAGGCCGGGATGTGGCAGGGCGCATTCATTGCGCCGTGGGACTGGCGCGTCCGCAACAAGAAGACTGCCATTCTCGGCGCGGTCAAGCCGCCGGAGCACGCCAAGGCGATCCTCTTGGCATCGGCATCGGGATCGGTGGCGCCCTCCCCTGACTGCACCATCAAGGGCAACGTCAACCGTTCCGGCGAATGTATTTTTCACCAGCCGACGAGCCGCTGGTATGCGAAGATCGAAATGAAGATCAGCAAGGGCACGCGCTGGTTCTGCTCGGTCGACGAGGCCGAAGCCGCCGGCTGCCGTGAGACAAGGCGGTAAGTGCCCGATCATCAAATCGATGGACCATTGCCACGGCAAAAGCGTGGCGGGCTGCGGCGCGCGCTGACGCTCACGCTGTTCATCCTCGTCGGCTATGGCCTGATCGCTTACCTGTTGCTGCCCGGCTTCTGGACGCATTACGAACACCAGCGCGGCCTGGCCGACATGCCGATGGTGACACGCACCGGACAGGGTATTCCCGGCGATCCCATGAATGTCGGGCTGGTCGGCGACCTCGGCGACGTCGTCTGCGCGATGCACGCGGCCGGCTGGTATCCGGCCGATCCGATCACGCTGAAATCCTCGATCGAGATCGTCGGCAGCGTGCTGCTCGACCGGCCGTACAGGGACGCGCCCGTCAGCAACCTCTACTACCTCGGCCGCCGCGAGGACCTCGCCTACGAAAAGCCGATCGGAGCCAGCGCCGATCGCCGCAACCATGTGCGTTACTGGAAGGTGCTGGACAAGGGCGAAGAAAAGCGCCCGGTCTGGCTTGGGGCAGCGACCCAGGATCGCGGCGTCGGCGTCAGCAAGTACACCGCAGCGGTCACGCACCATATCAGCCCCGATCTCGACGCCGAGCGCGCGCTGCTCACCGCCGACCTGGAAAACGCCGGCATGGTCGACGCCAAATATCAGGTCACCGGCATCGGGCCGACGATCGCCGGCCATAATGGCGGCGGCGACCCCTATTACACCGACGGCGAAATCTGGGTGCTGCGGCTGGTCGAAGACTGCAAGAAGCGCGACGGGCCCGCGGTGACGATTCCGAGCCCGCCGGCAACGGTACTGAAGGATCAGATCTGGCGCGCGATCGCCAATGCGGTTGGGAAATAGCAAAACTCTGGGCCGTCATTCCGGGATGGTCCGGAGGACCAGACCCGGAATCTCGAGATTCCGGGTTCGATGCTCCGCATCGCCCCGGAATGACGAGTTGGCTGCTTCGCGCACTAGCCATCGGACGCACTTTTTTGTGGGGCCTGGTGGCTCGCAATGACAGTTCCGATCGAATATTATCTCACCCAAACCTCACGCACATCGATTGCGCGTATTTACCCATAAGGACAACCGACAAATGACCGTTCGCGCGGGCCGGGAATTTCTGGCCATCCCGGGACCTACCACCATGCCCGACGAAGTGCTGCAGGCGATGCATCGCCCGGCGCTCGATATCTATTCCGACCAGATGGTGGAATTGACCGAAAGCCTGCTCGCCGATCTCTCCAGGATGTTCGCCACCAAGGGCCAATCCTACATCTACATCGCCAACGGCCATGGCGCGTGGGAGGCGACGCTTTCCAACGTGCTGTCGCGCGGCGACAAGGTGCTGGTGCTGGAAAGCGGACGCTTTGCGATCGGTTGGGGCCACGCGGCCGCCGGGATGGGCGCCGAGGTCGAGGTGCTGAAAGGCGACTGGCGCCGAGCGATCCGTCCCGCCGAGGTGGAAGCACGGTTGCGGCAGGACAAGGATCACAGCATCAAGGCAATCGTCGCCGTGCAGGTCGATACCGCGTCGGGCGCGTATAATGACATCGAGGCGATCGGCAAGGCCATCAAGTCATCAGGTCATCCCGCGCTGTTCATGGTCGATACCGTGGCCTCGCTCGGCTGCATGCCGTTCGAGATGGACAAATGGGGCGTCGACGTCGCGATGTCAGGCTCGCAGAAGGGCCTGATGACGCCGCCGGGCCTCGGCTTCGTCGCCGCCAACGACCGCGCCCGCGCCGTACACAGACACGCCAACCTGCGCACGCCCTATTGGGACTGGACCGAGCGTGAAGGCAGCGAGCATTACCGCAAATATGCCGGCACCGCGCCGGTGCATCTGCTGTTCGCGCTGCGCAAGGCGATCGACATGCTGCATGCCGAGGGACTCGAGAACGCCTTCCTGCGCCACCGGCTGCTCGCGGAGGCGGTGCGCCGCGCGGTGGGCGTGTGGGCCGAGGGCCAGGTGCTCGGCTTCAACATCACTGAGGCCAATGAACGCTCGAACACGGTGACGACGGTGACGATGAACGGCCACGACCCCGCCGCGCTGCAGCGCTATTGCAAGGAAAAATGCGGCGTGGTGCTCGGCACCGGCATCGGCGATTTGTCCGGCCAGGCGTTCCGAGTCGCGCATATGGGCCACGTCAACGCACCGATGATTCTGGGCACGCTCGGCGTCATCGAGGTCGCCCTGAATGCACTTGACATCCCGCACGGCAAGGGCGGAACCGAAGCGGCGATCGAGTACCTCGGGGAGAGTGTCGGGGCGTAAGCGATGGCGTGCCTCTGCATCGCTCTTCGAGCTATGGCGGACAAGTCGCTTCGCTCGCAATGGCGGGGGAGAGACCGTATATAAGACAAAGCCCCGAGCCCAACGAGGATTGAGTGACGCAACCCTTAGCCAAAATGCCTGCCCTGTCGCCACCCGTCGCGCCGCGTCGGCCGCATACATTCACCACGCACGGCATCACCGTGACCGACGATTACGCGTGGCTGAAGGATGCCAAATGGCAGGAGGTGCTGCGCGATCCCGGGATACTCGACCCCGATATCCGAAAATACCTGGAAGCCGAGAACGACTACACCGAGAGCCTACTGGGCCATACCGCCGCCCTGCAGAAGAAGCTGGTGGCGGAGATGCGCGGGCGGATCAAGGAAGACGATTCCAGCGTGCCCTCGCCGGACGGCCCGTTCGCGTACTTGCGGAAATTCCGCGAGGGCGGGCAGCATGAGATGTTCGGCCGCATGCCGCGCGAGGGCGGCGACGTGCAGATCGTGCTCGATGGCGACGCGCTGGCCGCCAACGAAGAGTATTTCAAGTTCGGCAGCGCGCGGCATTCGCCGGATCATCAATTGCAGGCGTGGACCGCCGACACCAAGGGCTCGGAATATTTCTCGATCCGCGTGCGCGACTGGGCGACTTCTGCCGATCTTGACGACCTCGTCGAGGAAACCGACGGCGGCGTGGTCTGGAGCAGGGACAGCCGCAGCTTCTTTTACGTCAAGCTCGACGACAACCACCGCCCGATGCAGGTCTGGCGCCACAGGCTCGGCACGAAGCAGGCGGATGACACTTTGGTCTATGAGGAGCCGGACTCCGGCTGGTTCACCCATTTGCACGAGAGCTCATCCGGCCGCTTCTGCGTGATCGCCGGCGGCGACCACGAGACCTCAGAGCAGCGGCTGATCGATCTCGACCATCCCGAAGCGCCGCCGCGGCTGGTCGCGGCGCGCGAGGAAGGCGTGCAATATTCGCTCGCCGACCGCGGCGATGAACTCTTCATCCTCACCAATGCCGACGGCGCGATCGACTTCAAGGTGATGACCGCGCCACTCGCCTCGCCCGAGCGCGCCAATTGGCGCGACCTGATCCCGCATCGCGAAGGCATCTATGTGCTCGATGTCGAGCTATATGCCGGCCACATGGTGCGGCTGGAGCGCGCCAACGCGCTGCCCGCGATCATCATTCGCGATCTCAAAACCGGCGAAGAGCACGCCATCGCGTTCGACGAGGCCGCCTACTCGCTCGACACCATGGGCAGCTACGAGTTCGAAACCACCAATTTGCGGTTTTCCTATTCGTCGATGACGACGCCGTCGGAAGTGTATGACTACGACATGGCGACGCGGGCGCGGGTATTGCGCAAGCGGCAGGAGATTCCGTCCGGCCACAATCCGGCCGACTACGTCACCACGCGCATCATGGCGCCATCGCATGACGGCGCGCTGGTTCCGGTCTCGATCCTGCACCGGAAAGATTTGGTGCGCGACGGCAGCGCGCCGCTGTTGCTGTATGGCTACGGTTCGTACGGCATAGCGATGCCGGCCTCATTCGCCGCCAACAGGCTGTCGCTGGTCGACCGCGGCTTCGTCTATGCCATCGCGCATATCAGAGGCGGCGCCGACAAGGGCTGGGGCTGGTATCTGGACGGCAAGCGCGAGAAGAAGACGAACTCGTTCGATGATTTCGCAGCGTCAGCGCGCGCGCTCATCGAAGCGAAATACACCATCGCAAAGCGCATCGTCGGCCATGGCGGCAGCGCCGGCGGCATGCTGATGGGCGCGGTGGCAAACCGGTCAGGCGAATTGTTCGCCGGCATCGTCGCCGAAGTGCCGTTCGTCGACGTGCTGAATACGATGCTCGACGACACCCTGCCGCTGACGCCGCCGGAATGGCCGGAATGGGGCAACCCGATCGAAAGCGAAAAGGATCTTCGCACCATCCTGTCCTATTCGCCCTACGACAATCTCGCCGCGAAGGACTATCCGGCCATCCTGGCGATGGGCGGACTGACCGATCCGCGCGTCACCTATTGGGAGCCGGCGAAATGGATCGCGCGCTTACGCGCAACCATGTCGGGCGGCGGCCCGGTGCTGCTGCGCACCAACATGGGCGCGGGCCACGGCGGCGCATCGGGACGGTTCAACCGGCTCGATGAAGTCGCAATTGCGTATGCGTTTGCGCTGTGGGCGGTGGGGCTGGCGGAGAAGGCGGAGGGATGAACGTCAGACCGACGCCAGACCAGGCGGCCAGGTGCGCAACGCCATCTCCGCGATCCTCCGCAATTTCTCGCGTGTGGTGCCGCCGGCCGCCTGCACCGCCATGCCCTGCAGGATCGCGGAAACGTAGGCGGCGAGGTCGGCGGCATCGGATCCCTCGGGCAGGTCGCCTTCGGCGATCGCCCGCTCGAAGCGCTGGCGCAGATCCTGTTCGCCTTTGGCGCGGCGCGACATCAGTTCCTGCTTGATCGATTCGGCGGCGTCGCCGCAGCTCAGGGCGCCCTGCACCGCCAGACATCCCGGCGGATGGTTCGGGTCCGTGACCGCAGCGGCGCTTTCATACAGCAGGTGCTCGACCACGGCGCGCGCGTTCGGCTTGGCCAGCGCGACCTGAAAGTAACCGCCGGGGCCGTCGACATAACGATCCAGCGCCTTGCGAAACAGTTCTTCCTTGTTGCCGAACGCGGAATAAAGGCTGGGCTTGGTGATCCCCATGGTTTCCGTGAGGTCCGCCATCGACGTGCCTTCGTAGCCTTTGCGCCAGAACACCTGGAGCGCCAGGTCGAGCGCCTTGTCGACATCGAACTCGCGCGGCCGTCCTATCGCCATGCTGGGTCCTCCTATAGTTTCCTACCAATCGTTAGATAAGTGACTTGACAGGACATGTCGATAGACCATTTATACCGAACGTTACGAATGTGTGCGCTGCAATGTAGACGGTGATCGGGTGTCGTAACCGGTCCGATCTGTTCAAACCGGGGTTGCAGCGCCGAATGTCCTGCCGAATTGGGGTCTCCATGAGAAATATCATTAAAAACAATCGCTTGGTTGCGAGTGGGATGGTGCTGGCTGCCTTGGCTATCGCCGCAGGCGGTAGCTTCCTGAGCGGGCGAGGCGGAAGCGCGCAGGCCGAAACGACCACAGCGGCACCCACGGCCCTGCCGGTTTCGGTCTCTGTCGTCGCGCCCCGGCAGACCGTGCCCTGGGACGAGTTTTCCGGCCGGCTTGAGGCCGTCGAACGGGTCGAAATCCGCTCTCGGGTCGCCGGCGCGATTCAGGAAATTCATTTTACGGAAGGTGCGCTGGTCAAACAGGGAGATCTGCTGATCCTGATCGATCCGTCGATCTATGCGGCGGATGTGGCGCGCGCCGAAGGCCAGGTGGCCGCGGCCAAGGCGCGCCTGATCCTGACCAGGAGCGATTTCGAGCGCGGCCAGCAATTGACGGATTCGCGCACGATCTCGCAACGCGACTTCGACGGTCGCGTCAACGCCTACCGCGAGGCCGAAGCCAATCTGCAGGCGGCCGAGGCGACGCTGCAAACGGCGAAACTCAATCTCGGCTACACCGAAATACGCGCGCCGGTTTCCGGGCGGGTCGGCAAGCTCGAGATCACCGTCGGCAACCTGATCGCTGCCGGACCTGGCACGCCGGTTCTGACCACGTTGGTATCGGTCAATCCGATCTATGCAAGTTTCAACGCCGACGAGCAGGTGGTGACGCGGGCATTGCGGACGCTGGCGGACGAATCGAAGCCGTCCGAGATCGGACGGATCCCGGTGCAGATGGGCACCGGCGCCACCGACGGCACGCCCTACAAGGGCAAGATGCAGCTGATCGACAACCAGGTCGATGCGCGCAGCGGTACCGTGCGGGTGCGTGCGGTGTTCGACAACGCCGATGGCAGGCTGATGCCGGGCCAGTTCGCGCGGCTGCTGATGGGACAGCCCAAAGCCGAGCCGGTGTTGCTGATCAGCGAACGCGCCGTCGGCACCGACCAGAACAAGAAATTCGTGATGGTCGTCGACAAGGACAGCAAGGCGCAATATCGCGAAGTTGCGCTCGGCGTATCGATCGAAGGCATGCGCGTGGTGACCGGCGGACTACATGCCGGCGAACGGATCGTCGTCAAGGGACTGCAGCGCGTGCGTCCCGGTGCGCTGGTCGCGCCCGAGGTGGTAGCGATGGGTTTTGCTTCTTCCGCGACCGAGGTGGCGCAACGCTAGCCGTCTGATGCCGGTGCTTTTACGAGAGCACCGGGCAAATATCCAAAAAGAGCAACAGAAGCGAACCAGTGTGGTCGATCACGGTCGGCCGCGCCTGGAGCCTTGCGCTTCGCAGTCCTGATATCAGCGAGACAGTGTCATGAATTTTTCCAGATTTTTCATCGATCGGCCGATCTTCGCAGCGGTGCTGTCGACCCTGATCTTCGTGGCGGGACTGCTGTCGATGCCGGCGCTGCCGATCTCGGAATATCCGGAAGTGGCGCCGCCGACGGTGGTGGTGCGCGCGCAATATCCGGGCGCCAACCCAAAGGTGATCGCCGAGACGGTATCGACGCCGATCGAGGAGCAGATCAACGGGGTCGAAGGCATGCTCTATATGAGCAGCCAGGCCACCACCGACGGATTGATGACGCTCAACGTGACGTTCCGGCTCGGCACCGATCCGGACAAGGCGCAGCAACTGGTGCAGAACCGGGTGGCGCAGGCCGAGCCGCGACTGCCCAGCGAGGTCCGCACCCTCGGCATCACCACAATCAAGAGCGCGCCCGACCTCACCATGGTGGTGCATCTGCTGTCGCCGAACGGCCGCTACGACATGACCTATCTGCGCAACTATGCCGTGCTCAACGTCAAGGACAGGCTGGCGCGCATCGAAGGCGTCGGCCAGGTGCAGTTGTTCGGCTCCGGCGACTATTCGATGCGGGTCTGGCTCGATCCGCAGAAGGTCGCCGAGCGGGGCCTGTCGGCCGCCGACGTGGTGCGCGAGATCCGGGCCCAGAACGTCCAGGCCGCGGCCGGCGTCGTCGGGGCATCGCCAAGCGAGGTCGGACTGGACTTGCAGCTCTCCATCAACGCCCAGGGGCGGCTGCAGACCGAGGAAGAATTCGGCGAAATCATCGTCAAGAACGGCGCCAATGGCGAAGTCACACGGCTGCGCGACATCGCCCGGATCGAGCTTGGCGCGGCGGACTATTCGCTGCGCTCGCTTCTGGACAACAAGTCAGCGGTCGCGGTGCCGATCTTCCAGTCGCCGGGCTCCAACGCCATCCAGATTTCCGACACCGTCCGCAAGATGATGGTCGAACTGAAGGCGAACATGCCCGACGGGATGGACTACAGCATCGTCTATGACCCCACGCAATTCGTTCGCGCCTCAATCGAGGCGGTGGTGCACACGTTGCTGGAAGCCGTGGCCCTGGTCGTGCTGGTGGTCATCCTGTTCCTGCAGACCTGGCGCGCGTCGATCATTCCGCTGATCGCGGTGCCGGTTTCCATCATCGGCACCTTTGCCGTCATGCATGTGTTTGGCTTCTCGATCAACGCGCTGACCCTGTTCGGGCTGGTGCTGGCGATCGGCATCGTCGTCGATGACGCCATCGTCGTGGTCGAGAACGTCGAGCGCAACATCGAGCAGGGGCTGACGCCAAAGGAGGCCGCCTATCAAGCGATGCAGGAAGTCACCGGCCCGATCATCGCCATCGCACTGGTGTTGATCGCGGTGTTCGTGCCGCTGGCGTTCATTACCGGATTGACCGGCCAGTTCTACAAGCAGTTCGCGCTGACGGTGGCGATCTCGACGGTGATTTCCGCGTTCAATTCGCTGACGCTGTCGCCGGCGCTGGCGGCCGTGCTGCTGAAATCCCACGATGCACCAAAGGACGCGCTGACCCGCGGCATGGATCGCGTGCTCGGCTGGTTCTTCCAGCGCTTCAACCGCTTCTTTCACCGCAGTTCCGAAGCCTACGGCCACGGCGTCAAACGGGTGATCTCGCGCCGGGCAATCGTGATGGTCGGCTATGTCGCGCTGATCGGCGTCACTTTTGGGCTGTTCAAGGCGGTGCCCGGCGGCTTTGTCCCCGGCCAGGACAAGCAATATCTGGTCGGCTTCGCGCAACTGCCCGACGGCGCGACGCTCGACCGCACCGAAGAGGTGATCCGCCGCATGGGCGACATCGCCTTGAAGCTGCCGGGCGTCGAAAGCGCCGTGGCGTTTCCCGGCCTGTCGATCAACGGTTTCACCAACAGCTCGAACTCAGGGATCGTGTTCGTCACGTTAAAGCCCTTCGAGGAGCGCAAGGCGGCCAATCTCAGCGCGGGCGCGATCGCTGCTCAGCTCAATGGCAAGTTTTCCGCGATCCAGGAAGCCTTCATTGCCATGTTCCCGCCGCCGCCGGTGGCGGGGCTCGGCACCATCGGCGGCTTCAAGCTGCAGATCGAGGATCGCGCCGGGCTTGGCTATGAAGCACTCAACGACGCCACCAAGGCATTCATCGCCAAGGCCCAGGCCGCGCCACAACTGGCCGGGCTGTTCTCCAGCTATCAGGTCAACGTTCCGCAGCTTTACGCCGATATCGACCGCACCCGGGCGCGGCAGCTCAGCGTGCCCGTGACCAGCGTGTTTGAAACCATGCAGATCTATCTCGGCTCGATCTACGTCAACGACTTCAATAAGTTCGGCCGCACCTATTCGGTGCGGGTGCAGGCGGATGCGAAATTCCGCGCCCGCGCCGACGATGTTGGGCTGTTGAAGGTGCGCGCCGACACCGGCGAGATGGTGCCGCTTTCGGCGCTGCTGAAGATCAAGGAAAGCGCCGGACCGGAGCGCGCCATGCGCTACAACGGCTTCCTTACCGCCGACCTCAATGGCGGCGCGGCGCCCGGCTATTCGACCGGCCAGGCCCAGGCCGCGGTGGAGAAGATCGCGGCAGAGACCTTTCCAAAGGGCATCGCGTTCGAGTGGACCGACCTGACCTATCAGGAAATCATTGCCGGCAATTCGTCGCTGGTGGTGTTTCCGGTGGCGCTGCTGCTGGTATTCCTGGTGCTCGCCGCACAGTACGAGAGCCTGACCCTGCCGCTGTCGATCATCATGATCGTGCCGATGGGATTGCTGGCGGCGATGCTCGGCGTCTGGCTGACCGGGGGCGACAACAACGTGTTCACCCAGATCGGATTGATCGTTCTGGTGGGACTGTCGGCCAAGAACGCCATCCTGATCGTGGAGTTCGCGCGCGAACTGGAATTCGCCGGACGCACGCCGGTGCAGGCCGCGATCGAAGCCAGCCGCCTGCGGCTGCGGCCGATCCTGATGACGTCGCTTGCCTTCGTCATGGGCGTGGTGCCGCTGGTGATCTCCAGCGGCGCAGGCTCCGAGATGCGTCACGCCATGGGGGTCGCGGTGTTTTCAGGCATGATCGGCGTCACCGCGTTCGGCATCTTCTTCACGCCGATGTTCTACGTGCTGCTGCGCGCATTGGCCGGCAACCGGCCGCTGACTCAGCATGGCGAAGCATCGGCAGGCAATATCGCGCGCAGTCCGGCCGAGTAGGAAATCACCTGCCGTTGGACTTGCGCCAGGCCGCAAAGTCCTTTGGCGTCTGCTCGTCGGTGGCGGGATAGAGGCCAAGGATCGAACGGCCGCCGCGGACCTGCTCGGTGACGAAATCCTCGAACGCGGTCATATCGACCGCTTCGTCGGCGATCTCGTCTGCGAGATGCGCGGGGATCACGATCACGCCATCGGCATCGCCGAGAATGACATCGCCGGGAAACACCGGCGCGTCGCCGCAGCCGATCGGGACGTTGATCTCGATCGCCTGATGCAGCGTCAGGTTGGTCGGCGCGCTCGGGCGATGGTGATAGGCGGGAAAGCCCAGGGCGGCGATCTCGGCGGAGTCGCGGAAGCCGCCGTCGGTGATCACGCCGGCGCAGCCGCGCTGCATCAGCCGCGTCACCAGGATGGCGCCGGCGGACGCGGCGCGGGCATCCTTGCGGCTGTCCATAACCAGCACCGCGCCGACCGGGCAATCCTCGATCGCCTTGCGCTGCGGATGGGCGCGATCGCGAAACACGTCGATCTTGTTGAGATCTTCCCGCGCCGGCATGTAGCGCAGCGTAAAGGCCTCGCCGACCAGCACCGGCTGATTGGGGCCGAGCGGATGCACGTCCTGGATCATCTGGATGCGAAAGCCGCGCTTGAACAGCGCGGTGGCGACGGTGGCGGTGGAGACGGTCTTGAGTTTTTCGCGGGTGGCGTCGGTTAGTTTTGTCATCGCGTTCCTTTCATCCGTCATTCCGGGGCGCGAAGCGAACCCGGAATCTCGAGGTTCCGGGTTCAAGGCTTCTCCTTGCCCCGGAACGACGTTGGCTAGTAAATCGACGGCTCCTCGACCGGCTTGCCAAAACCCGTCTCGAGGAAATCGAAGTCGCAGCCTTCATTGGCTTGCTTGATATGGCGGGTGAACATCCAGCCATAGCCGCGCTCGTAGCGCGGTTCGGGCGCCTTCCATGCGGCGCGACGCTTCGCGAGTTCTGCCTCCGGCACATCGAGGTTGATGGTCCGGGCGTTGACATCGAGGGAGATCATGTCGCCGTTGCGCACCAGCGCCAGCGGTCCGCCGATATAGGATTCCGGCGATACGTGCAGGATGCAGGCGCCGTAGCTGGTGCCGCTCATGCGCGCGTCCGACAGCCGCACCATGTCGCGCACGCCCTGCTTCACGAGCTTGGTCGGGATCGGCAGCATGCCCCACTCCGGCATGCCGGGACCGCCCTGCGGGCCGGCATTGCGCAGGATCAGCACGTGATCGGCGGTGACGTCGAGATCGGGATCGTCAACCGCCTTCTTCATCGACGGGTAGTCGTCGAACACCATCGCCGGCCCGGTATGCTTGAGGAAACGCGGCTCGCAGGCGCTCGGCTTGATCACGCAGCCATCCGGCGCGAGGTTGCCCTTGAGCACGGCAAGCGCGCCCTCGGCATAGATCGGATCCTTGACGGTGCGAATGACGTCGTCGTTATACACTTCGGCGCGCGCGATGTTGTCGCCGAGGCTCTCGCCGGTGACCGTCATGACGTCGAGATGCAGATGCTCCCGGATGCGGCTCATCAGGCCGGGCAAGCCGCCGGCATAGAAGAAGTCTTCCATGAGGTACTTGTCGCCGCTCGGCCGTACGTTGGCGATGACGGGCACTTTGCGGCTGGCCTTCTCGAAATCGTCGAGCCCGATGTCCTGTCCGGCACGGCGGGCCTGCGCGATCAGATGGATGATCGCATTGGTCGAGCAGCCCATCGCCATCGCCACCGTGATCGCGTTTTCGAACGCCTTGCGGCTTTGGATCTTGCTCGGCGTGAGATCCTCCCACACCATCTCGACAATCCTTCGGCCGCATTCGGAAGCCATGCGGATGTGGCCGGCATCGGCGGCGGGGATCGAAGACGCGCCCGGCAACGTCATGCCGATCGATTCCGCGATCGCCGTCATGGTCGAGGCGGTACCCATGGTCATGCAGGTGCCGTAGCTGCGGGCGATGCCGGCTTCGACGTCAACCCAGTCCTTGTCGGAGATTTTTCCGGCGCGCCGCTCGTCCCAGTATTTCCAGGCGTCCGAGCCCGAACCCAGCGTCTTGCCCTTCCAGTTTCCGCGCAGCATGGGTCCTGCGGGAAGATAGATCGTCGGCAGGTTCATGCTGGTGGCGCCCAACAGCAGACCCGGCGTGGTCTTGTCGCACCCCCCCATCAGCACCACGCCGTCGACGGGATGGCCGCGCAGCAATTCCTCGGCGTCCATCGCCAGCATGTTGCGGTAGAGCATCGTCGTCGGCTTCAGGAAGGATTCCGACAGCGACAGCGCCGGCAGCTCCATCGGAAAACCGCCCGCCATCAGGATGCCGCGCTTGACGTCGTCGACGCGCGATTTGAAGTGCATGTGGCAGGGCTGCGCATCCGACCAGGTGTTGAGGATCGCAATGACGGGCCGACCCTTCCATTCCTCGGGCGCGTAGCCCATCTGCATCGCGCGCGAGCGGTGGCCGAAGGCGCGGAGATCGTCGGGCGCGAACCAGCGCGCGCTGCGGAGATCGTCGGGGTTCTTCTTGGTCATGATTGCGTGCCCCATTTCTGGACGGTGTTGCGTTCGATGGTGCGGAAGATCAGGTTCTCCACGATCAGCCCAATGACGATCACGGTCAACAGACCGGCGAAGACGGCGGGAATATCCAGGAGATTGCGGTTCTCGAAGATGAACCAGCCGAGGCCGCCCTGCCCCGACGACACGCCGAATACGAGTTCGGCCGCGATCAGCGTGCGCCACGCAAATGCCCAGCCGATCTTCAGGCCGGTCAGGATCGAGCCGAACGCCGCCGGGATCAGGATGCGGGCGACGTAAGGCAAGCCGCGCAGGCCGTAATTGCGGCCGACCATGCGTAGCGTGTTCGACACGCTCTTGAAACCGGAATGGGTGTTGAGCGCGACCGGCCACAGCACCGAGTGGATCAGCACGAACACCAGGCTGCCATTGCCGAGCCCGAACCAGATCAGCGCCAGCGGCAGCAGCGCAATCGCCGGCAACGGGTTGAACATCGCCGTGACGGTTTCGAGAAAGTCCGTGCCTATCCGGGTCGAGATCGCAAGAATAGTGAAGATGGCGGCGAGCACGATGCCCGCAGCATAGCCCATGAACAGCACCTTCAACGAAGCCCAGGCGCGCAGGGGAATGGTTCCGTCGCGCACCCTGTCGAACATCGTGATGATGGTGTCGTGAAAGGTCGGAAACAGCAGCGGGTTGTCGAGGTAGGTGCCGTAGGCCTCCCATACTGCCGCGAGGAAGACGATGATCACGGCCTTGCGGACGAACCCGTCGTTCCACAACAGCTCCAACACCGTGAGCTTGCGCTCGACTTCAGCGGGGGCGGCCGTTGCGGCGGCCGTATCCCGCAGCAGGATCTTTGCCTCTCCCATCGCGCGCCCCCTTCAATGTGCCGTGACGGCGTCGGCGAACAGCAGATCATGGATCTGCTTTTCCAGCCGGGCGGCGCTGCCGTCCTCGCTGGAGACCTTGTCGACGTCGATGACTTCTGCCTTGACCCGGCCGGGATGCGGCGACAGCAACAGGATGCGGTTGCCGATCTTGATCGCCTCCGCGATCGAATGGGTCACGAACAGCACGGTGAACCTGGTCTCCGCCCAGAGCTGCAGCAGCTCGTCCTGGCAGGTGCGCCGCGTCAGCGCATCCAGGGCGGCGAACGGCTCGTCCATCAGCAGGATATCCGGCTCCATCGCCATGCCGCGCGCGATCGCAACGCGCTGCTTCATGCCGCCTGACAGCGTATGCGGATAGGCGTCGACGACGCGGGTGAGGCTGACCTTCTCGATATAGGCCCGCGCCCGCATCTCGGCCTCCTTGCGCGGCAGCCGGCGCGTCATCAGCAGCGGAAACATCACGTTCTCGAGCACCGTCTTCCACGGCAGCAGCTGGTCGAACTCCTGGAAGATCATCATGCGGTCGGCGCCGGGCTCGGATATTTCCCGGCCGCTGATCCGCATCTTGCCTTCGCTCGGCGTCATGTAGCCGCCGACCGCCTTCAACAGCGTCGACTTGCCGCAACCGGACGGGCCGAGCAGCACGAAGCGATCGGAGCGATCGACCGTGAAGCTGACCCGTTCGGTCGCGGTTACGACCGCGCTCGTCGTCTTGTAGCGCAGCGTCACGTCGCTGACGTCGAGAAGCGCGGCCATGGCCTTCAGTTGCCTGTCAGATCGTGCGAGAGCGGCAAGTAATAGTCGGTGAAGGACTTGGGCATGGTCTTCAGCGTACCGGTCTTGAACAGATGCGCGGCGAACTTCATGGTGCCCTGCGGCTGCAGATTCCATTCCATCATGCCGGGCTCCTTGAGCCACACCAGCAGGTCCTCGACGCTGGTCTTGTCGCCGGTGACCTCCTTGTAGATTTCGACCGCCGCTTTGGTGTCGCTGCGGATCAGGTCGTGCGCCTCCTTCGTGGCGTCGCGCACCGCCTGCACGATCTTCGGGTTGGCGTCGGCGAATTTGGTCGTGGTGAAGAACTGCGCCTGGCTGAGCGGGCCGCCCATGATGTCCGGCGACGTCAGCACGACATGGGCGCCGGGTACGTTCTTCAATTCGAGGAAGGTGAAGGGAGGAATGGCGAAATGATTGCGTACCTCGTGCTGGGCGTTGGTCATCGCCACATAAGCGTCGGGATGACCGAGCTGCACGGTGTTGGGATCGAGCTTCGACCATTGGTCGGCGCCAAAGGTTTCGCCGGCGGCGATCTGCAGCACGATCGCCTGCGTCGAGACCTTGACCGTCGGCACCGCGATCTTGTCGTTCGGGCCGAAATCCTTGATCGACTTGATGTTGGGGTCGCGGCTGATCAGCGTCATCGGCTGCGCCGAGGTGGCGACGATGCCCTTGACGCCGCCGCGGGTGCGATCCCACAGCAGCAGGAGATTGCCGGTCCCGGTGTTGAGGATGTCGACGCTGCCGGCCAGCAGTGCGTCGGTCTGCGCGCCGCCGCCACTCAGATTGATCCATTTGGTGGTGACGCCGGGCACGCCGAGCGAAGCGGCGTGCTTCTCGACCAGCTTCTGCTTTTCCATGATATGCGAGGGCATGTAAAAAATGCCCGGCTGCCGCGACAGAGAAATCTCGGCCTTCTGCTGCGCCACGGCCTGCGAGCCGGTCGACATCATGGCGAGCGTCGCGATGGCGCCTGCGCAGGCGCTCCACATCCTGTTTTTCATTGTACGTCTTCTCCGACCTGATTGACGGCCCTGGTGAGATGCACTAATGTATTAGTGTATCTGAAGCAAGCACCTTCTGAAACGGCCGGCTCTTTTGATGGCTACCCCGCAAAGCGTTCCCCGTCGCACCGCCCCGCGATCCGCCGACCGGCTCGATCGCGATCGCCAGGCTGCGCCGCAGGTATTCGAGCGCCTGCGCGGCATGATCATTTCGCTGGAACTGCCGCCGGGGTCGCCGCTGTCGCGCGCCGCGCTGGCAACCCAGTTCGGGGTGAGTTCGACGCCGATCCGCGATGCGCTGATGCGGCTCGAAGAGGAGGGGCTGGTCGACGTCTTCCCGCAATACGCGACGGTGGTCAGCCAGGTCGATGTGCGGCGGGCACAGCAGGCACATTTCCTGCGGCAGGCCGTGGAACTCGAAATCGTCCGCATGCTGGCGCTTCGCCATGACCGGGCGTTCGCCGCCGAACTCGCCGCCACGATCGCCCGCCAGCAGCACTACGCCAAGGCCGGCGATTTCGAGAAGTTCATGGCGGCCGACAACGAGTTCCATAGCCAGCTCTATGCGGCAGCCGACAAGCAGGACATCTGGTCGCTGGTGCGCAGCCGCAGCGGACATATCGACCGCTTGCGCCGGCTGCACCTGCCCTCCCCGGGCAAGGCTCAGGATATCGTGCGGCATCATAAACTCATCGCGAAGGCGATCGGCGCCGGCGAGCCCGATGAGGCGCAAAAGCATCTCCGCACGCATCTGTCCGGAACGCTCAGCGAACTCGCCGCAATACGGGCGCGGTATCCGGAATATCTGAGCAACTGAGCCCCCAGCCACCTGACCCGCGACCGCTGTTGCTTCCGGCAGGTGATGCGCAATAGCATCCGATTCGAACCGGCCGGCCGCCGGGCAGAGTGGGAGGGCGTGCGGACACCAAAATGACGCTCGCAACGAGGCTTGCCATCGCGATGGTGGCGTTGGTCGCGATCGCCGTTTCCGCGGTCGGATGGCTGAACTATCGCAACCTGGAACAGGCGCTCCTGCAGCGCGCGCGCGACCGCATCGAGACGCATTCGAGGCAGGTAGCGACCGACCTCGAATATTATGCGGCCAGCGCGACCGGAGATGTCCTGGGCTTTCGTTCCGCCGTGGCGCTGCACGGACTGATCCGCGCGCGCAGGGCGGGCGGCATCGATCCGCTCGATGGCGTTTCCGAGAAGGCGTGGCGTGAGCGGCTGGCGTCACGTTTTGTGGCCGAACTCGAGGCCAAGCCCGCCTATGCGATGATGCGGATCATCGGCCTGGACGACGATGGCCGCGAGCTCGTCCGTGTCGACCGAGCCGGGCCGAACGAAACGGTTCGGATCGTGCCCGAGGAAAACCTGCTGCAGCGAAACGATCGCAGCTATTTCCAGGAAGCGACCCGGCTGGGTCCTTCGCAAATCTACGTCTCGCCGCTCGACCTCGGTCGCCGCAACGGCCAGATCGAGGAAATCCACCGGCCGACACTCCGCATTGCGGCGCCGATCTTTGCCGAGGACGGCAAGCCGTTCGGCATCTTCATGATCAACGTCGATATGCGCCGGGCGTTCGACCGTGCCCGATCGTCGGTGGGGCGCGGCGAGAACATTTACGTCGTCAACAAGCAGGGCGATTATCTCATTCATCCCGATCGCTCGCAGGAGTTCGGCTGGCTGCTCGGCAAGAAGACCGACTGGAAGGCCGACTTCCCGCATCTCGCGCCACTGGCCGGAGCAACCCAGGGCAGCGCGGAAATCGTGCCGGATCAATCGGCACGGTCCGGTGGCATGGCGCTGGCGCCGGCCCTCCTCGCCGGCGCCGAATGGGTCGGTGTGATCGAAACCGCCCCCAACGCCGCCATCATGGCGCCGGCCGCGAGCATCCGAAACACCTCGCTGCTCGTCGGCCTGATCGCGGTGTTGTGCGCGGCGGCGCTGGCGGTGCTGATCGCGCGATCGCTGACCCGGCCGATCGTGCAGTTGACCGAGGCCGTCCAGGGCGCCGCCCGCAACGGCAAGGTTGCCATCCCGGTCGAGGCACGCGGCGAGACCGGCGTGCTGGCGCGGGCGTTCGCGCAGGCGATCGAGGAGGTCAATGCCAAAACGCTGGCGCTCGAACGGGAAGTTCAGGAGCATCGGCGCACCGAAGCGGCGCGCGACCATCATGCGGCGCGCGAGCGCCTGTTCAGCGCCGCCGTCGAATCGTCCAACGACGCCATCATCACGATGTCGCTCGATGGCACGATCACCGGCTGGAATTCGGCGGCGGAGCGGTTGTTCGGATACACCGCAGCGGAAGCCGTCGGCGAGAACGTCACGCTGCTCGTCCCCGATGACCGCCGGCCGGAGATCCAGGACGCGTTGCGCCGGATCGGCTGGGGCGAAAGCATCGAGCACAATGAAACGGTGCGGCTGCGAAAGGGCGGCAGCCCGATGGAAGTCTCGCTCAGCATCTCCCCGATCAAGTCGCCTTCGGGAACGACCATCGGCATCTCGAAGGTGGTCCGCGACATCAGCGATGCGAACAAGACCAGGCAGGTGCTGCGGCAACAGGCCGAGGAGCTTCGCCGGATATTCGAGACCTCTCAGGACCTGATCATGGTGATGGACTCCCGGGGTACCGTGGTTCAGGTCAGTCCGAGCTGCGAGACTGTACTGGGCTACAGGCCGGAGGAGATGATCGGACGCAGCGCCGTCGATTTCATACATCCCGACCATCTCGAAACTTCACGCCAGGAGATGCGCGCGGCGCGACGCGGGCTGCACCCGAAGTTTTCCGATACGCGCGGCATTCACAAGGACGGCCATGCCGTATGGCTGTCCTGGCTCGGCACCTGGTCCGATCCGGTCAAGCGATTTTTCTTCGCCGGCCGCGACATGACCGAGAGCCGGCAGGTGCAGGAAACGCTGCGCGAAAGCGCGCAGCTCGCGCGCGGCATCATCGACACGGCACTCGATGCGTTCGTCCAGATCGACGCGCAGGGCATTGTCCGCGACTGGAACACGCAGGCCGAGAATTTGCTGGGCTGGCGGCGCGACGAAGCACTCGGCAGGAACGCGTTCGAACTGATGGGCCGGCCGGACGGCCAAGGCCCGCTCAAGCTGGCCCTGCAAGCCTTCCTGGTTTCCCGGGACTTTGTGGTTCGCCAGCCCCGCCGCGAACTCCAGATCAGGCGGCGGGATGGGACGGAGATCACGGCCGAACTGAGCATCGCCGCGCTGCGAACGCGCGATGGATTTCTATTCAACGCATTTCTCCGCGATCTGACCGACAGAATCGCCGCCGAGGAGCGTATCAGGCAGGCCGAAAAGATGGAGGCGATGGGCCAGCTCACCGGCGGCATTGCGCACGACTTCAACAACATCCTGACGGTGGTGACCGGAACGATCGAAATTCTGGCGGATGCCGTCAAGGGCGAACCGCAGCTGGCCGCCATCACGCAGATGATAGACGAAGCAGCGTCGCGCGGCGCCGACCTCACCCAGCAGTTGCTGGCGTTCGCGCGCAAGCAACCGCTTGAACCGAAGGAAACCGACGTCAACACGCTGATCATCGATACCGCGAAGCTGCTGCAGCGCACGCTCGGTGAGCATGTCGAAATCGAATCGGTTTTCGCGGACGAAGTATGCCCGGCAATCGTCGATCCCAATCAACTGGCCACCGCGATCCTCAATCTCGCCCTCAACGCCCGCGACGCCATGCCTGACGGCGGCAAGCTGATCATCGAGACCGGCACGGTCATGCTGGATGAGAGCTATGCCAGGATGCACGGCGACGTCCGGCCCGGCAGCTACGCCATGATTGCCGTCAGCGATACCGGGAGCGGCATTCCGGCCGACATGCTCGACAAGGTATTCAATCCGTTCTTCACGTCAAAGGGGCCCGGAAAGGGCACCGGCCTCGGACTGAGCATGGTGTACGGCTTCGTCAAGCAATCGGCCGGCCATATCATGATCTACAGCGAACAGGGCCACGGCACGACGATCAAGATGTACCTGCCGCCGGCCGCGGATATCCTGCCGGCCGTCGAAGCGACCCTGGCGCCGACCGTCGAAGGCGGCCACGAAACAATCCTGGTCGTTGAGGACGACAAGCTGGTGCGCGACTATGTGCTGACGCAGCTGCATTCGCTCGGCTACGTCACGCTGGATGCGGCGAACGCGACCGAAGCGCTCGCGGTCGTCGCGTCAGGCCATACGTTCGACCTGCTCTTCACCGACGTGATCATGCCCGGCCTGAACGGCCGCCAGCTCGCCAACGAAATGCTGAAAATCAAGCCCGGGCTGAAGGTACTGTACACCTCGGGTTACACGGAGAACGCGATCATCCATCACGGCCGGCTCGACGAAGGCGTTCTGCTGCTTGCCAAGCCTTATCGAAAATCGGAGATGGCGATCATGATCCGGAAGGCGCTCGCCGACTAAGCCATACCGGGCTTACAAGTGTCCGGCTTCCAGAAATATCAGGCCTGTCGCTGGCTCGTCATCACGATCCGGACCAGGTCGGCGGCGTTTCGCGCCCCCAGTTTCTTCATGATGTTGGCGCGGTGATCCTCGATTGTGCGCGGGCTGATCCCGAGATGCCGTCCCGCTTCCTTGTTGGAGGCACCTGAGGTGAACTGCTCCAGCACCTCGCGCTCACGCCGCGTGAGCGGTTCACGTCCGGGAAAATGCAGCGTTGCGATCCGGGAAGCCGCGCTTTGCGCCTGCCGGCGAGCGTAAGCTTCGATCGCCTCGTCGAGCCGCGCGACGATTTCACTGCCGCGAAACGGCTTTTCGATGAAGTCGAGCGCACCGCTCTTGATGGCGCTGACCGCCATGGAGATATCGCCCTGTCCGGAGATCATGAAAATCGGCGCCGGATAATCCTCGCCGTGGAGTTCCTTGAGAATATCGAGACCGGACTTGCCGGGGATATGCACGTCGAGCAGGATGCAGGCCGGCGTTCGGGTTCGCGCAACCGCCAGCAATGCCGCGCCGTCCGCGAAACAGATGACCTGATAGCCACCTGCCGTCAGGACCATCGAAAGCGTGTCGCGAACTGCAGGGTCGTCATCGACTACGAAAATCTCCCCGCGGGAGGGGACTTTTTCAGTCATGTTGCATCGCCCATGCGTGGTGGAAAGTGACGCACACTCGGATAGCAGTATCCAATTCCAAACCTAAACAGACGCTACCGTATTTGTACGGGACGGCGGCTTAACGCACAAGTAGCAACGCGTTCCTAAAACGAACGTGAGGAGTGCATCAATGCAGAACGTAACAGCCGACGCTGTCGGGCGGGCGCCCCAAGACGGCAATGATGCGTATGGCGCGGTCGTTGCGGACCTCGTGCGCCTGATCGAGCGCGTCCAGTCGAGCCAGCGCCTGATTGAACGGGCGATGGCCGGCGAAACAGCGTTCGGTGGCCACGAAAGTTCCGCAAACGTCGTCGTGCTGGACGACGTGTCACCCCGTTACATGAAAGCTGCCGCCGCCCTGCAGGCCTGCGACACCAATCTCGGCGCCGCGCTCCATGCCCTCATGGACTCCGGCAAAGGCGACGCTCACGCGCGGCAAGCGCGCCCCTACCCTTGACCGTCGGAGTGGAAGCGGACCGCGCCACCGGATCGCACGATACGCGGCCGCGACAGCTTCACGGGGCGACCGGCGCGCGTTCGGGTCAGGTAACTGGCTGCCGCTCTGGACAACGTCGGCGCCAAAGACGCGCAAGGCTACGTCCGTCCGCCTGAACGGCCTCAGGCCATTCGCTCGTCTGCCTTCGACGACGCGCCCGACCGCTTCTTGGCGTGCTTGCCTCGCAGGAATTGAATGTCCATTTCCGTGCCGTTGACGCGGACCAGTTCGCACCGGCGATAGGCAAGGCCGGTCGATGACAGCAGCAGGAAAAACTCCTTGAGATTGAGGCCCTGAATGGAACCCTCAACGGTCAGCACCGCGTCGGTATCCGAGATCGAATTGAGTTGGCAATCCCGCCGCCAGGTCCCGTCGATGGCCATGATGCAAACATCATAGCCCCGGCTGAACGTGACCCTTTCCGTGGCCTTGCCGTCCTCGGTCATCGCTCACCGTCCTGCCATCGCGGCTATTCGTGGCGTCGCTGTTGCGGCCTGTCCCGTAGCCGCGCGGACGCCGCTCGGCCGATAGAGCCCGCGTTTGTCCGGGAACGGCTTGAACACGTCCGTCAGGCCGACAACCGTCTCCGCCGCGCCCAGCACCAGGAAGCCGTCCGTCTCCATCGTTCTCGAGAGACGGCCGAATATATTGATCTTGGTGTCCTGATCGAAATAGATCAGTACGTTCCGGCAGAAGATGATGTCGAAGGTCCCGAGTTGGGAGAAATCGTGCAACAGATTCAGTTGCCGGTGCTGAACCATGGCGCGGATATCAGGATTGATCTGCCAAAGCTCGCCATTCTGCTTGAAATACTTGACGAGCAGTTGAATCGGAAGGCCGCGCTGGACCTCGAATTGACTGTAGATGCCTGACTTCGATTTCTCGAGCACTTCCTGCGACAGGTCGGTCGCGACGATGTCGACCCGCCATCCGGCAAGGGCGCCACCCATCTCCTTCAGGCTCATCGCCAGCGAATACGGCTCCTGGCCGGTCGAGCCGGCGGCGCACCAGATCCGGATGCTCTTGCGTCCTGCGCGCGCCTTCAGCATCTCCGGCATGATCGAGTCGCGGAAATGTTCGAATGGTATCTTGTCGCGAAAAAAGAAGGTCTCGTTGGTGGTCATGGCTTCGACCACCTGCGCGACGATCGCGGAGGAGCCGCCCTTCATCTTCTGCACGAGTTCTTCGATCCCGGACACGCCGCGTTTGCGCGCAAGCGGAATCAAGCGACTTTCGATCAGATACTGCTTGTCTGAAGACAGGTCGAGACCTGAATGATCTTTCAGGAGCTTGCGCAGATATTCATAGTCTGGCGGGTTCACGGGATGGCCTCTCAAGGGCAAGCGTACTGGGTTTAGACCGGACTCTGTTCCGCGAGATCGATCAGGCCGACCTCGTGAAATTTCGCCGCGACGATTTCCCGGTCGAACGGCTTCATGATGTACTCGTCAGCGCCGGCATGCAGCGCACGCGAGATATGGTCCACACCGTTCTCGGTGGTGCAGAACACCACCTTGGGCCCATCCCCGCCCGGCAATCGGCGCAGATGGCCGAGGAATTCGTAACCATCCATGACGGGCATGTTCCAGTCGAGCAGGACCGCGTCGGGCATCGCGAGCCTGCACACTTCCAGCGCCTTCTCGCCGTCATCGGCTTCGGTGATCTGGAAATGCATCTCTTCCAGGATGCGGCGTGCGATCTTCCGCACGACGCCGGAATCATCGACAACAAGACATGTTTTCATTTCTTTGGCCTCCGAGCCTGACTGACGGCGCATTCCAGGCGCACTACGCTGCGAGAACTGTCTTCGGCACGATCTCGAGAACGCGATCGATGTCGAGGACGACCATGAGCTGACCGTCGAGACGATGAACACCGCCGGCGAGCTTGGCCATGCGGGGGTCGAGATTGACGGGATTTTCCTCGCGGCCGTCATCGGCGAGCTTGAGCACCTCGCCGATCTGGTCGATCAGCAAGCCATAGGATTCGCCGCGCAGGTCGACGCCGACCGCCATCGGCGGCTTGCCGTCGTCGTTCTTCGGCAGCCCGAGCCGCGCGCGCATGTCGACC
>LNFM01004153.1_pt1 | contig 27229 bp, 23 predicted proteins | sample 596031 | NCBI WGS metagenome assembly LNFM01 (sample SAMN04254537, study PRJNA301005) | activated carbon metagenome | isolation source: dual media filters at the Ann Arbor, Michigan drinking water treatment plant | place: USA: Ann Arbor | reverse complement strand
CGAGGCGGCATGAGCGTGTCAGCCCCTGGGTACGATCCCGAGGCCCGTCGGGACACGCCGCTGGCCGTTGCGCTAAAGGCCCGCATCGGACGTGATGGGCTGCTGCCGGTTTCGGAGTTCTTGAGGGTGTGCCTCGGCGACGCGCAGCACGGCTACTACCGGACGCGGCAGGCGATCGGCGCGCGGGGCGATTTCGTGACTGCGCCGGAGATCAGCCAGGTTTTTGGCGAGTTGATCGGCCTTTGGGCAGCCGTCGTCTGGCAACAGATGGGCTCACCCCCCCGGTTCCAGCTGGTCGAGCTCGGCCCCGGCCGCGGCACCATGATGGCCGATGCACTGAGAGCGGCGCGGCGCGTGCCGGGTTTTCTCGAGGCGGCGCAGGTCGTGCTCGTCGAGCCGAGCCCGGTGTTGGCCAAGGTGCAGCGCGCGACACTCGCCGGTTGTGGGGTCGGAATGCGATGGGTTTCTGATATCGCAGAGATACCGGCCGGGCCGACCATCCTCGTCGCCAACGAGATGTTGGATGTGGTCCCCGTCGTCCAGCTGGTGCGGCACGAGACTGGCTGGCGGGAGCGAGCGGTTTGTATCGACGAGGCGGGGCGCCTCGCGTTCGGCGTGGTGGATGAGCCATGGACTGGGCTGCTGCCGGTATTCGTGGAGCAGGCGAGCCCCGGTGACATTCTGGAGCTGCGCGACCTGGCGCCCTTGGCGCATGCCGCTGCTGGACTCGCGGTCGGCGGCGCATTCGCCGGCCTGTTCATCGACTACGGTCACGAGGCAAGCGGCCTCGGCGATACCATTCAGGCTGTACGCGAGCATCGCGCTGAGCATCCGTTGACGTCGCCGGGCGAGGCCGATCTGACGGCGCAAGTGGATTTCGCAGCGGCAGCGGATGCGTTCCGAGCGGCGAGTTTCGCGGTCGAGCGGCCGGTCACTCAGGCCGAATGGCTGGGTGCTCTCGGCATCGTAGAGCGCGCATCGCGGCTGATGGCGGCCAATCCCTCACGTGCCGGGGAAATCGAGATCGGCGTCGCACGGCTGATCGCGCCCCAGGGAATGGGAACGCGCTTCAAGGTGCTCGGCGTGCGGTCGCCGGGCATGGTGCACCTGCCGGGTTGTCCCGCGAGATGAGTCGCGGGATCGCTCACGCGAAGCGCACCGCATAGACCGGCGGCAACGTATGCGAGACGAGGCTCCAACTGTCGCCCTGATCCTCGCTCACCCAAAGACCGCCCGTGGTGGACCCGAGCGCTAGACGATTGCCGGTCTTGTCGAGCGCGAGCGCGTGGCGATAAACGACATCGTAGGCGTGCTCCTGGGGCAGGCCGCGTGACAGCGTCTCGAAGGTCCGGCCCCCGTCGCGGGTACGCGTTACGACCAGCTTGCCGCCGACGGGAATGCGTTTCTCGTCCTTGATTTCCGGGACGAGCCAAGCCGTGTCCGGCTCTCTGGGATGAACGCGAACGGGGAAGCCGAACACGGAAGGGCCCGCCTCGCGGATCTCCCTGAACGTGCGCGCCTCGTCGGACGAGACGAAAATGCCATTGTGGTGCTGGACCCAGAACCGCTCGGGCGCTGAAGGACACTGCACGAGGCAATGCACGTCCTGCGCGATTGGGGCGTGCGTCAGCTCGGGCGGCACGTGATCGGCGCGCATGCCCTCGCCGCGCTGGGCCCACGTCTCGCCGCCATCCTCCGTGAACCAGATGCCGCCGGTCGAGACCGCCACGAAAACCCGGCGGCTGTCGCGCGGATCCACGATGATCGAATGCAATCCCGGCAGGTCCGCGCCGCCGCCCATCCACTTTCGTCGCAGCGGGTGATCCCAGAGCGAGCGCATCATCTCCCAACTGTTGCCGCTGTCGCGAGAGCGGAAGAGGCCGCCTGGGATCGTGCCGCACCAGATCGTGCCCGGCTCGTCGGCGCCGCCGGTCTCGAGCGCCCAGACGCGCACCGTCGACCAGGGCAGTGGACGGCCCCACATATCGAGTTCCTCGTAGCCTTCGGGCTTGGCGGGATAGGCCGGCGTCGCGATCTCTTCCCAGCCGCCCGCCTTCGTGGTGCGGTGCATCTTGACGCCGAAATGGCCGTGATCGAGAGCGGCGTAGCGGCGGCCATCGCGCGGATCGGCTAGCGCCAACGAGACGTTGTCGCCGAGGAAGTCGGCCGCCCCGATCCGCCAGCTGCCGTGTGTGCGTTCGAGGGTGAACAGCCCTTTGCGGGTCGAGACGAGAATGGTTTCGGACATGATGCGTGCTCCTGTCAGGTCAGCCACCGGAGAGGGACTGGAAGACGTAGACGGTCGAGGTCTCGCCCACCGGGTCGCTCAGCCCGATGCGGTCGCTGATCAGCTCGCCGTCGAGAAAGACCGTCATGTGCCGGCGGAGCCCAGCCTGATCGTCGAGGACGTAGCTGCGCGCCCGCGGGTTCGCGGCGAAAACGTTGTCCAGCACCTCGCGCACGGTGCGGCCTCCGACGGTCATCGCGGGGCACTCGACATGGCGCTGGATGTTCGGGGTGAAGACGACACGGGGCATACGGCTGTCCTCCGCCGCGATGGGGTCAACCGACGCGCCGGTAGTCGGCGTGCATGAACTCGTTCCATGTTCCGTCGGGCATCAGCACGCGTGAGCGAAAACGGCGCTCTCCGCTTGGGTTCAGCTCGATGATGTCCTCGTAGTCGGTGACGCTGCCGTCGCCCGCGAAGCTCGGACCTCGCGCCTTCAAGGTAAGGATGGTTCGCGATGCGTCGAGCTCGCCGTCGTAGACCCAAAGCATTGGCATCATCGAGCCGATCCAGGTGCCACGGAAGCGGCCCAGCTCGGGGTCGTAGCCGATCTGGACGCGCATGCTGAATGGCGCGCCATCCAGCATCTCGCCCTCGCTATCGATCACGACCCAGTAATCGCCAAGCGCGCGGATCGTGTCGCGGCCCCTGTTGATCGACGGTGGCTGCCCCGGCCCCGTGCTGCACGTGGTCTCGGAGGTCCATTCACCGACCAGCCGTTGCAGCCAGCGGTGCTCGTCCGTGGGTGGGGTCGGTTGCATCGTGTCTCCTCCTGTTCACTCGAATCACGCAGCGATGACCTCGCGCTCGGCAAGCTTTTTGAGCTTGGCGAGCCCTTTGTCGAACTGCTTGCCGCACATCTTCTCGCAGTCGATGGCCTGGTTCATCACCTTGCCCATGAAGGTCATCGGTCCGGACATGGCCCAGGAGACGCGCGTCCCTTCGGAAGCAGGCTCGAGCCGAAACTCGACGCGGTTGTCGCACGCCATCGGCTTGGTCATGACGAGACGGACGCCGAGGCGGCGTGGTGCGTCCTCCTCGACGATCTCCGTGTAGCCGGTTCCGGCGCGCCTGCTCTCGAACGTGTAGCGGGCCCCGGGGCCACGCGATGGTCCACTGTACGTGCCGGCTATCGACGGATCCTCGTTGAACGGGTTCCAGGTATTGAAGGCGATGGGGTCCGCGATCAACGGGAAGATTGCCTCGGCCGAAGCGTGAACGACGGTCGATCGCTCGTATCTGAACGTATCCGGCTGGCGAGCAGCGAGAATGAGCACGACACCCATCGCAAAGACGGCCGCGATGGCGATGTAGGCGAGTACGGTCAGCATAGGCACCTCCTTCAGGCATCGTTGTAGGCGACTTCGAGGTTGGCAATGTCGAGCCTTTCCATCGGCATCAACGCTGCAAACATGGCCGCGATACGGTTCGCCACCCCACAACGAAATTGTGTGCCTCGCGGCACTCGGCACAGCCTGCCACTCGGACATCGTCGATCCTCGTCTCGCTCACTGCGCATCATCGAAGACGTCTCAGACCGACGCGGGCCGACACCTGTAGGAAAAATATCGTCGCTGCCGCTCATCCGGCCGTTGCTGTTTGTGACAAACGGTCGAGTTCGCGGCGTACGTGCGCCGCCTCGGTGGGCGAGCGAGCGAGCGAGATTGCTCGTCCGAACGCCTCGCGCGCCTCGCTCGTGCGGCCAAGCTCGGCAAGGAAGCTGCCGCGCGCACCATGGAAATAAAAGTAGCCAGTGAGGGGCACGGCGAGCGGCTCGATCATGTCGAGGGCGGCCGCAGGACCTCGCGCCTTCGCCACCGCGACCGCGCGATTGAGCGTCACCACGGGTGATGGCGTCATCCGCTCGAGCGCCCCATAGAGCAGGTCGATCTGGTCCCAGTCGGTCTCCTCGGCGCTGACGGAGTGCGCATGCAGCGCGGCAATCGCGGCCTGCAGCTGATAGGGCCCGGGGCGGCGATGGCGCATGGCCTTGTCGACCAGGGCAAGGCCTTCCGCGATCAGCGGTCGGCGCCACAGGCTGCGGTCCTGCTCGGCGAGGAGGACCGGCTCGCCATTGGCGTCGATACGGGCGGGAGCGCGCGCGTGCTGCAGGAGCAGGAGGGCGGCAAGTCCCATGAGTTCCGGTTCGGCAGGGTAGAGCTGCAGCAACAGGCGCGCGAGGCGGATCGCCTCGTCGGCGAGAGCACTTTTGTCGTCGCTTCCAGGCCCGGGCACGGTGTAGCCCTCGTTGAACAGCAGGTAGACCATGGCAGCGACCGTCGCGAGGCGCTCGGCGCGCTCGACCGTGCCCGGGGTCTCGAATGCGACCGCCGCCTTGGCGACACGGGCCTTCGCGCGGGTGATGCGCTGCTCCATGGCCGCGTCGCTGACCAGAAACGCGCGCGCGATTTGCGCGACCGACAGCCCCGAGACGATGCGTAGAGCGAGCGCGATCTGCTGCGTGGCCGGAAGCTCGGGATGGCAGCAGATGAACATCAGGCGCAGGATGTCGTCGCGATAGTCGGCTGCATCGATACGCTCGACGGCGGGGCCTTCGTGGTCGGAAAGATCGGAGACGGCGCGGTCGTCATCGGGGAGTGGCGAATGGCGGCGCGCGCGGCGCGCGTGGTCGATTCCGGAGTTCCGTGCGACCATGACCAGCCATGCGGCCGGATCGCGAGGGGGACCGTTCGTGGGCCAGGCCTTGAGGGCGCGCAGGCAGGCTTCCTGAAATGCCTCCTCCGCCACATCGAGATCGCGGAAGTAGCGAACCAGCGCTGCGATCGCCCGCGGGCGGGCGGCGTTGAGGACGGCGCTCATCCAGGCTTGGTCGGTCACCCTGGCCTACTCCCGTCGACGAAGTAGCCGATCGGACGGATCTCGTAAGAGCCGCCAGGGTTGGCCGCGCCCAACTCCTTCGCGATGGCCAGGATCTCGTCGAGCGAGGCTGCCTCGATCACGTAGAAACCGAGCAGTTGTTCCTTGGTCTCGGCGAATGGGCCATCAAGCACGAGGGGCGGATCGCGATCCTTCCGTAGCGTGGTGGCGGCGGTGGTCGGCAGCAGCCGGGCCACGGGACCGAGCTTGCCCTCGCGCGCGAGGCGCTCGTTGATCGCCGTGAGCTTGGCCATGACGGCCTCGTCCTCGGCCTTCGACCAGGCGCAGACGACCTTCTCGTCGTGGTAGCAGAGGATGGCGTACTGCATCGCTGCGTCTCCGGATGTCACCTTCTTTTCCAAGACGTGCGAGGTGGCCTCGCGCCGACAGCGCTGGCAAACAATTTTTTCTGATGCTGCGTCCGACAAACCTTTGACCGCATGCCCCGTTGGCGGCGTGACGCGAACCGGCATAGTGTCGGCATGAAAGCTGCCGGGCACGCGGGCCCGGTGCGACCAGAGCCGGACGGACCATGCATCACTTCACTTACCGGAGCGGAACGCTCCATGCCGAGGACGTCAGCCTCGAGACGATCGCGGCCGAAGTCGGGACGCCGGTCTACGTCTACTCGGCCGCGACCATCACGCGCCACTACGAGGCCTTCGCGGGCGCCATGGCGGGGCTCGACGCGCACATCTTCTACGCCATGAAGGCCAACCCCAACCTAGCCGTTCTGAAGCTGCTCGGCGGGCTTGGCGCGGGCGCCGATACTGTGTCGGAAGGCGAGATCCGCAAGGCGATGGCAGCCGGCATCCCGACGAGCCGCATAGTCTTCTCAGGCGTCGGCAAGACCGAGGACGAACTTGCCTTCGCGGTCGATGCGGGCATCTACCAGATCAACGTCGAGACTGCGGGTGAACTCGAGGCACTGGCGCGCGTGACAGCCGCCAAAGGACGCCGCCAGTCGGTGGTGTTCCGCATCAATCCAGACGTCGGGGCTGGCGGGCACGCCAAGATCACCACCGGCTCGTCGGACAATAAGTTCGGCGTCAGCATTGAGGAGGCCGAGCGGCTCTATGCCGTGGCCGCGGGCCTTCCGGGCGTCGCGGTCGAAGGCCTCGCGGTGCATATCGGCAGCCAGATCCGCGCGCTGCACGATCTCGGCGCCGCCTTCGGGCGGATGCGGGCTCTAACGCTGCGCCTCAGGGAGCAAGGGCATCGCGTGTCGCGGCTCGACTTGGGCGGCGGTCTCGGCATTCCCTACGAGATGAGCGAGGCGGTGGTGCATGGGGCTGACCTCATCCATTCCTACGCGGCCCTGGTGCGCAATACCTTCCACGGTCTCGACGTGGAACTCGGCTTCGAGCCCGGGCGGATCATCGTCGGCAACGCGGGGTTGCTCCTGTCGCGCGTGATCCATCTGAACAAGCGCGCGCAAAAGACGTTCGTGGTGGTCGACGCAGCCATGAACGACCTCGTGCGCCCGGCCATGTATGACGCCTTCCATGACATCTGGACGGTTCGGCAAGCCGAGTCGGACGCAACGCGCCACGATTACGACGTCGTCGGGCCGATCTGCGAGACGAGCGATACCTTCGCGGAGGCGCGGCGGCTGCCGGATTTGGCCCCTGGTGATCTCGTGGCGTTCATGACGGCGGGAGCCTACGGGGCGGCAATGTCGTCGACCTACAACTCGAGGCGGTTGGTGCCCGAGGTTCTGGTCAAAGGGGGAGCCTATGCAGTGGTCCGGCCACGGCAAAGCTGGGAGGACCTGATCGGCGAGGACCGCATCCCCGATTGGGTTTAACGGACATGTGTTGCACAAAGTGTCACCAACATCAGGCAGACTGCGTACCGCTTACCCGCGAAGACATGGCCGCTCAGCGGCACAGGGAAGGGAACCGATGCGCTCTCTGATGCTGCCGTTCGCGCTACGCTATCTGCTGGTCACCATCGCCGTTCTAGGCACGGCTACCCTCGCTGCGGCCGCCTGGGTCTTTCCCGGCTGGGACCTGTTCATCATACCGCCGCTGGTTGTCACCGGGTTTTTCGCAGCCCTCGGCATCCGCGATCTCCTCCAAACGCGCCACGCCATCCTCAGGAACTATCCGATCATCGCGCATCTGCGGTTCATCTTCGAGAAGATCCGCCCGGAGATGCGGCAGTACTTCTTCGAGACCGACCAGGACGGCATGCCCTTCGGCCGGGACAAGCGGGCCATTGTCTATCAGCGTGCCAAGGGCGAACTCGACAAACGGCCGTTCGGCACCCAATACGACGTCTACCAGACGCAGTTCGAGTGGCTTCACCACTCGATGGCGCCACGGCCGGTTGCGTCTGAGCCGTTTCGCGTGACGATCGGCAGCGCGGAGTGCTCGCAGCCCTACTCGGCCTCGGTCTTCAACATCTCCGCGATGAGCTATGGCTCGCTCTCAGCTAACGCCGTGCGCGCGCTCAACAAAGGAGCGAAGCTCGGTGGCTTTGCGCACGACACCGGCGAAGGCGGCTTCTCGCCCTATCATGCGGAGAACGGCGGCGACATCATCTGGGAGATCGGCTCGGGCTACTTCGGCGCCCGCAACCCGGACGGTTCTTTCTCCGCCGAACGCTTCGCCGAGACGGCGTCGGCGCCTCAGATCAAGATGGTCGAACTCAAACTCAGCCAGGGTGCGAAGCCGGGGCACGGTGGCGTCCTGCCAGCGGCGAAGGTTACCGCGGAAATCGCTCGCATACGGGGCATCCCGCTCGGTCAGGACTGCGTTTCACCGGCGTATCACTCGGCCTTCTCGACCCCGATCGAGATGATGCGCTTCATCGCCGAGATGCGGCGCCTGTCCGGCGGCAAGCCGGCGGGTATGAAGCTCTGCATCGGTCATCCCTGGGAGTTTCTGGCCCTCGTCAAGGCGATGCTCGAGACCGGCATCACGCCCGATTTCATCGTCGTCGACGGCAAGGAGGGCGGAACCGGCGCCGCCCCGCTCGAGTTCATGGATCACGTCGGCATGCCGCTGCGCGACGGGCTCGCCTTCGTGCACTCGGCCCTGGTGGGATCGGGCCTGCGCGATCGTATTCGGATCGGCGCGTCGGGCAAGGTCGTCACGGCGTTCGATTTGGCGCGGGCGATGGCTCTGGGGGCGGACTGGTGCAACTCGGCACGCGGTTTCATGTTTGCCGTCGGCTGCATCCAGGCGCAGACCTGCCATACCGGCAAGTGTCCGACAGGGGTGACGAGTCAGGACCCCTCCCGCAGCCGCGCCATCGTTGTTCCGGACAAGGCACAGCGGGTCGCCAATTTCCACCGCGAGACTTTGCATACGCTGGCTGAACTTGTCGCGGCGGCGGGACTCGACCACCCGCGCGAGTTTGGCCCCCATCATTTCATGCGGCGCGCCGCGCCGGATCGCGTCGTCAGCTTCGCTGAGATGTACCGCTTTCTGCGGCCGGGCGAGCTGTTGATGGGCACCGATCACCCGCAGTTCCGCCACGCCTGGGCGCTGGCCGCGCCCGACACCTTCGCGCCGCGCGAGGTGACGGTGGCCATCGCAGCGGAATAGGCTGGCCCGGATCTTGGTTAGTAGCGCCTCGTTTAGGCCCCAGTGGCCTGGATAGATGAACCAAATGTGACCGGGCAGGGCCCGCACTGGCGCGCCTCCGGGGGCTCGTCAAGCGAGACCCGACATGCGAGTATGTGCAATAAGAGCCAGGACGAGGGGCGTGGTAGCGACATAGAGCCAACACTCGGGGCGAGCTCAAGGAATCGTCGATGACGAGCGATACGCAAGCGGCCCATGCCGCCCCCAATGCCGAGTTCGAGCGCAAGGTGCGGCTCAGTCGCGCGGCGCTGGTGCTCGAGCGGCTCTGGCCGCGGCTCTGGGCGCTGGCAGGTCTCGTTGGATTATTCGTCGTCGTGTCGTTGGCGGGCGTCTGGCAGGTTCTGCCGGATCTCGGCCACATGGCGCTTCTCGGCGCATTCGGCATTGCGGCCTTGGCCTTGATCGTCTGGCTGGCGCGGACGCCGGGGGCCTCGCGTGACGCCGCAATCCGGCGCATCGAGCAGCGCTCGGGCGTGCCGCATCGGCCGGCCTCCAGCTACGAAGACCACCTGACCGCCGCCTCAGGCAACGCCGCGACCCAGGCGCTCTGGGCCGAGCACAAGACGCGTATCGCACGGCAACTTGCGAAGCTGAGGGTGGGCTTGCCGGAGGCTCGGACCGATCGGCTGGATCCGTTCGCCCTCAGGGCGCTGTTGGTGCTCGGCGTCGGACTCATGGTTTGGATGGTTGGCGACAGCGCGTCCGACCGGCTGCGGGCAGCCATTCGGCTCGGGCCGCCGGCGCTCGCTGTGAATGCGCGGCTTGACGCCTGGGTGACGCCGCCGACCTACACGGGCGCGCCGCCGGTCATCCTAGCGGACGGAGCCCGGGCCGGTGCGCAACCGTCGGCGGGCACGAACGAGAAGGGTGAGATCGAGGTACCCGAGCGCAGCGAGCTCGTCGTCCGGGCGAGCGGCACCGGGGCACAGGGCTTTGTGCTCGAGGTGACACCCGAGGGTGCGACCACGGCCGAGCGCATCGAGGTCAGGCCGCAGGATCCGGCTTTCGCCCAGGTCGCGGATCGCAATCCGAACGTGGCTCCGGCGCTTCAGAGCGACGTCGCCGAGGCCAAGATCGAGTTGCGCAAGTCAGCGATGGTGCGCGTGGTGGGGCTTGCCTCGCCGCCGTGGATGCTGCGCGTGGTGCCGGACAAGGTGCCGACGATCGCACTCAGCAAGGAGCCACAACGGCTGCCTCGCGGATCTCTCAAGCTCACCTACAAGATCGCCGACGATTACGGTGTCGTCTCCGCCGAGGGCCGCATCACACGGGCGAAGCCGCAGCCGGACGACCCGGCAACCAGCTGGGCACGGCCCAAGGCGAACAAGGGGCCGCGGCCTCCGCTGGAGCGTCCCTCGGCACTGAGCCTCCGCTTGCCACGGGCCAACGCCAAGGAGGGCGAAGCGTTCAGCTACCACGAGCTGACGGGCCACCCATGGGCTGGATCGCGGGTGCAGCTCACTCTGTCGGCGAAGGATCATGCGGGGCAGATCGGCAAGAGCCAGCCGGTCGAGCTCATCCTGCCGCAGCGGCGCTTTCAGAATCCAATTGCCAAGGCCGTGGTCGAGCAGCGTCGCTACCTGGTCGAGGACCCGCGCAATCGCGATACGGTCGGCTTTGCGCTTGATGCGATCACGCTCGAGCCGGATGACTTCATCAAGGACCGGCGCGCCTACCTGGGCCTGAGGTCGGCCGCGTGGCGGCTCAAGCGCGACAAGTCGCGCGCCGGCATGAAAAGCGTCGTCGATCAGCTCTGGCACGTCGCGCTGCGACTCGAGGACGGTGATCTATCGGATGCCGAGCGGGCATTGCGCGAAGCTCAGGAGGAACTCTCCAAGGCGCTTCAGGACGGCGCCTCGGACGAGGAGATCCAGCGTCTGATGGATCAGCTGCGGCAGGCGCTGAACAATTTCATGGAGCAGATGCAGCGGCAGGCACAGAACCAGCCGATGGAGTTTCCGAAGGATCTGTCGCCCAACAACGTCATCCGCCAGCAGGACCTCGAGCGCATGATGCGCGACATCGAGAACATGGCCAAGCAGGGCTCGCGCGATCAGGCGCAGCAGATGCTGAGCCAGCTGCGCGATATGCTCGAGCGACTGCAGAATGGCCAGATGGCCCAAGGGCAGGGGCAAAGCCAGCAGAGCCAACAGATGATGCAGATGATGGACCAGTTCGGGGACATCATCGGCAAGCAGCAGCAGCTTCTCGACGATACGTTCGGCGAGAGCCAGGGCCGCGAGCAGCAGGGTCAGCAGGGTCAGCAGGGGCAGGACGGTCAACAGGGGCAGCAGGGCCGCCAAGGTCAGCAAGGCCAAGGCCAGCAAGGCCAAGGTCGACAAGGCCAGCGCGGACAACAGTTTGGTCAAGGCCAGCAGGGCCAGCAAGGCCAGCGCGGCCAAGGCCAAGGACGCAACGGGCAAGGCCAAGGCGGTCGTGAGCCTGGACAGCAGCAAGGCCGGGGCCAAGGCCAGGGTCAGCAGCCTGGCGTCGGTCTTGGCGACCGGCAGGCCCAATTGAGGGATCGCCTCGGCCAGCTGCGCCAACAGATGCAGCGCAACGGCATGCAGTCGCCGCAGCAACTCGATGGCGCTGAACGATCGATGGACGAGGCCGAGCGGGCCCTGCGGCAAGGTGATCTCGATGGAGCCACGCGAGCCGAGCAGCAGGCGCTCGAGCAACTTCGGCAGGGCGCCCAGCAGATGGCCGAGCAGATGATGCGCCAGATGCGGCAATTCGGTCAGGGGCCCGGTGGCGACGCACCGCTTGATCCACTTGGCCGCCCGCAACGCACCGAGGGGCCGGATCTTGGCACGTCGGTGAAGGTTCCGGACGAGATCGACGTGCAGCGCGCGAGAGAGATCCTTGAGGAGTTGCGCCGCAGGCTCGGCGAGCCATTGCGCCCGCAATTCGAGCTCGACTACATCGACCGCCTGCTCAAGCGGTTTTGATCCGCAGGCGGCGCGACAAGGCGGACGGCGACGGATCGATTGCCGCCCGAGCGTTCAGATGGTTCGATAGATCAACTCTGGCAACCATGCCTTGCCATGAGGCTGCCGGAATAGATGCGGCCATGCTAGTCGGCTGTTGTGCCACGATTGCGAGTAGCAAGAGGCGGCGGACCCGGTTCCCGTCGGGAAACTTGCAAGAGCGCCGCGTTACACGGCAGACACGGCATTTGATCCAGTAATCCGTAAGCGGTAGCACGGCGTTCCGTAGAAAGTTCTGGCCAAGCGAGCCAGGTGTGTTGCGCATACGAAAGTGCGCGTTGGCCGGCCCGGGCCGGCCTCGCCAGGAGCAAGCAACGCCAATGGACATCCAGGACCTGCGCATCTTCGCCCGTCTGGCGCGCGTGCAGAACCTCTCAGCTGTCGGCGCCGAGTTTGACTTCAGTGCCGGCACGATCTCGAAGCGGTTGCAAGCGCTCGAGGCAGAACTCGGGGTGCGCCTGTTCGACCGGACGACACGCTCGATCAGCCTGACGGAGGAAGGCGAGAAGCTCCTCGCTCAGATCGAGCCGGTGCTGGTCGATCTCCGCTACGCTCTGGAAACGGTCGAGGGGCATGTGACGCATCCGCGCGGGCGGTTGCGGGTCTCGGCACCGACCAGCCTCGGGCGTGGCATGATCGCACCGGCGATCTGCGCGTTCCTCAAAGCCTATCCCGAGATTGATGTGCAACTCGATTTGACAGATCGCATCGTCACCTTTCCCGACAGCGGATACGACGTTGCAATTCGGACCGGACACCTCGAGGATTCGAGTCTTTTCGCAAAGCGGCTGGCGCCAGACCCGCAAGTGGTGGTGGCCTCGCCCGAGTACCTCGAGGCCAATGGCACACCCATTTCGCCCGAGGATCTCGTGGGGCATCACTGCCTTGTGCTCGGGGACGAGCAGCAATGGATCTTCAAGAAGGGCGATCAGGTCTTCGAGGTGCGCGTGGCAGGGCGGCTACGCTCTGACAACGGGCAGTTGTTGCGGCACGCGGCCATCGAGGGCGTCGGCATCGTCAAGATCTCGCGGGCGCGGGTGGCGGATGCGCTGCAGACGGGAGCCCTACGGGAGGTGCTGGAGCACTTTGACGCCGGTCGCGAGTCCAGCATATGGGCGATCTATCCGAGCAACCGGCACATGCTGCCGAAGCTGAAGGTGTTTCTGCAGTTCCTGTCGGATTGGTACAGGGAATGCCGCAAGTCGAACGTCAACGAGACGGCGCTCTAGCGACGATGTGAAGCCGCAAGCGTCGTCCGGGATGGACTGCGCGCTCAGTGGATCGCGGCTGGTCGAACGGGTGCAGTGTGGCGGTATCCGACGGCGACGATGGCGTGGTGGGTGATGAGATTGGTGCGCAGCATGCCGGCCTCGGGTGCCTCACCGCGAAGCCAACTGCCGATCTGTCCCCAATAATCTATAAAGGCGTTGCCTCTCGAGCCATCGCGAGCCGAAAGCGGCGCCCAGTAGGGTGCGAGCGATAGCTTGTACTCGACGAGAACCGACACGCGCGGCAGCCGGATCTCGAGGCCGGCAAGCACTTGGCCGACGGGGCCGGTGATCTGGTACTCGTAGGTGCGCTTGGCCTCGTCCAGGAACTGGACCTCGGTATGCGGCAGCGACACGCCGAAGCCGCCGCCGACATAGGGGCGGACCGCGGGCGTGAAACGGCCGAGGCTGAGCAGGCCGTTGAGGGTCAGCATATTGTGGCCGTGGCTGAACTCGAGATGCCGGAAGGTGTTGCCGATCGTCGCCGTCGCGTCGGCGGGCTTGCCATTGCGCGTGCCGGTGAAGCGAACCGACTGCTCGCGAACTGAGATCGCTTTGGCGTGTGTGAAATCGAGCATGCCGCCGAGCCGCCCGGAGGCGGGCCAATGCATCGCGCGCAGGCCATAGTAGATCGGGCTTTTGAATGGACGGCCGATCCATTCGACGTCGTGAGCTGTAAGATCCGTGACATTCGGCTTCGCGAAATGGACGTCGCTCGCATGTGTGTGAGTGACGCCGCCGTAGCCCGCAAAGAGGGTCTCGGGCGTGGCGCTGTCGAAGGTGCCGGTGGAGCGGCCGGCGGCCGGGATGGATGCCTCGTCCGGTTGGCTCATGAGCATCGGCCATGCGGCCACGGCAAGCATCAGCGCGGCAAGCACCGCGACAGTCTTATCCAAGGCGGGCCGCAGCGGCTCGTCACCGGATGGCCCAATGTGGTCCGCGCTCCGACTTGCGCTCCAGGCCATGATCGTCACCCCCGACTGTCCCGTAGGCAAGGTTTAGGACATCAGGCGGCCGATGACGAGCGACCGAGAGACGCGGTGGGGGAGATGTCCCTGCGGCGCGTCGTCGGCCGCATCCGCGCTAACGCAAGTGGGTTGACGCCGGGCTGCTGCTGACCCGATCATCCGAGGGACGTGCGGGCGATCGTCATTCGCTGTTTCGGGAGGCTGGACCGGTGCTGTTCTCCAATTTTCTCTTCCCCGAAAGCCGAACGCCCGAGGATGACGGCCGCGTCATCCGGGAGACGCTTGCCGAGGCGCAGCTCACTGACGAACTCGGCTTCGACGTGATCTGGCTGGCGGAGCACCATTTCGACGGCATCTGCGCCTATGTCGACCCGGTGAGCTTCGCCGCGGCACTGGCGGTGGCGACGCAGCGCGCCAAGATCGGCTTCGCCGTGGCGCAAATGGCTCTGCATCATCCGACGCGGCTGGCGGAGCAGGCGGCGGTGATCGACCACCTTTCGAACGGCCGGTTGATCCTCGGCCTCGGTCGCGGCACGGCCTACAACGTCTACGACTATCAGGGCTTTGGCATCGACCCCGCCGAGGCGCAGGAGCGCTTCGAGGAGGCCGAGGCCTTCATGCGGGAGGCGTGGCGCGGCGGGCCAGTGGACCACAAGGGACGTTTTTTCACGCTCAAGTTGCCGGCGCTGCGACCGGCGCCTCTGACCAAGCCGCATCCGCCAATTATACGTGCCGCGGCCAGCGAGCACGGCATGATCGAGCTTGCCCGAAAGGGCGAGCCTTTCATGATGAACGTCCAGTCTGACGCCACGATCGCGCAGCGCATGGATCTCTATCGCGCCACATTGAGGAGCACCGGGCACGACGAGGCACGCGTGACCGATCTCGTGCGGCAATGCTGGATATGGCGCAACGTCGTGGTGGCCGACACCGACGCGGAGGCTGAGCGGATCGCGGTACCAGCCTTTACAGCAATGAACGAATTGCGGGCCGAGATGCGCGATCGTGTCATTCGCGACCAGGGCCTCGCGATCGCACCTGCGGATGCAGGCAAGGGTGGGCCACCCGCGCGGACGAGTTTGGAGCACGGCCTTGTCCACGGCTCGCCGGAGACGGTGGCGCGTAAGCTCGCGCCGATCGCGGATACGGGCGTGGGCGGCATGATCATCCAGTTCCGTCTGGGCCCCATGACGTTTGCTGAGACGGAGCGCAGTCTGACCCTGTTTCGGGACCGCGTGATGCCGGCGCTGCGGTAACGCGGTCCACCGATCCGCCGGTCTCCTCGCGCCAAGGCACATGGCGCGGGCACGCGCCGAAATCCCGCGTTGGCCCGTTTCGTCATTCCGATGGCCTCAATTCATGCGCCGAGCATGCGCAGATGGTGCAGGGCGGCTCGGCGCATGTGAGCGGCAGTGTCGATCGGGCGACTACCGCGTCGGCACCGGCTTCTCGCCGCGATAGTCGTAGAAGCCGCGTTGCGTCTTTCGGCCGAGCCAGCCGGCTTCGACGTACTTCACCAGCAGCGGGCACGGGCGATACTTGGAGTCGGCGAGGCCCTCGTAGAGCACCTGCATCACCGATAGGCACGTATCGAGGCCGATGAAGTCGGCAAGCTCGAGCGGCCCCATCGGATGGTTGGCGCCGAGGCGCATGGCCTTGTCGATCGCTTCCACGCTGCCCACACCCTCGTAGAGCGTGTAGATCGCCTCGTTGATCATCGGTAGCAGGATGCGGTTGACGATGAACGCGGGGAAGTCCTCGGAAACAGCCGTCTGTTTGCCGAGACTCTCGACGAACTTCCGCGCGGTCGAAAACGTATCGTCCTCGGTGGCGATGCCGCGGATCAGCTCGACCAGCTGCATCACCGGCACAGGGTTCATGAAGTGAATGCCGATGAACCGCTCCGGTTGCACCGTCGTTGCGGCGAGCCTCGTGATGGAGATCGACGACGTGTTCGACGCCAGGATCGCGCCGGGCTTCGATTTGCCCTTGAGATCGCTGAAAATACGGCGCTTGACGGCCTCGTCCTCGGTGGCCGCCTCGATGACGATATCGCAGTCCACCAGCGACTCGAGCGAGGGCGAGTAGCTGATCTGGCCGAGTGCTCGCGTCATCTCCGCCTCGGTGATCAGCCCACGGCTGACCTGGCGAACCATGTTCCTCTTGATACTGGCGAGGGCGGCCTCGACGGCCTCCTGCTTCAGGTCGTTGAGCCCCACTTGGTAACCGGCAAGCGCACAAACGTGCGCAATGCCGTTGCCCATTTGGCCGGCGCCGATCACGCCGACCTTTCGGATCTCTGGTGGCGGGAGAGCGCCCGAAGTGCGTTTCGGTTTCACGATTGCATCCATGACTCGTTCCTCGAGCGCTCGTCACGGAGCGCCACGTCTCGCCCTTACTTGCCGGCCTTCTCGAGCTCGGTGCCGAGCTCTGGGAGTGCCGTGAACAGATCGGCCACCAGACCGTAGTCGGCGACCTGGAAGATCGGCGCCTCGGCATCCTTGTTGATGGCAACTATGATCTTCGAGTCTTTCATCCCGGCGAGGTGCTGGATGGCTCCCGAGATTCCCACGGCGATATACAGCTCCGGCGCGACCACCTTGCCGGTCTGGCCGACCTGATAGTCGTTGGGCACGAATCCGGCGTCGACGGCCGCGCGCGAGGCGCCCATCGCGGCGCCCAGCTTGTCCGCTACCGGCTCGATATACTTCCTGTAGTTGTCGCCCGACTGCAGACCGCGACCGCCCGATACGACGATGCGCGCCGCCGTCAGCTCCGGTCGATCCGACTTCGACAGCTCGGCTTTCTCGAAGCTAGAGAGGCCGACCGCGCCAGGCGCCGCGATTTTCTCGATCGGAGCCGAGCCACTGAGCCCGACCGCCGGGAAAGAGGCGGTGCGAACCGTCATCACCTTCTTCGCCTCGGCACTCTTTACCGTCTGGATGGCGTTGCCAGCATAGATCGGCCGCTCGAACGTGTCGGGCGCAACGACCTTGATGACGTCCGAGATCTGCATCACGTCGAGAAGCGCAGCGACCCGCGGCAGCACGTTCTTGCCGGCCGCCGTCGACGCCGCGACCAGCGCCGAGTAGTTGCCCATCATCGGCACGATCAACCCGGCCATCTCCTCGGCAAGGCCGTTGGCGAGGTTGGGCGCATCGGCGACCAGAACCTTGGCGGCGCCGTCGAGCTTCGCCGCCTGTTCGGCGGCTGCACCGCAGCCCGAGCCTGCCACCAGCACGTGAACATCGCCGCCGAGAGCCTTCGCTGCGCTCATGGCCTTGAGTGTGGCCGATCCGAGGGCAGCGTTGTTGTGGTCCGCAAGAAGAAGCACGCTCATGTCAGATCACCCCTGCGTCCTTGAGCTTCGCGACGAGCTCGGCCGGCGAGCTGACCTTGATGCCAGCCTTTCGTCCCGGCGGCTCTGTTGTCTTGAGCACGCTGAGGCGCGGCTTCGTGTCGACGCCGAGATCGCCCGGCTTCTTCGTGTCGAGCGGCTTCTTCTTCGCCTTCATGATGTTCGGCAGCGACGCGTACCGTGGCTCGTTCAGCCTCAGGTCCGTCGTGATGATCGCCGGCATCTTGAGCGAGATCGTCTCGAGGCCGCCGTCGACCTCTCGCGTGACCTTGATCGCCTCGCCTTCGATCACGAGCTTCGAGGCGAAAGTGCCCTGGGCCCATCCGGTCAGTGCAGCCAGCATCTGTCCGGTCTGATTGCAGTCGTCGTCGATGGCCTGCTTGCCGAGGATCACGAGCCCCGGTTTCTCCGCGTCGACCAGGGCCTTCAACAGCTTGGCGACGGCAAGTGGCTCGACGGCGTCGTCGCCCGTCTCGACGAGAATGCCGCGGTCGGCACCCATGGCGAGTGCCGTGCGGATCGTCTCCTGAGCTTTCGTAGGTCCGATCGATACGGCCACGATCTCAGTGACTTGGCCCTTTTCTTTGAGGCGAATAGCCTCCTCGATGGCAATCTCGTCGAAGGGATTCATCGACATCTTGACGTTGGCCAGTTCGACACCCGATCCGTCGCTCTTGACGCGGATCTTGACGTTGTAGTCGACGACCCGCTTGACCGGGACTAGAACCTTCATCGTCTTCTCGCTCTCCAGATCGAATTTGGCTCGTTATGCTCAGGTTGCGCCTTGGACACAATGCCTAGCGTCCAGGCACTGCGCCACTTTTACCGCTCCGCGACTTTCGGACGAAAAAGTCTGGCGGCCAAGGCCTTCTTCGGTCGAACCACGAACTTGGCTTGTCGTCCAGCCTGCCGATCGGGCGCCGGTCAGCGCCTCGCTGGGCACGACTATAGCCCGTTTTTGTGCAGTGCGACACTTTGTTGGCAACCCGAGGCAATTTGCCCCCCGGCCTTCCTGGTCGCGCACCGCGGCCTCCTTCGCATCGAAGCATCGATGTTGCGTATGCGAAGCCGGGATCGATCCATTTCGCACCGTGGCCGAAAGCCGGGTCACGCAACGGCTGCAGGTCGGTCGAAGAGAGGTACGCCCGGCCGCCGCATGACCACGACCAGCGCAGCACCCGCAAGGATGCCCCCGACGTGCGCCCACCACGCCACGGGGCCAACATCCGGCACGAGCAGCATGACGAACTGGGTCAGGATCCACGCCCCGAGCGCAAGAAACGCCGAGACGCGCAGCGGAATGAAGCGGAACGCCAGCACCCACACGCGCACGTGCGGATGCAGCATCAGATAGGCAGCGATCACGCCTGCGACGGCGGCGCTCGCGCCGATCAACGGGATCAATCCCGCCGGCTGCGATGCAGCCGGTCCTTTCATCAGCAAGGCTGCAAAGCCGAACTCGGCGCTGAGCGCGTGCGCCAGTCCGCCAGCGACACCGCACAACAGGTAGAACGCCAGGAACTTCGCGTGCCCCATGGCATCCTCGACGTTGTCACCGAACACCCACAGGAACAGCATGTTGCCGACCAGATGCAGCGGATCGCCGTGCAGGAACATGTAGCTGATCAGCGTCAGCCCCTCCGGGATCGGCAGCCGGTCGAGCGACCCGTTGGCCGGCCCCCCGACGATGCCGACGGCGAACAACTCGTTCGGCACTATCGCGAAGCTCGCCGCGATGTGCTGGCCCGTCGGTGTGAGTTCGTACAGGAAGGCGAGCACGTTCGCCGCGATCAGCAGTACCGTTACGAAGGGCCACGAGATGACGCGCAACGGGTTGTCGTCGGAGATGGGCACGAACACGGCGATGAGGCCCTCCTGGGCCGGATATGACGGTCGAATTCGATAGGCTACCGATTTGCGCCCGGCACCCAAAGCACATCGCCGCTGCCGCGACTGTTGACGTAACGGCTTGCGACAAAAAGATAGTCGGACAGACGGTTGATGTAGCGCATCGCGGCATCGCTCACCGGCTCGTCGGGAAGGCTCGCCAGCTCCGCCATATGCCTCTCGGCTCGTCGGCAGATCGTCCGCGCGACATGCAGTGCCGCCGCTGCAGGGGCGCCGCCCGGCAGGACGAACGAGCGCAGCGGCTGCAGCGCACCGTTCATGGCGTCGATCTCGTCCTCCAGTCGCTTCACCTGAGCCGCCGTCACTCTGAGGGGGACGTAGTCCGGACCGGCCCAGCTCGGCGGCGTGCCACGGTCCGGAATGCACAGATCGGCACCGAGATCGAAGAGATCGTTCTGGATGCGGCCGAGTTGCGTGTCGAGTTCGGGCTCGTTCGGAAGGTTGAGGCGCGCCATCCCGATCGCCGCGTTCGTTTCGTCGACCGTGCCGTAGGACCAGATGCGCAGCGACTGCTTCGGAACGCGCTCCCCGGTTCCGAGCGCGGTGCTCCCGTCGTCGCCGGTTCGCGTGTAGATTTTGTTGAGAACGACCATGTCAGGCTGCCCGTCTGCTGCGCGCCGTGGCGGCGTCCCAGTCTCGTCGAGGCCCAGTTTCGTCGAGGCCTAGCCTCGTCGAAGAAGCCCCGTCTCGTCGAGGGCAGCTGCCCGCGTGCGCGGATGATGCGACTATGTGATCGAATTCATGACTGCATGACGGCGAGCGCCAACATTGCGATCACGACCGCGACGAACTGCAACCCGACCCGCCAGCGCATAAGGGTTTGGCTGAGGCTGGGGCTCGAGTTCTGCCGGGCCATGTTCCACAGCCCGGCGACCAGAACGCCCAGCACGAGAAGGACGGCAAAGGTAGTCAGGTACGTCAGTGCACTGCTCATGGCGAGGTCCGTTCGTCCGGATGTGGTCGCTGGCACTCGGTAGTGCGCTGCTCAGCTCGCCGATCCCGCGGGACTTTGCCGAGAGCCTGCGCGCCTCATCCAGCATACTATCCACGCCTACAGGCGGGGGCCGTTCGGGTCAACGGTCGACACAGTTTCCGCGTTCCCGCGCACGATAAATGCCTTATTGTTCCCGTTGTGTGATTCATAACGTTCCGGCCGTTAGTTTGATGGTGCCGGAAAAAATGCGGGCAGATCGCTCCTCGCCACAGAGGCGCCGCGGGAGAACTTAGTGGGAATCCGCACGAGCCGCACTGCCCGACCATGCCCAAGTGAGGCCCGGCTGCGCCGGTGTCGCGCTTTCGCTGCAATGGGGCATGCGATGAGGTGTGCGGCCCCGGCCTCCGCCCTGGTCCTTGCAGTGCTTGTGGCGGGAGCACCGGCGCCGGCTTGGTCACAGGCCAAGAAGGACGAGGTCCGCAATCGGCTGGTGAGCGTCGAGGAGGCACTGCGCCAGAAGAAGTCGCTCGAGAAGGGCCTTGCCGGTGACGTCGATCAAATCCAGGCTGAGCGAGAGCAACTCGGCCGCAGCCTCGTCGAGACTGCGCGACGCATCCAGGTCGCCGAGGGGCAGCTGACGTCGATCGAGGGCCGCCTCGGCGAGTTGGAGGCTCAGGAGAAGCTGCTCCGGGGATCGCTCGCGGAGCGACATGGTTCGATCTCACGTCTCCTGGGCGCCATGCAACGCATGGGTCGCGATCCGCCACCTGTCATGATCACCCGCCGCGAGGACGCCCTCGTCATGGTTCGCAGCGCCATGATGCTCGCTGCCGCATTCCCTCAGTTGCGCACCCAGGCGTTGGCCCTCGCCACCCGGCTCGAGGACCTCGGTCGCGTCATGGGAGACATTCGCAGCGAAGGCGAGAAACTGCGCACCCAGACGCAGCGCCTGACCGAGGCCCGCACCCAGCTTTCGCAGCTGATCGAGTTGCGCCGCCAGTCGCTCGACGAGCGCCGCGACGCCCTCGACCGTGTCCGCCGGGAGGCGGCCGAGATTGCTCGCAACGTAACGGATCTCAACGAACTCATCGAGCGCCTCGACCGTGTCGTCGCCCGTCAGATGACCGAGACCGCGCCCCCTCCGGCTCCCGCAACCCCAACGCCGGCCGAGACCGTCGTTGCCTCGGCGCACCCGAGTGCCCCTCCCCCTTCCCGGGCGCAGCCAGCGGCTCCTGCAGCGATAGAAGATCCTCCGGCCTCCGGCGCGCCGCTTGCAGCTCCTCAACCGCCCGGCGCGGTGGTCATGCAACCGTCTGGCCCACGCACGGTGAGTCACAGTTCTGGCCGCATCAAGCCGGCGATGCCGTTCGCTCAGGCCCGGGGACTGCTGCCGCTCCCGGTTCAAGGCAAGCGTATAATCAGCTATGGTGACAAAGCCCATACGAACCGCTCCAGCGGCATCGTCATCGAGACGCGCGCCGGCGCCCAGGTCGTCTCTCCGGCGGACGGCTGGATCGTTTTCGCAGGAGTTTTTCGAAGCTATGGACAAATCTTGATTATCAATGGGGGAGACGGATACCATATGTTGCTTGCAGGCCTCTCCCAGATCGACGTGCAGCTCGGCCAGTTCGTGCTCGCTGGCGAGCCCGTGGGACTGATGAGTGGAGCGCCTCGAGGAGCCAAGGCGACGCCGACGACCAATGCCCCGGTGCTCTACGTCGAGTTGCGCAAGGATGGCCGCTCGATCGATCCCGATCCGTGGTGGGCAAGAGAAGGCACACAGAAGGTGCAAGGCTGATGCGCAAGACAGATTACGCGTTCTGGACGTTCATGGCGCTGGCCGGCACCGCCGGTCTGACCACGGTTTTGAACGTCACCCGAACCTACTCGGCGACCTCGCCGAACGCCGAGATCTATAAGCAACTCGACCTGTTCGGCGACGTGCTCGAGCGCGTTCGTTCCGACTACGTTGAGAAGCCCGATGATTCCGCGCTGATCGATAGCGCCATCAACGGCATGCTGGCCGGTCTCGACCCACACTCGGCCTACCTCAATCCGAAGAACTACCGCGACATGCAGGTGCAGACCCGCGGCGAGTTCGGCGGCCTCGGCATCGAGGTCACCATGGAGAACGGCGTCGTCAAGGTTGTCTCTCCAATTGACGAAACGCCGGCCGCCAAGGCGGGCCTCCAGGCCAACGACCTCGTCACCCACCTCGACGGCGAGCAGATCGTCGGCCTCACGCTCGAACAGGCCGTCGAGAAGATGCGCGGCCCCGTGAACACGCCAATCACACTGACCGTGGTGCGCAAGGGCGCCGACGATCCAATCGACATCAAGATCGTCCGCGACATCATTCGTATCAATGCGGTCAAGTCGCGTCTCGAGGGCGACATTATCTACGTCAAGGTCTCAACCTTCAACGAGCAGACGCACGCCAATCTGGTGAAGCAGACCGACGCCCTGAAGAAGCAACTGGCCAAGCCGGTCAGGGGATACATCATTGATCTCCGCAACAACCCGGGCGGACTTCTCGACCAGGCGATCAACGTCTCTGACGATTTCCTGGATCAAGGGGCCATCGTCCTCACCAAGGGCCGCAACCTCGAGGAGACGCAACGCTCCAACGCTCGTGCCGGCGACGTCGCCGAAGGCAAGCGCATCCTCGTCCTGATCAACGGCGGCTCGGCCTCGGCGTCCGAGATTGTGGCCGGCGCACTTCAGGATCATAAGCGGGCGCTGGTCATCGGCACCCGGTCGTTCGGCAAGGGATCGGTTCAGACCATCATCCCGCTCGGCCAGAACGGTGCTCTGCGCCTGACCACGGCACGCTACTACACCCCGTCCGGGCGCTCGATCCAGGCCAAGGGCATTATGCCGGACGTGATCATCGAGCAAGAGTTGCCGGAAGAGTTGAAGCCGAAGAAGCCCGAGCGCCCGCGTGGCGAGGCGAGTCTCAGGGGCCACCTCAAAGCCGACGACGCCAAGACAAAGAGAGAAGAATCGGGCTCCTCGGCCTACGTGCCGAAAGAGCCGGAGAAGGACACCCAGCTGCAGTATGCCCTGAAGCTGATGCGCGGTGAGATCCCGGAGCCGACGCCGCTGCCCCGCGACGACGAGTCGGAGAAGACCACGGCGGACAAGGCCGGTGCGGCCAAGAAAGAGACGCCGCCAGCCGCAAAGAAGTAGGGCTGGTTGCCAGAGCATCAGGGCGGATTGCCGTAAAGTGCGGTGCCGCCCTGTTTACCGAAAGAGAGCGATCGTCGCTGTTGCGACCGGCTTAGGGGTAACAATCGGCATTACGGGGACGCGGATCGGGGGGTGTTCGTTAGCGACGAATGCGCAGAGAGGCACCCATGACAACGCTGCGTTTGCGTAAGCCATTGGCATTGGTCGTGGCATCGGCGCTCGCCTGGACGAGTTTTTCGGTAGTCGCGACGGCGCTTGCGCAAGGCAGCCCTCGCAGCTCACCCACACAGCGCAATGCCGATCCGCTGACGGGTCGCCTCGAGCTGATGCTGCGAACCATGCGCATCGCGCGCGACTGGCACGTCGGGTCGCCTGACAAGCCCGAACTCGTCGCTGGCGCCATCGAAGGCTTGCTGTCCCGTGTCGATCCCGAAGCCGAGCTTTATACGCGCTCGGACCTCCGCCACGTCGCCCGCTTTGCGCCTGACAATACTGCAGGCCTCGGCATCGACCTCCGACGGGAGCCCCCGCAGCGGCGCAACGAGCGTCGCGGCTACAGGGTCATCGCCACCCGTGACGGGAGCCCTGCCGCGCTCGCCGGCATAAAGGCTGGCGATCTGATCACCCATGTTGACGGGCGACCCACGGGTGACATCCCGTACCTCGCGATGATCCATGTGAGGTTAGGCGGCGCTTCTGGCACCAAAGTACGCCTCTCCGTTGAACGGTCCGGCGACGATACGCCGCCCGACGAGGTGATGCTCACGCGCGAAGTCGAGTCGCGGTCATCCCTCGCTGTCGACGAGGTCGTCCCTGGCGTTTTTCGGGTCCGGCTGGCGGCTCTTGCCGACGACACGCTGGAAGCGCTCGAGAAGGCCTTTGCCGGCCTGATCGCGTCTGGGTCTGCAGCCGGCACCCGTGGCGTCGTTCTCGACCTGCGCAGCACAGCAGCCGCGAGCACTGACAGTGCCGGGGCTGTTGCTGACGCGTTCCTCGAGTCCGGCCCTGTGGTCCGCACGGTGTCGCGGGGACGCGATACGGCCCGCACCGCCGAAGCACGACCTGGTGACGTGGCACGGGGGCGGCCCCTCGTCGTGCTGGTCGATTCAGGCACGGCGGGTGTCGCTGAGATGCTGGCCGCTGCGCTTCAGGAGGGGCGTCGCGCTCGCCTGGTCGGCACCAAGACGGCCGGTCGCGGAGCGCTGCGCACGCTCGTTGCGCTCGACAAGAATGGCCAGAAGGGCCTGTTGCGCCTCACGACGGAGCGCCTGCTCACGCCTGCGGGGGCGCCGATCGACGGCAAGGGGCTCGTGCCCAGCGTCGTCTTCGAGCAGGCGCCTGTCGCTTCCCGGTGCCGCTCGCTCGACATTGAGGACGCAGGCTATCCAGGCCGATGTGTGCCGAGGTCCCTCGCCCAGGACGGCCAGCTTGCACGCGCCATCGCTCTTCTAGGCGAACCTGTCGTCGCCGCCGAGCAGGTGCCGGCCCCAGCCAAGCCTTGACGGACAGCGCTCTCCGGTCGAGAACGCAAGCGCAGCTGGCGATCGAATTCGCCGCAGCGTCGATGAGGTACCGCATGGATTCCGCCGCCGCGCTCCCCTACAGGCCATGCGTCGGCATCATGGTGCTCAATCCCCGGGGCGAAGTTTGGGTCGGGCGCCGGTGCAACCGCCCTGGCAAGGAAGTCGCTGGCGGGTGGTGGCAGATGCCCCAGGGCGGCATCGACCGTGACGAGGAGCCGCGCGCCGCCGCACTTCGCGAGCTTGTCGAGGAAACCGGCATGCGCTCGGTACGCATCCTCGGCGAGAGCCGCATTTGGCACCCATATGATCTGCCGCCGGAGCTGCTTGGCAAGGTCTGGGGTGGCAAGTATCGCGGTCAGACTCAGAAGTGGTTTGCCGTCGCCTTCGCCGGCGCGGAGAGCGAGATCGATTTGAGCCCACCCGGCCACGAGCAGGAGTTCGATGCTTGGCGCTGGGCCCCGCTCGACGAGGTGCTGTCCTTGATCGTACCCTTCAAGCGCGATGTTTACGCCAGCGTGATCAACGAGTTCCGTCCCCTCGCTCTAGCTCAGGTGACCTCATGAACGTCTCCCCGAAGCCGTTTCTGCGCGCCGGTTTTGCCATTCTGGGTCTCTCCCTTGCTCTCGCCGTTTGGTTCGGCCAGGGCGCGGCGTTGGGGTGGTCCGCCATCTTTCTTGGGATGATGGCGTTTCTTGCCATCACGAGCATAGGCGAGGCAGTCTTCCGCCGGGTTTCGACTCTGGCGGAGCGCGCGGTTGATCTCGCAGAGCGCGCACGTCACGTCGATTGACGATCCGCCTGCCCTCCATTCGCTCAACGCCCGTACTGTACCGTCTTGGCCGCCGGCCACGTCACCCTGTAGCCGAAGTCGATCGTGCGCTCCTCGTCGGCGTCGATCTTCTGGTCCCAAGCGAGCACGCCGCGCTTGTCGTCGACGTCGCGCCGGTTCGGCGGTGTCTTCGAGATGAGTTCGACCTTGATGTCTTGGTGCTGCGAGACGGGGATCTGGTCCATGACCGTCAGCTGCACCGGCTGTGCATGCGCATTCTTTATCGTGATCCGGAAATTGCGGACGTCCGACTTGGAAGCCGAGATGATGCCGCTCTCGCCCCGCTTCTCCTCGATCAGCGCATGCTTTACGCGCATCGCATCGTCGGCCCCGAAGCCAAGCTCGTGCTCCTCACCGGGCGTGAGCTGAGGCAGCCGGCCCGTGCCGACGAACGTGCCATCGCGGAAGAGTGACACTTGCCCGGGGAGGTAGGGCGTGGCTTTCGGGGTCGCCATCTTCGCGTAGAGATAGGCCTTCGCCTCGACGCGCGGCGTGGTGCGTACCACCAGAGTCGGGTCGATCTCGGCCGTATCGAGCTGCACGCGCTTTTGTTCGCCATTGCCGGGCACCGTCAGCTTACCGGGCACCTTGAAGATGGCCTGGAAGGCTGCGGCCTCGATGGTCGCGCTCTGCTCGCGAGCATCTTCTAGCTGAGGCGCTGCAGCGGCCACCGCATCCGCCTCGCCGACGGCCTGTTTCACTGAGCGCGAGCGAGCTATTGGTGCCGCAGGCGCCATGGCCATCGGCCTCGGCGGCGGCGTGTCAGGCATGAAGTCGACCGTCATCGGATTGAGTTCGGGCGCCGACGTTCCCGTCCCCGGTCGTGTCGTCGAGAGCTCGATCCCCACATCCACCCAGTCCTCGCCCGAACGCTGTTGAATCGAGGCGCGCCGGACGAGTGTCAGCTTCGGAGGTGTGGACTTGGTCCCTGTCGCGAGTCGGGCGTCGTAATAGGGCAACCAGTTCGCGTTGCCGACCTGATAGCGGATCGTGAGGTCCGCCTCGAGATCACCCCCCGCATTGACGAACACCTTGACCTCGGTGCGCTGCTGCTGGCTCGGTGCCAGAGCAGCGAGTTGCTTCTCGAGGTCCGCGATCGACCTGTCGACGTCGCGCAGCTTTACCTGCGCCGCCAGTTGCGTCCGCTCTGCCTCCGCGAGCTTCGTCCCGATCAGTGTGAAGATCTGAGCCCAGTCGACTGGCGCCGCGCCACCTTGCGGCCCCGGCTGCGGCGGCACGGTCGGCAACTCGGTCAGCTTGGCGATTAGCGCCTTTTGGGCGTCGGCGGCCTTCACCTCCGCCTCGATCTGCGCGTGCTGATCCCGGAGCTTCTCGATCTCCAGCTCGATGCGCCGCCGCTCGCTCGCCTGCTGCGCCGGATCGCCGAACGGCACCAGCACTCGGCGCGTGTCGACCGAGCCGATATCGAGCCGTCCCGTCGCCTTGCCCTCGACCCGCACCGAGCCCGCCACCGCCGTCGGCGGCAGGTGATCGATCACGATCGT